>Ga0172364_10002865_pt1 | contig 13767 bp, 13 predicted proteins | sample LakKivSesite10cm_FD_114545 | JGI IMG/M metagenome (GOLD analysis project Ga0172364, IMG submission 114545) | Sediment microbial communities from Lake Kivu, Rwanda - Sediment site 10cm | ecosystem: Environmental > Aquatic > Freshwater > Lake > Sediment | place: Rwanda: Western Province, Lake... | reverse complement strand
TCCATACTCTAACCTCCTTGATCTAGGAAGATAGAGTATCTTTTTCCTCATCCCCCATGGTAAGATTTTTAAATGGCAAGACATATTAGCCTTCGGTAAGATTTTAGATGGCGCGATTCGCCATATTGACATTTTTTCAAATCGTGATTTACTCTTTTCTTATGAACATATTGCTTGTGATCGTCATCGGACTGGTCGTCATTATATTGGCTGCCATTGCCTTTTTGACGGTTCGCTTCTACCTGGGCCGGCGCCGGGCCGACCGGGAGTGGGCCGCCGCCCGCTATGGCAAACTCGGGGACATAGGCTCCGTAAAGAACCTTACTATCCTGCCTTTGATCGACTGGTATACCGCCCGCGATGATTTGACCGGTGAGCCGGGCGTCTCGTATCTCATACGTGCCGGTGATAAGACCATCTTATTCGATGTCGGTTACAACATGCGAACCGAGCATCCTTCTCCCCTCCTGCGCAACATGGCGGCTCTCGGCGTGGATCTGGCCGGGATCGATATGCTGGTCATATCCCACGCCCATGAAGACCACCTGGGAGGCAGTTCGCACATGATGCGGCACACATTCGCTCTGTCGGGCGAAGCCGTCGACCTCAAAGGCTTACCTGCCTACGTGCCCGTGCCTTTATCTAATCCGACAGCCAATATAACTCTGGTAAGAGAGCCGCAGACAATCGCCCCGGGCATCGTCAATATGGGGCCCATCTCCCGCCAGCTCTTTTTTCTCGGCTGGACACCTGAACAATCGCTGGCGGTAAATGTCGAGGGGAAAGGCGTCGTGATCATCATCGGCTGCGGCCATTCTACCCTGCAGCGTATCGTCGACCGGGCCGAGATGTTGTTCGATGCCCCGGTCTACGGTGTCGTCGGCGGACTTCACTATCCGGTGACCCGCTCTCGCGAGGTTAAATTCGGAGTGCCTATGCAGCGTTTGTTCGGCACCGGCAAACCGCCCTGGCGCCCGATAAACCGCAAGGACGTCGAAACGGCCATCGCCTATTTGAAGCTTCGCTCGCCGCAACTCGTCGCCCTTTCCGCCCACGACAGCTGTGACTGGAGCATCGATGCATTCCGCGGGGCGTTCGGCAAAGCCTACCAGGAAGTGAAAGTCGGAGAAGAAATCAACGTTGCTTGACGGCAGATGCCAGACGTATCGTCAGGTCCGTTAAGTCCGTAATTATTGAAATTGACAGCGGGCGTTTATTCGTGATAGTCTCGGGCCTTATTTCGGTCTCAAGACCGGCAAAACGCATCTAAGGTTTAAGGAGGGTCCTGTGAAGAATAAGAAAACACTCTCGATCGCTGTTCTCGGTCTGGCAATACTGGCGGCTACCGTGGTGTCCGCGACCGCGGACATCTATATCAAAACGAAGCGGCACACCGATCCGTTTACCGTTATGGGGCAGGCACAGCCCGAAAAGAACGAAATCAACATAACATGGCTGGGCAAGGACGTGGCCCGCTTCGATATGGGTGACCAGACCTCAACCATTGTTTTTCCCAATAAGGGGAAGATGATTTTTCTCAATCACCAGGATCTTGCTTATTCTGAAATGCCTCTCAACCTCGAGCTTCAGATAAGCAAAATGACGGAAGGGAAAGAGGGCGAAGAAATAGACGAAGAAGAGAAAAAAGCGCGGGCACAATCCATGGACATGATGAAAAAAATGGCCGGCGCTTTCATGCAGAGCATGGAGGCCAAGGTAACCCCGACGGGCGAGACCCGGAAAATCAACAACTGGAACTGCCGCAAGTACATCGTAGAAACGTCGATGGGCATGATGGGGAAATCTACTTCTGAAACCTGGGCTAGCGAAGAAGTCAAGGCTGATCCCAAGCTCTACTGGATGGCTGCCAATGCCACGATGCTGCAGCAACCGGGTTTCGAAAAAATCCTCAAAGAAATGGAGAAGATCAAGGGATTCGTCATCATGCAGACCACGACCAGCGAGGCCATGGGGGCCAAAATTACGATGAAAGACGAAGTCGAGGAATTAACGGAAAAAGCGGCTCCTGCCGGAACCTACGAGATCCCTGCCGGTTACAAAGAACAAAAATGAAATAAACGGCCGCTTCAGGCCTACGTGACGGCCGTTCCGTCCGGGTTCTGATCCTGGCTTTCCCCGGGGCCGGTATCGGAAGGCGCGTTTTCTTCTTCGCTCACGATGCCGGCTTTTTTCTGCATCCTCTTCAAGCGTTTCTCTTCCTGTTTTTTCAGGCGCTTGAGCTCCTTACTCCTTTTTGCGCTTTTATATGCTCGGTTGCCTCTGCCCACTATACCTCCTGTTTTTTTATTTCGCCTTATAATCTTACAGGCAAAAAGGCCAACATGCAAGAACGTTCATTCCCTCGGTCTCGAAAACGAGCCCGGTTGACACTTGTCATTAAAGGATTTATGTTTGTCGGCAGCGTGAGAGCTTTTATGGCCGTTTCACGGCCAGAAATGATAATCAAATCAGAGGAGGATTTCCTTAATGAGAAAAACAAGGACGATTGTCTCTCTGACAATGGCTGTCGTTCTGGGAATCGTTACGGCCAAGGCCGAGACCGCGAGGCATTCTTTTTCTCTTGGCGGACAATCTGATAACCGGCAGGAATTCACTTTCACCGTCCGGACCGCCGGCACAATCAGGATCGAGGCTCGCTGGACGGGGGCCCCGGACAACCTGACCCTTATTCTGAACGGGCCGGGCCAGACCGGTTATTACCAGCGCCAGGAACACGACTCGCCGATAGTCCTGGTCCAGGACGTCAACGGCGATATCCTCAGAAAGGGGATCAACTGGAAGGCCTCCATAGTCAACTTCGGCCCCAGTGTACCGGTCAAAGGGACCGTGACGATTACTTATCCCGGCGAGTTCCAGACCCAGCACTATGACAGGTTCGACAATCTGACAATTACCGCCGTGGACAGAAAAGCCCCTGACCGGGCGGTCATTACCGTGGAATACGAAATCGAGCGCCCGCATTCGAGGGACGTCTTCGTCGGAGCGGCCATAATGGACAACGGAAAAGAATCGTCGGCCTTCGGCTTCCGGCCGGCCCGGACAGAGGGCAATAGAGGCAGCGCTCAGGTAGAGGTCATTTACAGCGGCGGGGAGTCCCAGGGCCGGTTTACGACCGATCAAATCGCCGTCTTCCTATATGAGGCCAATCGTGAACCGTTCTTGAAGTGCATCTATCAAATGAATCTTGCCTGGTACAGGTAAAGACAACTTTAGACGCAGTTCGTTTGCCGTTTTCCTACGCCTTGCAGGGGAGGCGGCTGACTGAAGACTTATCCTGGCGGCGATTTTCCCGTACCCAAGCCGCCAGGAATTTGATAAGATGATGGTAATCAAAACAGGAAGGAGATGCAGTTCATGTTTCTATCACAGTCCAGAAACAATTTAATAACGGGTAAAGGACGAACCGGTAAACCACGGCCGGGATTGGCCTCGGCCTTGTCCGTTTTTCTCTTGATCCTGGCCTTGACGGCGACCGGCTGGGCCCAAACCGGGCCGACATCGCCCGAGGACTTTTTCGGCTTCCGGCTGGGCAGCGACCGGCAAATAGCCCGCTGGGACAAGATCATCGAATACTTCAACCTTTTGGCCGAACAAACTGAGACCATGAAAGTCATAGATATGGGGCCGTCAACGATGGGCAATCCGTTCCTGCTGGTCATAATCTCCTCAGAGGAAAATCTGGCCAAGTTGAACAGGCTCCAGGAGATCAACGCCCGCCTCAACGATCCCATGGGAATCCCTGAAGATGAGATCCGCAATCTGGTAAAAGAGGGCAAAGCCGTCATCTGCCAGTCGATGAGCCTTCATGCCACCGAGATAGGCGGAACGCAGATGGCTCCCGAGCTGGCTTACGATCTCGTCTCCCGCACCGACGAAGAAACGCGCCGGATCCTGGAGAACGTAGTCTTCTTCATGATTCCCTGCTTCAATCCCGACGGCCAGATCATGGTTACGGACTGGTACCGGAAAACACTGGGAACCCAGTATGAGGGATCGGGACTGCCCTGGCTCTACCACAAGTACGCCGGTCACGATAACAACCGGGATGGAGATTTCATAAACCTCAAGGAGTCGGAATACGCGGCTAAGATCTTATACCGGGACTGGATTCCCCAGGCTTATATCGATCATCATCAGATGGGCAGCAACGGCGCCCGCCTATACATACCTCCCTACTGCGAGCCAATCCGGCCTTACGCCGATCCTCTCGTCTGGCGCGAAATGAGCTGGTACGGAGCCCATATGGCCTACAAACTCGAGGAAAACGGAAAGTCGGGGATAATAAACGCCGCCCAGTTCCCGGGCTGGGGTCATTTCGGCTGGCACTGGATAACTCCCTTTCACAATATCGCCGGCATGTTGACCGAATCAGCCAGCTGTTCGGTGGCCACTCCCCTGTTCATTCACCCCGACCAGCTCCGGGGCGGCTCGCTTCAGTTCCCCGAATATGAAGCTCAGACGAACTTTCCCCATCCCTGGCCCGGCGGCTGGTGGAAATTGAGGGATATCGTCGAGCAAAAAAAGATATCCGCCTGGGCCTTGCTCGACCTGGCCGCCCGCAACAAGGAAACTGTTCTCTGGAACGCTTACCTCAAAGCCAAGAGGCAAACCGAACGGGGAGCCAATGGCAAACCGGCCGCATACATCATCCCCGCCTCTCAGCACGATCCGTTGACTGCGGTCAAGATGATAAATACATTACTTCTCTCCGGTATCAAGATCGAAAGAGCCGGAGAAGCTTTCGCCGCCAATGGCGTCATCTATCCGGAAGGTTCGTTCCTCGTCCGTCTCGCCCAGCCCAAGATGGGCCTGATACGCCATCTGCTTGACCGGACCCCATATCCCGATAACTACTGGACAAGGGACAAAGACGGCTCTCCGATCAGGCCTTACGATCTGGCCACCCACACGATGTCGGAATTCATGGGCGTCAGGGTCGATCCGACAGACGACGACATTCAGGGAAAATTCCAGAAACTCGCCGAACCGGTTCATAAGGCCGGCCAAATCGAAAAAGCCGGCTGGGGCCATGTTCTCGACGGCCGTTTGAACGACAGCTTCAAGGCCGTCAACCTCCTTCTCGAAAAGGGAGCTCAAATCGGCCGGTCGGTGACCGCTGAGCCGGGAATCCGGCAGGGCGATTTCATCGTCACCGGCGCTTCCGAGGCTGCCATGGGCGAGGTCGCGGAGAAAACCGGCGTAGATTTCAGGCCTCTTGAGGCCAAACCCAAAGAAGAACTCCGGACCGTGCGCCGGGCCAGAATCGGAATGTATCAGCGATACGCAGGCGGCAACATGGATGAGGGCTGGACCCGGCTGGTACTCGACAACTTTGCTTTTCCCTACACATCCGTTTTCGATGCCGAGATCAAAAAAGGCAATCTGAATGCCAAGTACCGGACGATCGTTCTGCCCCATGACTCCCCGGGAATGATGACCGGTGAAAGGACCGAAAGATACGGCGGCCGCAGGCCGGTTTCACCGCCGGAATACCTCAGCGGTTTCGGCCAGGACGGAGTCGAAGCCCTTGTCTCTTTCGTCGACAAAGGCGGGACTCTGGTCGCGATCGGTGAAGCTTGCATGTTGGCCATTGATAAGTTTGGCTTGAGCATCCGCAATCCTCTGGCCGGCTTACCGGGCAAGGACTTCTTCTGCCCGGGCTCGACCCTCAGGACCTCGGTGGAAAACGGCCATCCTCTGGGATACGGCATGCCACCCGAAAGCCTGGTAGTTTTCTACGGCAATCCGGTTTTCGAAGTCACCCCCGGCAGCAGGAGTGAGGGTTACGAAGTCATAGCCCGATACGCCGAAAACAATGTTCTCGGGAGCGGCTGGCTCATAGGCGAGAAGCATATAGCCGGGAAAGCGGCCATGGTCGTGGCGAAATACGGAAAGGGGCAGATTGTCCTGATTGGGTTCAGGGCTCAGCACCGGAGTCAAACTCACGGCACATTCAAGCTTTTCTTCAACGCCCTTATTGACTGAGTGAACGACGATGCGTCCAACCATGGTCGTCCCGACCTATTGGCGAAGACGCAAGGCCGATCCGTTCGGAAGGATTTCCGGCTGGTCGTTCTCGGGGTGGCGACGGCCGAAGATCTCCGGGACGAGGTTGAACAAAAGGTGACATCGATAATCGAAAGCAAGTCCCCGGCCGTCGAGACGTACCTTTTCAGCTACTCGCATCTCCGGAAGGTTCATCAGTACATGGAGGCCGCGGGTTTCGATCAATCCATTCCCCTCCTCCGCCTCGACGGTTAATCCTGGCCTTCGTCGATCTCAGCCGCAGGTGGACGGAGCTCATGGACCATTTCAAAGCCCGAAACACTCTCGGAAATTCACGAAAGACTCGGCCTATAGTTCCGTGGAAAGATGCTCCGGGGGGCGATCAATTAACCTCGTTTTAGAAAAAGTGATAAGATGGAGGCTTCGAAGGAGCTTGCTGTGGACGCCATACGCGTGGAAAACCTGGTTAAGACATTCAATGGTTTCACGGCCGTGAATTCCATCTCCTTCTCAGTTTCGGAGGGGGAACTCTTCGGCTTGCTGGGTCCCAACGGGGCGGGCAAGACAACAACCATCAACGTGCTGGCGACCCTCCTGCGGCCGACCTCGGGAAAGGCGGTAGTGGCCGGTTTCGACGTGTCCGTCAACCGTGACGGCGTAAGGAAGAGCATCGGAGTCGTCTTTCAGGAGCCTGCGCTCGACAGCCGGCTGACCGGCCGGGAGAATCTCGAGTTTCACACCATGATGTACGGCATCGGCAAGGCCGAGCGCCGCCGGCGTATCGACGAAGTTCTGGCTCTCGTCGAACTCACGGACAAAGCAGGTACACTCGTCGAAAACTATTCGGGCGGGATGAAACGCCGGCTGGAAATAGCCCGCGGCCTGACTCACAGGCCGAAGGTTCTCTTCCTCGATGAGCCGACCCTCGGCCTGGACACTCAAACACGGCGTCATATCTGGGATTACATCCGCAAACTGAACGAAGAAGCGGGAGTGACGATCATCCTGACCACCCATTACATGGAAGAAGCCGATTTTCTCTGCGGCCGGATCGCCATCATGGACAACGGCAGCTTCGCGGCCATCGACAAGCCCTCCGTCCTCAAGGACACTTTGGGCGGCGATGTAGTCTCGCTCGAGCTTGAGGGCAACCCCGCGCTCTTTATCGAAGAGCTCGGCCGCGAGGATTGGATCAAACGGTCCAATCTTCACGACGGCGTTCTCTCCCTGACCATGGAGAAAGCCGAGAGGCGCATCCCCGACCTGGTCATGCGGGCTCAGCAGAAGGGTCTTAACGTCAGCAGCGTTAACTTACACAAGCCCAGTTTGGAGGACGTCTTCCTCCAGTACACGGGCAGGACCATCCGCGAACAGGAAGCCAACGCGAGCGAACGAAACCGGACCATGATGATGGCCCACGGGCGGAGACTGCGATGACCATCCATTGGACGGCAGTGTATGTCCTGTGGCGGCGGGAGATGACCCGCTACCTACGGGCCAAGTCCCGGATCATCGGCTCCCTGGCCATGCCCGTATTCTTCCTGGCCTTCCTCGGGCTCGGCTTCCGGCGTATGGCCATCCCCGGGCTGGAAAGCGGGTCGGACTACATCGGTTTCCTGGCTCCGGGCATAATCGGAATGACCCTGCTCTTTTCCTCTTCGATGCAGGGCATGTCCGTTCTCTGGGACAAAGAATTCGGCTTCCTGAAGGAGATCATGGTCGCCCCGGTCAGCCGGGTGTCGCTCGTTCTCGGCCGGATCGCAGGCGGCGCGACCACCTCCATGATCCAGGCCTTCCTCATCCTCGGAACCTCAATGGCCATGGGTTTCCGCCCGCGCGGAGTTACGGCCCTGGCCTTCAGCCTGGTCTTCATGCTGCTCATCTCCTTCACCTTCATCGGGCTGGGGCTCGTCTTCGCCTCGCGAATGAAGGACATGCAGGGATTCGGCATCGTCATGAACTTCATCATCTTTCCCTTCTTCTTCCTGTCGGGAGCGCTTACGCCCCTCGAGAATTTCCCCTGGGCCATCCGGGCCTTTTCCTACGCCGATCCCCTGACCTATGGGGTCGACGGCCTGCGGGCCGTTCTGGTCGGCCAATCATCACTCCCGGTAGCCCTGAACCTGGCCTTAATGGTCATATCCGCCCTGATCATGATCCTCCTCGGCGCGTACTTTTTCGAGAAGAGCGAAGGCGCATAAAAACCAGGGATTTCCCTTTTGGGCCCAATCGCGTATTATTAAAAAGGTGAAATCAGGCAAGAGGTAAGGATAAATGAATAAAGCAGCCGTTTTGGTCTTTATCGCCGGAATTCTCATTCCGGGATTGACAGGTCAACCGGGGGAAACGGATATGCAAAATCTCGTCCGGGGAAACACGGCTTTTTCACTTGACATGTACCATCTGGTTCGAGCCGGAGACGGGAATATCTTCTTTTCTCCTTACAGCATCTCCACGGCTCTGGCCATGACCTACGCCGGCGCCCGGAGCACTACCTCGGAGGAGATGGCCGGGACACTCCACTTTTCCCTGGACGGGAACCGGCTTCATGCTGCCTTTCATGAACTTCAGACTCATCTCAACACACTTCAGGAAAAAGGGCCTTTCCGGTTGAATATCGCCAACGCGCTCTGGATTCAGAAAGATTACATGCTTCTTCAGGAATTCAATGACCTGAACCGCAAATTTTATGGAGCCAATCTGTTCCACCTCAATTTCAGCGGTGATCCGGAAGGTTCTCGAATCAAGATCAACGACTGGGTCGAAGAGAAGACTGAGGAGAAAATCAAAGACCTTTTGCCGACGGGAGTGATTAAAAAGCTCACCCGGCTCGTTCTGACCAATACCATTTATTTCAAAGCCGAATGGGAGAATAAGTTCGACTCCGACAAGACGAAAGAGCAGGATTTCTGGATTTGTGGAGACAATAAAACCAGAGTCCAAATGATGAACCGGAAAGCCGTTTTCGGATATTGGGAAAACGAAGAGCTTCAAGTTCTCGAGATGCCATACGTTTACCGGGGTCTTTCAATGATCGTTTTTCTTCCACTAACCAAGGATGGCTTGGCGGATCTCGAATCAAATCTCACCCCGGAAACTCTCCATGGCTGGACATCCTGTCTCGAGCGCCGGCAGGTGAACGTCTTTTTACCGAAGTTCAAGACGACGCAAGATATCAATCTCAAAGATGCGCTTCGCAAATTGGGCATGGCCGAGGCATTCACTACCGGCGCCGATTTTTCCGGAATGGAGCCCAAAAAAGAACTTTACATCACGGACGCTCTCCACAAGGCTTTCATCGATGTGGATGAAAAAGGAACCGAGGCGGCCGCGGCCACGGCCGTCGTTATGGGAATCAAAGCCATGATGCCGGACCAGGTCGTTCCTGAATTCAGAGCCGACCATCCTTTCCTGTTCTTAATCAAGGATAATCAATCGGACAGTATCCTTTTCATGGGCCGGCTGACCCAGCCCGGTAAGTAGAGCCGGGTTTGGAGGCGCTGCCAAATGGACAACTCAATCTCAGGAGAACTCACAAAATTGTCAGTTGCGCTCTTACTTGCCTTGCTATGTGCTTTTTAGACCATTCTGACCCTGGAGGCGACGTCCAGGAAGAATTCCCTCGACCAGATCTCTAAAGATGCGACGTCCTTCACGAGGGGCTCGACTTCTCGTCTGATCTGATCGATGTCGACGTGCTCAATCCTCTGCACAAGCAGGCTGCGGAAATCTGCTTCCGTCAACGGAAGCGTCCCCGCCCAATGCCCCGCCTGGCGCATCCTCTGTTCGAGATGAGAGATGTGGAGGTCCGGGTGATGGGCTACGAACCAGACGAGATCGTACCAGTCCCGTCCTTTGACCCGGCTCTTCCATTCTCGGCAGAGAACGGCGTGCATCTTCCCGGCGAAGAGGTCGGGCAGGCTAAACGTCTTGACCGCGAACGGGACAGGCCTGAGAAGATACCGGGTCTCCGTCGAAAAACCCGGGGGCGGGTCCATGTCGATCTCGAGCTTGATCTTCAGCACTTGGTTCCTGGGGATTTGCCGAATCAAGCGCCGTTCGAACTCCACCGTGATCATTTGAGTCCGCGTGTCGGCCTTGAGGAACGCGGACTGTACCGCCGCTCCGGGCCTCTTCTCGATGCTTTCGATCTCGACCGCAAAGCCGAAGGAAGCGAGCTCCCTCTTAAGGGACTCGCTATAGTCAAAGAGATCGAAGCCGTCGCCCTTTTTTAGGAGCGAGAAATCCAGGTCCTCCGAAAATCGGTCGAGGCCGTAAAGCACACGGAGGGCCGTCCCCCCATAGAACGCCGCCTTCTCGAAGAACTTGGCGCGCCAGAGGCCGAGAAGCGCGATCTCCTGCATGACCTCGCGAAGGGCCCGCAGGGAATCCTCCAGGGAGCGGATCTCGTACCTGCCCAGGATCTGGCGGACGGCCTCATTCATGAGGGATTCCCTCTTCTGGCCTATGGAGTCGTCTCAGAAGCCTGCTCAGGCGCCTCAGCTTCAGTGATCGGTAGCGTACGGCGAACTCGTCGATCTCCTCGGCAGACAATTTCCTGAGTGCGCTGGCGTCGATCCTAAGGTCGTCTTCGAGGAACCGGCCGATTCCCGCGACGGAGACGATGGGGGTGCCGCGCACCGAGACAATCTTGTCGGCAAGGGCCTTTTCGGGCGAGGCCATCAGGAAGGCCTGGTCGTGATCCGTTTCCACCCGAACCATGCCAACCTCATAAGCGCGCGCCGGGATCTGACGGTAAATGAAGAGCCCGACTGGGGTGGCGAACCGGCGCGAGCGATTCGGCGTAACCGACGTAAGTGCCTCGACCCTCTCCGGGATTAGCCCTTGGTAGGCCAGGGCGTAATCGAGCGAAACATAGGAAGGCCCGTAGATTAGATTGGCCAGGAGCTCCCTCGAATAGGGATGCCTCCTGTATCTGTCGCCGAAAACGTAGAGCCCCTTTTTAACCCTGATAATAACCCCCTGCCGCAGCAGGTCGTTGATCTTGTTTCTGGGATAAGCCAGCCCCTTTAAGACATCGATTAGGGTCTGATAGTCGAAGACCTCCGCCTGGATTCGGTCTCTGACATCAACAGGCATGGGCGATCCCCTTCAGTTATTTAGCATAGTAAGTTGACTTTTTGTCAACATACTATGCTAAATTAGAGCACTTGTCAAGCAGGAATTTGTATGGCTGTGGATTCGCCCGTGCTTAGACTGTTGAACATCTTGTCCGAGGGAGATCTCGGAAACCATGCGAATTGTCTCATTCATTGAAGACCACAAAGCCATAGACAAGATCGTCAAACATCTTAATCTGACTTTTAAGGCTGAACGGCCTCCCGCCTCCTCAGGCTCAGCTCTCCATTGCGGCTGACAGGCTATCAGAATATTTGTCATATTTTAATCTCATTGTTCAGGGGCAAAGGGAGATTTTTATTCTTCCTGGGCCTCACTGAGACTGATTTTATAGTCTTCTCTTTTTTTGTGAGTTTCTTTTTGACTTGTTAAGCTTTGGATTCTTATCATATCTGGTTTTGTTGCCTTAGGGCTTGCCCTGATGACAGTCAGCTATCAGGCTGTGAAAGCCGCTGGCGCTGCCCCTGTTAGGTCATTAAGGTATGAATTAGATGTTTTATGCTTTTCCTGAATTCTCAAGAGTGAAATCAATGATTTTTTTCATCATTTGAACAGTTTCCACCGGGTATTTGCCCACAGCGGTTTCTCCCGACAGCATGAGATAATCCGAACCATCCAGGACTGCATTGGCCACATCTGACACATCGGCTCTGGTCGGTCTGAGTTGTTGGGTCATTGATTCGAGCATCTGAGTGGCTGTGATGTCGATTTTGTTGCGCTGATTGCAAAGACGGATGATGCGTTTCTGCACGACCGGAACTTCATATATAGGAATGGAAACTCCCAGATCCCCTCTGGCTACCATGACCCCGTCAGACTCATCCAGTATGCTTTCCAGATTATCGAGTCCCTCTCTGTTTTCGATCTTGGCTATCAGTTTGCAGTGGTAATGGCGCTGGTTTATGAATTCTTTTAGATGAATCATATTTTGCTGGTTTCGGACAAAAGAAAGAGCCATGCAATCGACTTGATGTTGGATGCCAAGCCGAATATCCCGCTGGTCTTTTTTGGTTAGATGGTCATTATTGACTTTCAATTCCGGTATATTAATACCCTTTAAAGTCTTGACCATTCCCGGAATGATGACTTGAGTTTTTATATGGTCCTGAGAAGAGGAGAGAACTTTTAAAAGAATTTGTCCATCATCGATAAATACTTCGTAATCTTTTTTGATTTGATTTAAATCTCCTCGATAATCAAACGGTATAGTGGCCTGCTCTTCAGAATGAGAATATGTTGAAACCGGCTTGAGGATGACTATTTGATTTTCTTCTAATTCTATGGGCTTGCCGCCCGGGAGTTTTCCCACTCGGATACGGAATCCTTCCAGGTCTTGAAGAAGTTTGACATGCGTTCCATATTCTTTGTTTATTTGTTTGATGTGATTGATATTTTTTATGTGCTGGGAGTGAGAGCCGTGGGAAAAGTTAAGGCGGGCCACATCCATCCCATTTTGAGCCATTCGATGCAGTATCTCTTTATCCTGGCTGGCTGGACCAATGGTGCAAATGATTTTTGTCATGAAATGATATGAATTATTATATCAGAAAAGTGATGTGTTTTTTAATACTGACGTCTTCATGCAAGACTGGAGGATTCTGTCCTTCTCGTCATTCTAAAAGACGTGAGGAGTGGGGCAAATGGATGCAGGAAGAGCTTGTATTGGATGGACCACGCCGCCAGGTGGTATTTGATTCGTTACCTTGACATTCCTTTCTATCTCTTTTAGCATTATTGCTCAGGGGAAAGCCAGATTGGCTCGAGATTTTATTAAATTTATGCCTTGAATTTATTCTTATATAAAAGAGCATAATTCATAAAATGAAAAATGCTTATTCCGAATTATGCTGGGAATCACTTCTCTCCATCGCGGAAACAATTAAAAATTCCAAAGAGCGCGTTGAATTTTGCTGTGTGAACTTTACGAGAAAGGGCCTTGTCCATTTGAATCGTTTCCCCAGCAAAGAAAGCAAAGACCTCACAGCTGCCTTTTTCTTGGATTCGAGGAATACAAAGCCTATTCCCGATCATATCCACGCGGCTTTTCTCATAGAGAATATCATTCGAGTTTCAGAAATGATTCCCTCCCGGCTCCCCAGAGAATTCAATGAAATGATCAAGACTTACGCTCCTTATTGTTTTTCATCTCTATATGCCAGGGATTGGGACAGAGCTTTTGGAATCAGTCATCTAGCCCAGACCCTGGACGGCCGGATCGCTACGGTCACAGGAGATTCCAAATGGATTGGTTCCGAGGGGAATTTTGTTCATGCTCACCGGATGCGGGCTCTGGTGGACGGAATACTCATTGGCTCGAAAACATTGGCCAAAGACAGGCCTCAGTTAACTGTCCGTCATGTATCAGGGAAAAATCCTCGTCCCATTGTTATTGGTTCATCCCCTCAGATCTTGAAATATCTTATTCAAAACAGGGCAGAGACTATATTTTTTATCACCTCCCGGGCTCAAGTCAACGATCCGAATCGCGCCATCTAAAATCTTACCGAAGGCTAATATGTCTTGCCATTTAAAAATCTTACCATGGGGGATGAGGAAAAAGATACTCTATCTTCCTAGATCAAGGAGGTTAGAGTATGGATG
>Ga0172364_10002864_pt1 | contig 13768 bp, 8 predicted proteins | sample LakKivSesite10cm_FD_114545 | JGI IMG/M metagenome (GOLD analysis project Ga0172364, IMG submission 114545) | Sediment microbial communities from Lake Kivu, Rwanda - Sediment site 10cm | ecosystem: Environmental > Aquatic > Freshwater > Lake > Sediment | place: Rwanda: Western Province, Lake Kivu... | reverse complement strand
GGTTCGCAGTGAAGTTCTGCGGTTTACTCACGAATTTTTCAGAAAACAAAAATTCTTTGAGGTTTCTCCCCCAATGTTTATCACTAGTGCGTGTGAAGGTGGATCAACGCTCTTTGGTTTGAAATATTTTGACAGAGACCTATACTTGACTCAGAGTGCTCAGCTTTACCTTGAAGTTTTGATTTATTCGTTGGAGAAAGTTTACTGTGTGGCTCCCTCTTTTAGGGCTGAGAAAAGCAGAACTATTAGGCATTTGACTGAGTATTGGCACATTGAAGCTGAACAGGCGTTTGCAGACATGAAGGATTTGATGCTGTTGGAAGAGGAGCTATTGGCTTACATTTGCCAACGAGTAGCCAAAGAATGTAAAAAGGAATTTGAAGAACTAAATGCAGACATTTCAAAGGTGGCTTCGGTTAAGACGCCTTTTCCAAAAATAACCTACACTGAAGCAATTGAAAAGTTGAACGCTAAGGGTTTCAAGATAAAATGGGGTGAGGATTTAGGCTATGATGATGAGAAAGCTTTGGCTGACATGTTTGGTAAGCCCTTCTTCGTATACGATTATCCGACACAGATCAAAGCGTTTTACTGCAAGACTCACAGGGACAACCCAGAAGTGGCAATGTCAACCGACATGCTCGTTCCAAGGATAGGGGAAATATCCACAGGTGGTGCGAGAGAAGACGATAAGGAAATGCTGGTTGAAAGGCTTAGGAAAATGGGTTTAGAAGTGGAGGATTATGATTGGTACATTGACTTGCGGCGTTATGGTACTGTTCCACATGTTGGTTTCGGAATGGGAGTGGAAAGGCTTCTAACGTGGATGATTGATTTAGAAAACATAATAGACGCTATACCTTTTCCAAGGACGATAAGAAGATTCTATCCATGACTTCGTATAATAGAAAAACGAGAGCAAATCCATCATAAAGTAAAGATTATAGAAAAATATTGGGGAATCTTTAAAAAATCGTGTTGAATATACTGTATATAGAAAGACACTTCTATGACTGGGGGATTTTCGAGGGTGGGCACTGAAAAACTTGACAAGATTTTCAATCCTCAGAGAATCGCCGTTGTTGGAGCAAGCGATAGAGAGGGCTCTGTAGGTGCTAAACTGCTTCGAAATCTAATCGGGGTAGGATACAAGGGCGCAGTTTATCCCGTTAACCCATTTAGAACCACAGTGCAAGGCGTAACCGCTTATCCGAGCGTCACCAAGATTCCATGGCAAGTAGACCTTGCAATCATCGCAACTCCAGCGCACACTGTTCCGCAAATTATAGAAGAATGTGGAAAAACTGGGATTTCTGGAATAATCATCATCTCAGCTGGTTTCAAGGAAGCTGGAAACGAAGGAGAAGCTCTTGAAAAGCGAATTTTGGAACTTAAAAACCAATATGAAATGCGTATTATTGGACCTAACAGCTTTGGAGTGATTAAACCGCAGAATGGGTTCAACGCTACTTTTGCGAACAAAACAGCAATTCCTGGAAAGATAGCGTTTATTTCACAAAGTGCTGCGTTATGTGCTTCTGTGTTGGATTGGGCTTCAGAAGCTCATATAGGCTTCAGTGCTGTAGTTTCCGCAGGCTCAATGATTGATGTGGATTTTGGGGATTTAATTGACTATTTCGGAACTGACGCTCAAACAAGAAGCATCGTACTTTATGTGGAATCCATCAAAAACGCGCGGAAGTTCTTGAGTGCTGCAAGAGGATTTGCTAGAGCCAAGCCAATTATTGTAGTAAAAGCAGGGCGTTTTCCCGAAAGCGCAGGAGCAGCGGTTTCTCATACAGGTGCTCTATGCGGAGAAGACGCTGTCTGTGATGCTGCCTTCAAACGAGTAGGCGTTGTTCGAGTCGAAGCGATAAACGATCTTTTCAACTGTGCAGAAGCCTTAGCAATGCAGCCTAATCCCAAAGGTCCAAACCTTACCATAATCACCAATGCTGGCGGACCCGGAATCATGGCTACAGACCTTCTTATCGCTAGGGGTGGAAGGCTTTCGCCTTTAAGTAGCGAGACAGTTCAAGCGTTAAAAAATATGTTGCCTTCTTACTGCAGCGTTATGAAACCCATCGACATTTTAGAAGAAGCCACGCCAGAAAGATTCAGAAAAGTCATGGAAATCTGCTTCAAAGATCCTAAAAGCGACGGCTTCTTGATAATATACACGCCGCAAGGCGCAGCTGACCCTCTTACAACTGCAAAAGAAGTCATAGAAATCTCAAGGCATACTAAGAAACCTGTTCTCACTTCATTAATGGGCGAAGAGGACTGCTGGAAGGCCAGACAGCTACTGCGAAAGAATAGTATTCCAGCGTTCACTACGCCAGAACAAGCCGTTTCCACTTTTATGTACATGTATACCTATACTCAAAACTTGGAGCTTTTATATCAAACTCCTGAAGAACTTTCTGTGGAGTTGTCTATCCCGACGTTTCTTAAGGAAGTTTTAAGAAGGGCTTTCAATGAAGGTCGGGAAATTTTGACTCAGCCCGAGTCTCTTCATTTTCTTGAAGCATACAAAATTCCAACAGTGCAAACCTTGGTAGCAAGGACTCCAGACGAAGCTGAACTCGCGGCTTCCAAGCTTGAATACCCAATTGTTATGAAGGCGCTTTCACCACAAATAACTCATAAGTCAAAGGCTGAAGGAGTTATCCTAAATGTATGGTCACCAACACAAGTCAGAGCGTTTTATAATGATTTAGCTGCAAAAGTCAAAAGCTACAATCCTGAAGCAGAATTCCAAGGTGTGATCATTCAGCCAATGATTCAGAAAAGGGCATGTGAGCTGTTAATTGGCTCCAAAAAGGACTCCCAGCTTGGTTCAGTAATCGTGTTCGGCATTGGTGGGGTCGCCACTGAGTTATTAAAAGATGTCAGCATAGGTTTTCCACCTCTAAATCAGATACTTGCAAGGCGTCTTATTGAGCAAACTACAATTCACAAACATCTGAAATCGTGTGGCTACTCTCTTGATTTAAAACTTCTTCAGGAAATATTGGTGAAGTTTTCGCAGTTAATTATAGATTTTCCAGAAATAAAAGAGATAGATGTAAACCCTCTGATTGCAGACCAAAACAGCGCTTTAGCTGTCGACTCGCGCATAGTTATAGATAAAGACGCGATTTTACGAGAAGTACAACCTCATGAACATCTCGTGATAGCTTCCTACCCTAGGAAGTATATTACACCATATAAATTGAAGAATGGCATTGACGTTACTCTTCGTCCAATAAGACCTGAGGACGAAACTTTACTGAATGAGCTGTTCAAGTCACTCTCTGAAGAAACGATGCGACTTAGGTTTTTCCAAATAATCAAAGAAATGTCCCACGAAACTTTAACTAGGTACTGCAATCTGGATTATGACCGTGAAATAGCCATAGTCGCGGAAATACAAGAAGACACAAGAAAAATCATCGGTGTTGGGCGAATCATTCTTGAGCCAGGTGGAAATCAAGGAGAGTTCGCTGTCGTCGTAGGTGACCAGTGGCAGGGTCTTGGACTTGGAGCTAAACTGATTGATCATATTATTGAAATTGGAAAGGACATGCACCTTAAAACAATCTACGGCTATGTAATTTCCAGCAACACAAAAATGATTAATCTTTGCAATAAGAAAGGTTTCAAGATGGAGCCAACTGAAGAAGATGTTGCAAAGGCAACATTAGACCTGCCCTAAGTCTCATGCGTTTCTAAATAATTAAGATTAAGCTAGGAGGTTTAGCTACTTTTTCTCAACTTGTTTCTTTATTTCCTCGTACGTCGCCTTTATTTCTTCTATTGAAGCTTCATCCTCTAATGTTGAAACGTCACCTAGAGCTGCTCCAGCTAACACCGCTTTCAGAAGTCTTCGCATAATTTTTCCGCTCCGTGTCTTTGGCAGCTTGTCAACAATCACTATCGCCTCTGGCGTAGCTATCGGGCCAATCGTGTTTCTAATGTGTTTTATAATGTCTGCACGCAGTTCTGGAGACGGCGAAAATCCACTTCTCAGCACGACGAAGGCTACTGGAACTTCTCCTTTAATTGGGTCCTCTTTGCCCATGACCGCAGCTTCTGAAACTGCAGGATGCGAAACCAACTCGCTTTCAAGTTCGACTGTGCCTATTCGGTGTCCAGCCACCTTTAACACTTCGTCAGCTCTTCCAAGAAGCCAGAAGTAACCATCTGGGTCTTTCACTGCGTAGTCGCCTGTGTAGTAGACGTTTGGCCATCTTCCAAAGTATGTTTGTTTGTATCTTTCAGGGTCTTTCCATAAGGTTTCGAGCATTCCTGGCCAAGGTGTCTTGATTACGAGAAAGCCTCTTTTGGCTATTGGTGTTGGTTGTCCTTTTTCGTCGTAGACTTCTGCGAGTATGCTTGGTAGCGGATATGTTGCTGAGCCGGGTTTTAATTCGACAAGCTCTAGGCCTGCAAGCGGAGCTATCATGAAACCGCCTGTTTCAGTCTGCCACCATGTGTCTATTATTGCCAGTTTTTCTTTTCCTATTACGCGATAGTACCATCGCCACGCTTCAGGGTTTATTGCTTCGCCTACGCTTCCTAATAGTCTGAGAGTGCTTAAGTCGTGTTTGTTTATCCATTCTTCTCCAAATCTCATGAACATTCTGATGGCTGTAGGCGTAGTGTATAGTATGGTTATTCCATGTTTCTCAATAATTTCCCACCATCTATCTTGTGCTGGGTAATCTGGGGTTCCTTCGAAGATAAAAGAGGCTACTCCTAATGCTAAGGGCGCGTAAACATTGTACGTATGCCCAGTAATCCATCCTATGTCAGCGGTGCACCACCATATGTCTTTTTCTGTTGGGTTAAAACCCCATTTAAGCGTCCAATATCCCCATACCAAATAACCGCCTGTACTGTGTTGAACCCCTTTTGGCTTGCCTGTTGTTCCAGAAGTGTAAAGTATGAACAGTGGTTCATTGGCTTCCACTGGTTCTGGGGGGACATAAGCGTTCGGTTCAACTTTAGCCATTAAGTCGTGATACCAATAGTCTCGTCCGTCTTTCATGGGAACGTTTTGTCCTGTTCTTTTCACAACTATTACTTTCTGAATGGTTGTAGTGTCTTCCAATGCACGGTCTACCGTTTCTTTTAGTTGAATCGTTTTTCCGCGTCTGTATGCGCCATCTGCAGTTACTAGGATTTTTGCTTCGCAGTCGTTTATCCTGTCTGCAAGTGCTTCTGCGCTGAACCCCGAAAAGACTACTGTGTGGATTCCTCCTATCCTTGCGGTAGCAAGCAACGCTATCGGCAGTTCTGGAATCATCGGCAGATAGACAGCAACTCTGTCACTTTTTTTAAGTCCAAAATTTTTGAATATTTTTGCTAGTTTGTTGACTTCTCTGTAAAGTTGATAAAACGTAAAGGTTCGCACTTCGCCGTTCTCGCCTTCCCAAATGTAAGCAAGCATGTTTTTCCTAGGTGTTTTCAAATGTCTGTCCAACGCATTATAGGAAATGTTCAGAACTCCGCCAACAAACCACTTATAAAATGGCGGGTTTGAATCATCCAACACCTTGTCCCATGTTTTGAACCAGTCTATAGCGTTCGCCTTTTCAGCCCAAAATTCTTCAGGATTTTCTATTGATCTATTCCATTCGTCTCTTAAGGTTTTTATGGGAAGCACTTTCTCATTAAATGGTAAGCTTTCTTCTGACATTTTTTACCCTTCTAGGAATTTTGTGCAAGAGCTTCTTTCAAAAATATAAGTCTTTTCAGTCGAAAATAAGAAAGGTGATGAACGTTTTTAGCTTACTGGACATATTGGCAGTACTGTTTTTCCGTGAGCTTCGTTTAGCACTTCTGCTAGGGCTAGATAAACTGCGCTTGCTCCGCAAACGATGCCTTCAACCCCAATTATGCGAGTGAACAATTCAAAGTCTGTGGTTGTCAATGATGTGTAGGCGAGGAGAGCTGATTTTGCTGCAAGTAGAAAGAACAGTATTGCAAGGCTCATGAAAACGAACTGTAAGGCACGGTTCTTTTTTATGGTGCCGAAGAACATGACGAAGGTGAAGATTCCCCACATTAAGAAATAGGCTGCCATAGCAAACTGTGAGGGACTTTGAATGCTGAGGAAGTATTGTTGCGGCAGCAAAAGCAGTGCTACGAACGACCACCAGAACAGACCATAAGAGGTAAAGGCTACTGTACTGAATGTATTGCCATTCTTGTATTCCATTATGCCTACTATTACTTGGGCAAGTCCACCGTAGGCTAATCCCATTGCCAGAATCATGCTATCAACTGTTGGAGTTACTCCTACATTATGTACTAAGTTTAGGAGAACCGTTGTCATTCCGAAGCCCAACAATCCAAGGGGCGCTGGGTTTGCCTTTTTTTCGCTCATATTTTCAATCTTCTTATGCTTAGGAAAGTCTCCTATAAAAATAGTTTAGATATAAGTTTTTCTAACTATTCCTTTCGTCTTTTACTTGCAACATATTTGCCAGTCTCTAACGAACCGAAAGTTATTGCCGTAAACACTATGGCATATACCCAATCTTGGAGTTCTGGAGCGTTAACATAGAACACATTCTGTAGTGGCGTGTAAAGTACTACGAGTTGAAGCGCTAGAGACGAGAGTATAGCAATCCACAGAAACTTGTTTTTGAAGACTCCCACTTTAAAGACAGTGTATTTGAGTGAGCGGGCGGACAAAGCGTTAGCCAGCTCCATTAGAATCATGGCGGTAAGCAATTGTGTTCGAGCTTCCCTTAATGCATGTTCGCTTAGCCACGGTTGATGCATGAAATAGCCATACAAAAGCAGTGCTGACATCAGAATCGGTACGGCCGTCAAATACATCTTTACATCGCGTGTGAACACGCTTTCATTAGGGTCTCTGGGTTTTCTTTCCATCAAGTCGGGATCGCCAGGGTCAATTCCCAGAGCTATCGCAGGCAGTCCATCTGTCGTCAGGTTTACCCAGAGAAGCTGCACTGCTACAAGCGCAACGGCTGCGGAGGTTTCAGGTGAAGTGCCGCTTTCATAATGTCCGCCAGCTAGATAGGGAACAATCATGATTGCTACGGTCATTACTATGATTTCCATGACATTGCAACGCAGCAGATAGGTCAAGTACTTCTTGATGTTGCCATAGATTTCTCTGCCTTCTTTTACAGCCTTAACAATAGACGCGAAATTGTCGTCTGTCAAAACCATGTCAGAGGCTTCTTTCGTAACTTCTGTGCCTGTAATTCCCATTGCAACTCCTATTTCAGCCAATTTAAGCGCTGGAGCATCGTTTACTCCGTCGCCAGTCATTGCAGTAACATGTCCTTTCGCTTTCCAAGCCTTAACAATCCTCATTTTATGCTCGGGCGAAACTCGTGCATAAATCACAACGTTTTCAACCATGCTGGTTAGTTGTTCATCGCTTATCTCGTCCAATTCTTCGCCTGTAAGGACTTTGCCTTCTATGTTGCTCTCGCCTAACAAGTTGAGTTCTTTAGCCACAGCAACAGCTGTGAGTTTATGGTCGCCTGTTACCATGACAACTTTGATTCCAGCTTTGTTGCAAAGGTAAATTGCATCTTTGACCTCTCCACGTGGCGGGTCAATCATTCCCATTATTCCTACGAAGATAAAGTCCTTCTCAATTTTCTCATCAAAAGTCGTTGTAGATTCGGGCAGTTCTTTAAACGCGAAACTCAGGTTTCTTAAGGCTTGAATTGCCATGGCTTCGTTTACTTTCAGTATTTTTGTTCTGTCTTCTTGTGTTAGCTTGCGCACTTTTCCGTTTACAGAAATTTTTGTGCATTTTTCCAGAACTATTTCTGGTGCGCCTTTCATGTAAGCCATTTTATTTTTTCCAGAGACAATATGAATAGTAGTCATGCGTTTTGTTTCAGAAGAGAATGGAATTTCGCCTATACGGGGCTCCGCGTTTTCCAGTTCTTCTTTCCACAATCCTGCTTTGGCTGCAGCAACAACTAACGCGCCTTCTGTAGGGTCACCGTTTATTATCCATCTTTCTGTCTCGGTTTCTTTTTCTAGTTTGGCGTCGTTGCATAATGCTGCAACTTTCAAAAGCGTGCCAAGTTCTTCATCATTAGGGTTAATCTTCTTATCTTCAAGTAGAAACTCTCCTTCTGGTTCATAGCCAACGCCTGAAACTTTGATTGCCTTATCGTTTGCGTATATTCTTTGAACGGTCATTTCGCCTTTGGTCATTGTTCCAGTCTTGTCGGCGCATATGACACTTGTGCATCCTAACGTTTCAACAGCTGGAAGTCTCCTAACTATGGTGTTCACTTTAGCCATTCGGTACATGCCAATTGCAAGTGCACCTGTTACGATCGCAGGTAATGCTTCAGGAACTGCAGCAACGGCTAGACTTACTCCCCATAAAATCATGTCAAGGATGTTGCGTCCTTCAACAATGCCAATGACTGCCACTGCTAAGCAAACTGCTATGGATAATATCCCAATCCATTTTCCAACGGACGCCATTCTTTTCTCAAGTGGCGTTTCTTCCACTTCTGTTACTTGAACCATCTTGGCTATCTTTCCAAACTCCGTGTTCATTCCAGTTGAAGTAACGACGGCTTTTCCACGTCCATAAACAACCACAGTTCCGGTAAAAACCATGTTTCGTCTCTCAGGAAGTGCCGTGTTCTCTGCTAACGGATCGGCAATTTTATTTACTGGAGTGGACTCGCCTGTTAGCGGAGCCTCATCCGTTTTTAAATTAACCGTTTCTATAATCCGAGCGTCTGCAGCGACCTTGTCGCCTGTATATAATAAAATAACGTCGCCTGGAACAATCTCGCTTGTTTGAACTTTAATATCTTTCCCATCACGCAAAACCATGGCTGTTGGGGCTGTCATCTTTTTCAGAGCTTCTAACGCTTTTTCTGATCTGAATTCTTCCATGAACCCTAGGATGGCGCAGGCTAGAACTATGACGATGATGACAAGCGCATCAGTGAGTTCGCCTAAGTAGATTGAAAGTCCTGTTGCAATCAGCAATATTATGATGAGTATGTCTGTAAACTGTTCAAGAAGAAGTTTTATTGGCGAAACTCCTTTTTCTTTTTTTAATTCGTTAGGTCCAAACTGTTGAAGACGTTTCTGTGCTTCTTCTTGGGTTAATCCTGTTTCTTTTGCGTTTAGAGTTTGCAAAGTTTCTTCAGTTTCCATCGTGTGCCAAGGTTTTGACATGTTGTTCACCTCATTTTCGATGGCAGACTTTTATCTTGTTAAACAACATTGGTTATAATCTTTTCTAATGCAAAAACTAACATTGGTAAATAAGTTTATAAGATATTTAATAAATCACTTTAAGGGTATCCAAAAAAGAAAGGAGAAATGAAACGATGACTATTGAATTATGGTTGATAGCACCATTATCTGCGTTGATTTCAGTTTTGATAGGGCTTTACTTCCTTCGATATATCAACAGACAAGACAGTGGCAGCCAAAAAATGAAGGAAATCTCAGATTCTATCAGAGGAGGAGCTAATGCATTCATAAGAAGAGAGTACAAAACACTCGCCATGTTCGTAATTGCTGTTAGCGTTCTGATATTGATCTTCTTACCCGAACCTTTGTGGCTTGCTGCTGACCCGTTGAAGAACGTTGAAATGGTCATTGCTTACATTTTTGGCTCCGCTTGCTCAGCCCTAGCTGGCCTCTTAGGTCTCAACGTTGCTACAAAAGCTAACGCTAAAGTGGCTCAAGCAGCAAAAGACGGCTTAAACAAGGCTTTCCCCGTTGGCTTTCGCGGTGGTGCAGTAATGGGATTTGCAGTAGTCGGCCTCGGTTTATTAGGCATAAGCATTGTCTACTGGTTCACTGGTGACCCGCACATAGTGCTTGGCTACAGTTTTGGCGCAAGCTCTCTTGCACTTTTCGCTAAGGCAGGAGGAGGCATTTACACAAAAACGGCAGATATTAGCGCGGACTTGGTGGGAAAGGTGGAGCTTGGAATACCTGAAGATGACCCTAGGAATCCGGCGGTGATAGCTGATAACGTGGGCGACAATGTTGGCGATGTTGCAGGCATGGGTGCAGACTTATTCGACTCATACGTTGCAAGCATTTTCTCTGCTATGATGCTTGGCTTTGCTTTAGGCACTATTCCAGGAAATTCTGGTTCCTACATGCAGGTTCCATTGGTCTTTGCTGGCCTCGGTATTCTGTCCTCGATTATTGGCGCTTTAACAGTGAGAGTTGGAAAGAAAGGAAATCCTGGGAATGCATTGAATATGGGAACGTATGTGACATGTGCAGTCTTCGGAATCCTCACAGCTTTGGCAGCGTATTACGCTGGCTACGATTGGAGGATTTGGGGTGCAGCATTCGTTGGGTTAATCGCTGGAGTAATCATTGGCGTGACGACTGATTACTTCACTTCCGAAGATAAGGCGCCTGTCGTGAAAACTGCGGAGGCTTCAAAAAGTGGACCGGCAATAAACATTATAACTGGATTTTCATATGGTCTGCGCAGCGTTCTTTTGCCCCTTATTGGAATAGCAGTTGCAGCGGCAATAGCGTATAAACTGTGCGAGCCACTAGGTGGAATGTCATATGCAGTCTTTGGCATTGCCATGGCAGCCCTTGGCATGCTTTCAATCGTTGGATTGACTGTTTCAAATGACGCTTACGGCCCGATTGTAGACAACGCTAAGGGAGTGGCTGAACAGTCAGGGCTTAGTGAAGAAGTGATAGCCATAACAGATGAGCTTGATGCTGCAGGAAACACTGCAAAAGCCATAACCAAAGGTTTCGCGATTGGCGCGGCAGGATTAACAGTAATCGCATTGTTAGCTGCGTTCCAAGAGATCGTTAGAAACGAAACCGGCGCCATAGTTACATTTGACCTTATGAATCCGTGGGTTTTAATGGGCGCGCTCATAGGCGTTGCTATGCCAGCACTATTTTCAGCCATGGTTATGCTTGGTGTTGGCAAAAATGCTTCACGGATGATAGAAGAGATTAGGAGGCAGTTCAGAGAGATACCGGGCCTGAAGGAAGGAAAACCAGGCGTCAAACCAGACTACAACAGATGCGTAGACATTGCAACCAAAGGAGCCATTCGTGAGCTTATGCCTGCAAGCCTCGTAACTATAATCGCAACTCTTTTGATGGGATTTGTAGGCGGAATTCAAGCCTTGGGCGGTTACTTGGCGGGCGCAATATTTTCTAGTTTGCTGTTGGCTTTACTGATGGCAAATGCGGGCGGTCTGTGGGATAATGCAAAGAAACTGATTGAATCTGGCCAGTATGGCGGGAAAAAGTCTGAAGCACATAAAGCTGCTGTAGTAGGCGACACTGTTGGCGACCCATTCAAGGACACTGCTGGGCCTTCTCTTAACACTATGATAACTGTGATGTCTCTGATTGCTTCAATGTTTGCTATACTGATCGTGAACTATAACTTGCTGAGCTATTTAGAATCAATAGGCTGGTTATAGCCCACCCTTTTCCAATTTTTTGTGCAGCAGTTTTCAGAGAGACTAGCGTCTATTCAAGAATCCACCAATTGCATAAGCCACTATAGGTGTTATACCCAAAAAAGAAACCGCACGCAAAATGCTAAACCAAAAAGCAAAACTGCTCCCATTCGTCGATACCATTTCAAATTGGTAGTTAATGTACGCTGAGTACGTTGACATTAAGGAAACAGCGATCGCAAAAAGCAATGAGTGAACGGCGTTTGTTTTTGGGTTTTTCGCGAAATAGTGACGATCGTAAAACAGAAATAAGGCAGAACCGAAAATCATGCCCAGAAGGCTTGCGAAAAATACCAATATTATCGTCTGAGTTGTTAGTGAACTTGAGAAAACAGTTTGAACTGATAGATAAATGTCGGCACTTAATGGAGCCAAGAAGGTGGTTCCTACGATGAGGAAGAGAAACACTGTTTCTCCTACTATTCTTTCAAGATAATTTCGAATGGCACTATCTGACGCTCGCTTTTCTCTTTCCACCTTCCAAAACAAAGCCATGCTTGCTCTTCCGATTTCTGAAAGGCAATATTTGCCTCTCTCTGACTGTTCAATTAAAGTTCCTAATTCTTTTAAATGGTAACTCAAAAGCCCTGTGTCATTGATACTCACCGCTTTCTGTATCTCAGTAAAAGAGGCTTCACCCTTTTCTTCTAAAAGTGAGAGAATTTGACGACGGACTGGATGCTTTAAAGCAGCAAAGATTCTGTCATATTCATCTGTTTCGGTCAAGCCTAAGCCCTAAAGTTCCAAATGCTTCGAATTTGATAAAAATGTTTTCGTGAACAGAAACTGGAAAAGTGGCGCCGGGAATGGGACTTGAACCCATGCGGACCAGAAGGTCCACAGGCTCTCAAGGCCTGCGCATTATCCACTCTGCCATCCCGGCAAATTGGCATGCTCATTTAATCTGCTCAATCTTAAAATGTTTACTCGTTAGCTTACGCTACTGAAGACCGAAAACCTATTTTAAAAGCAAGCTCATCTGATAGAAAATACAGAAGAAGAGGGCCGGTAGTCTAGCTCGGTTAGGACATCCGCTTGACGTGCGGAAGGTCACCGGTTCAAATCCGGTCCGGCCCACCAAAACATCAACATGTTCCTTTTAATGCTTGTTCCAGTTAGCTAGGTCGCTTAATTTACCATTCGTCTATTTTTTTCTGAACTTACGGCTCGTTTGAATGCTCTTTCCATCTGTAATTTTTTGTATTCTTGATATGTTATTTGCGAATAAGGGTAAAGTTGTTTGAATCTTTTGTATGTGAGTCTTAAATCAATATCCCTCGGTTCACTGTGCAGTCTTCTACTGTAACCTTCACCTTTTTCCGTAATACTTTTTATTCCCCACAAAGCCACTAGTACCAGCACTATAAAAAAGAGAAGCCAGAAGACTATCAAGGGATCTATCGAAGTCATTACGTTTTAGCCGCCTTTTTGTTCGCTTTTTTCTGTTTCAGTTTTCTTTTCTGATTTTATTGGAATAAATGGTGTTCCTTCTAATCCAAGCACGTTGAGGATTTCTGCAGATGATGGAACCACAATTTTTGTTTGTTGTGCAAATGTGTCTCTTATGACGTCTAGTTTTTTGTTTAGTTGAGCGTTTTCTTTGAAATACTGGTTTGCGGCTTCAGAAACCATTTTTATTGCTTGTGATTGTGCTGCAGCCACGATTTCGATTGATTTGGCATCTCCTTCTGCCTTCAGTATTGCTGATGCTTTTTCTCCTTGAGCTCTGAGTATGGTGCCTTCTTTGTCTTGTGCGGATGCCTCTTTTCGTCCAGTTGCCAAGAGTCGTATTTGTCTTCTTTCCTGTTCAGCTGTTTTTTGTTTGTGCATGGCTTGCTGAATGTCGGCGGGTGGGTCTATTCTTTGAAGTTCTATTCTGTTTACTTTAACTCCCCACTTGTCTGTTGCTTCATCCAACACGCTTCTCAGTTCCACGTTTATCTTCTCGCGTGAGGTGAGACATACGTCTAGTGACATTTCGCCTACAATGTTTCTCAACGTGGTTTGAGCTAGCTTCACTATTGCCAATTCAAAGTCTTCTATTTCGTAAATTGCTCTTTTTGGATCAATTACTTGATAGTAGATTACAGCGTCGATTGTTACCACTACGTTATCCTCGGTGATGATTTCCTGCGGTGGCACATCTATGACTTGTTCTCGCATGTTAACACGAAACATTCTTTGAACAAATGGAATTATGAATCTCTAGCCAGGCTCAACTGTTTTCTCGTATGCGTTCCATCGCTCAACCAAGCCTTTTTGGTATTGATTGACCTTCTTTATTC
>Ga0172364_10002863_pt1 | contig 13770 bp, 10 predicted proteins | sample LakKivSesite10cm_FD_114545 | JGI IMG/M metagenome (GOLD analysis project Ga0172364, IMG submission 114545) | Sediment microbial communities from Lake Kivu, Rwanda - Sediment site 10cm | ecosystem: Environmental > Aquatic > Freshwater > Lake > Sediment | place: Rwanda: Western Province, Lake... | reverse complement strand
TCTTACCTCCTTCATCCCAACCCCCTGAATAAAATGACCTGATTTTAGCCCCAGGGGGGTGACATTATCGTCCCGCGATTACGCGGGAGAGTTAGGGGATGACATTTTCGCTTTGGCACGACATTGATTAAAAATAAAACTTGACAATTCCTCTGATTTGGGGCATTATAAGCTAAATTTTGGAAAGGTATTTATTTCAGTCAGCGGTTAGTGATGGCAAAAAAGCAAAATTTACAACTCAATTCTATCAGTTCCACCCGTAAGGTTCGTTATTAAAAATTTTGGAAAGGAGGAGTGTAAAATGAGTGAGGGAGGATTGTTAGGACTAATTATTGGCATCAGTGTCTTGGGATTGATTTCCGCATTTCTGCTCGCTAAATGGGTGTTAAAGCAACCGCTGGGGAACGAGAAGATGCAGGCAATTTCTAACGCCATCAAGGAGGGCGCCGAGGCGTTTTTAAGAAGGCAGTTCCGCACCATCATTATCTTAGCAATAGCTTTTGCAGTGGTCTTGTTTGTCGGCTATGGATTTTTCCGCTCCCATCGGGATTTTGACCCAGTGGGAAGCGCAATTGGACTTGCCTTTTGGATAACTGCTTCTTTTGTTTTTGGAGCGATTTGCTCGCTAATTGCGGGTTATATTGGAATGTGGGTAAGCATCAGAAGCAATATCCGCTCTGCAGCTGGAGCAATGAGAAGCGTGAACGATGCGCTTCAGGTTGCGCTTCGGGGCGGAGCAGTCAGCGGCTTGATGGTGGTCGCAATGAGCTTATTCGGCGTGGCTGGGCTTTACGCCGCAGTGAAATATACCACTGTGGTTGACCCAACTAAAATCCCATTCCTGATTGTGGGCTATGGATTCGGCGCCTCCTTTGTTGCGCTTTTTGCTCAGTTAGGTGGAGGCATTTATACCAAAGCCGCGGATGTGGGCGCGGATTTGGTAGGTAAGGTAGAGGCTGGGATACCTGAGGATGACCCAAGAAATCCCGCAGTGATTGCGGACCTGGTTGGAGATAATGTCGGTGATTGCGCAGGCAGAGGAGCGGATTTATTTGAATCCACCGCGGCTGAAAACATTGGCGCAATGATTCTGGGCGCAGTGATGGCATCAAAAGTGCCAGACGCAAGCCCGCTCTGGATATTAGGAGTGATGATGTTTCCGCTGGTTGCGCGTGCCTTTGGAATTATTGCCAGCATCATCGGGATTGTAATGGTTAGAGTAAAAGAGAATGAAGACCCGATGAAGGCGCTCAACCGAGGGTATTATGTCGCAGTAATTTTAGCAATGGGCGCATTTGCGCTTGCCTCCAGATGGCTACTTCATCATGAGAGCGCTCCCAATGCCTGGTGGCACTTTTTCCTTTGTGGAGTGATTGGGGTATTGACCTCAGTCGCTTTTGTTTATATCACTCAGTATTACACTGAGTATAAATATCGCCCCACTCTTTCTATCGCAGATGCGAGCCAGACCGGACCCGCAACTAATATCATCACTGGACTCGCAGTTGCTTTTGAATGCACCGGACTTCCGGTTATAACTATTTCTATTGCCATTCTTTCTGCTTATTATCTGGGCAATACTTCTGGTTTCGAGCATGCCGGGCTTTTTGGAACCGCAGTAGCGACTATGGGAATGCTTGCGACCGCAGCTTATATTTTAGCAATGGATACTTTTGGACCGATTGTGGATAATTCGGGTGGAATAATTGAGATGAGCGAGGCGCCTAAAGAGGTGAGAGAAAAGGCAGACCGCTTGGACGCGGTGGGAAACACCACCAAGGCGCTGACCAAGGGTTATGCGATAGGCTCCGCGGCTTTAGCTGCGTTTTTATTGTTCAGCGCTTATCTGGATGAGGTTCGGAATTACACTGGTGGCATGGGACTGGAGAGCGTGGATTTGGCAAAGCCAGAGGTCTTTATTGGTGCGCTCTTGGGAGCAATGTTGATTTTCGTCTTTTCTGCGCTTGCCATAAGAGCAGTGGGAAAAGCCGCTTATTATGTAATCAATGATGTCCGGGCACAGTTTAAGGAGAAGCCCGGAATTCTTCAAGGAACTGAGAAGCCGGATTATGGACGATGTGTGGATATTGTCACCAGAGGCGCACTTAAAGAGATGGTTCTGCCGGGCTTACTCGCAACTCTGATGCCAGTGGCAGTGGGAATATTTTTTAGATTCCTCAATGTCGGCGCAGAGACCGTTGCCGCGCTTCTTATGGTTGGAACCATTGCCGGAATTTTGGTTGCGACTATGCTTAATAATGGCGGAGGCGCCTGGGACAATGCCAAGAAATATATTGAGACCGGTAAATTAGGCGGAAAAGGCTCTCCTACTCATAAAGCCGCGGTGGTGGGTGATACGGTCGGGGACCCGTGCAAGGACACCGCAGGACCCTCGCTCCATGTGGTAATCAAACTGCTTTCCACCATTACTTTAGTGCTGGCTCCGCTATTTATCGGATAAGTCTTTAAGGCATAAAAAGCGGGGGAGAGTTTTCATCTCTCCCGCTTTTTTCTTTTTTAGCCAAAGGCTGATTAATACCCAATCTCTCCTTCAATTTTATTATATCGCTCCAGGATAAAAAAATTGGGAAACACTCTAAGAGGACCAACCGCAAAATAAGCTTTTCCAATATAAAGGTCTGGATTATCCGGGTCTGGCTGAACCAGATAATCTCTTAACAAGCGTGCGGGATGAAGACCATTTCTGGAAAGACCATAATTGAGCAGTAAGGCATTGGGATATTTATTATCTCTTGCTTTTGGGTCAACTTTATGCACCCGGTAAAAGCCATAGCGCTTGGGAGCCTCCTCTTTAGGAAGCGCCTGCCACTTCTCTTTAGGTCCTTTCTGAGAAATCAAAACATTAAACCCCATAATCTCATTTCCTTCTGGCTTTTTATCCGATTGCGCAAAAAAGCCTTTCTTGAATTTCTGAAAGCCAAGAATTTTGGTGAGAAACGGAACATTGAACCCGCGAAACTCGTATCCTAAAAGCTTTTTCATCTCCGGAGTTTTCCCCTGCTTGAAAATCTCCTCTAACTCCCTATCACTCATCTTGCAAAGCTGGTCATAGGTCCATTTTGCCATTTTTCACCTCCTTTTAGTTTCTGGGCTAATTTTAGATTGTGCCATTTCTAAATAAATTTTTGCCTCTTGCAAATTCGGCTCAAGCTCCAAAGCCCTTTTTAGCTCAAGCTCTGAGGCATTATATTCACCAATTTTGAACAGCGCAATACCTAAGCCAAAATGAGCATTAGCTTTTTCTGGAGCTAACAAGATCGCATTAGAAAATGCTCTCAAACTAAGCTCATTATCACCGACCTTTTCTCCTGCCTTACCCAAATTTATCCAGAAATCCGCCTGATGAGGATTTAGCTCAATCGCCTTCTGGTAAGCAGAAATTGCCTGACGAAACTTACCGGCCCGAACATAAGAATTGCCTAAATTAAAATAAGCATAATCCGAGGTTTCTCTAATCAATGGCGCCCAGACCAGAGCAAAAAAGCCCCCAAGCAAAACCATATTTCCAGCCAGGCTTTTCCATTGTTTCTCCTTCACCCATAAATAAATCTGCTCCAGAGCAAATCCCGCAAAAGCCAAAACCACACCCACCACTGCTAACCGATACCGGGAAAAAATAAAAAACAGGCTTACTGATAGCCAGTAAATAACCACATAGCCACTAAGTAAAACCCCTCTCCTCGTCCTTAAAGCCAAAACCAATCCCAAAAGCCCCAATGCTCCTATGATTCCGAAATCCAGCAATGGCAGGCGCAATAGAAAAGAAAATTCCTTCTTCATCAGATAGATGTTCTCATTATCCGCAATCTCTTTTTGATTCCAGAAAAGCGCTAATTTTAAAATCAATCGCTGGAAAAAAAGCCCCCAATCCGAGTTTATCTCCTTAATCGTCTCTTTAAACCAGAAATTGCTTATCTCGCTTGGCTTTAAGTCCTCTTTCCCGGTCCTTTTAATCGCCTCTTCTCTAAAATTCTTTTCCTCATAAAAAGGATGCGCAATCACAAAATCTGGCGGAATATAGGTGCCAGTCAAATTTTTTAAATGGTTGCCAATATAAAAATTCTGTCCTGCTTGACTGGTGGTCAGCACAAAATTTTTGCCCACCACCCAATTCCTTATCCCGGAGATAGTGATGATTAAAACAAAACCGAGCAAAAAATAAATTGCGCTCATAGTTTTTTCGGATTTTTTTAGCCTAAAAATCAGCCAGGGGAAAAACCAGAAGACCAAAATTATAAAATTATCTCTTGCCAAAGCTCCCAGCCCAAGCGCTAAGCCGGATAAAAAAATTATGCTTTTCTTGGGACGATTAGCTACCCAGAGAAGTAAAAATATGGTCAAATCAATCAAAAAAACCTCTAAAAAGGTCTTTAAAAGAAGCGCCTGATAAAATATAAAAGGCTTATATAACGCAGAAAAAATCCCGGCGACCAGTCCCGCTTTTCTGCCAAAAGCTAATTTGCCAATGCCATAAATCAAGAGGCAATCAATCCCGCCGACCAAAATTTGTAAAATATAAACCCAGAAAAGATGCCGACCAAACAATGAATAAAATATCCCCAAGAGATAAGGATAAAGCGGAGATTGATAAAAAACCTGCTTGCCTAACCAATCCCCCTGGGCAATCCGCTGTGCCCATAAATCATAAGCCTCTGGGTCAAGCCCCGGATAAAAAAGCAATGGACAATCAAGCGCATCTATCAAATATATTAACCGAACAATAATTGCGACCAGAAAAATCCCAGAGAGCCAGAGCCTCTGATTTTGAGCTATTTTCTTTAATTCAGTCATTTTTGAACACCAGAATTGAATATCCACAATGAGCTATCGGCTTCTTTTGGTGATATGGCATAATCAGCTTCGCACTTATCTCTATCGGCACAATACCATATCGCAAAAGGTGCAGAGGTGCATAATAAAATACTGGATAGCGAAACTCTCCTGCGCCATAGTAAAATTGCGCGCTGATGGCGCTATATTCCAATCTCGGCTTGTCCCCCAAAATCTGATAATTAACCCCATAAAGCTCTGGAAAAACATGACCAAAATAGCCAAGCTCTATCTTCTCTATTTTGTTCTCCTTCATAAACTTAGCTAAACTCGGCAAATCCTGACCCCAGTCCAGATTGGAATCTAATAGAACCTTATGACCATATCTCGGACCAGCGGTGAACTCATTAAAATATGATAAATAATGAGGATAAATCATCAGGTTCTCAACCAAAGCCCAGCTAAAAAGAACCAGAATGGCTAATTTAAACCTCTGAGAATATCCCTCCCAGTTCCTCCCTAACCTGCCAATCATAAAATAGCCCATTGGCAGAATTGGCAGTAGATACCGAAAGCCTATCTGGAGGGCGTTTTTAAAAGAAAAAATAAAAAATATCCAAGCCATTATGCAAAGGATTAAAATCTCCTCCGGAGAAAATTTCCTTCTTGAGCTTTTCAGCCTGAGACCGGAAAAAACCGCAAGCAGAAATAAAATCTGAATGGGAATCGGCATTTTCACTAACCAGGCAACCAAGAAATATCTTTTATCAATTCCTTCATACCATTTGCCTAAAAAATAACTCGGGAATTCTCCCTGCTCAACATCCAACATCTGCCAGTCTAAGCCATAAAGATAGATTTTAGGAAAAGGCGCCCGGAGCGGTCTAAATATGCTCTGCGCCTTTTTCAGCGCCTGGCTTTCAAAACGAAATACTGAAACCGGCTTGAACATCCCTTGAAACCGGTAGCCCGCAGACACTAAAAAAATCCAGATTAAGAGTATTAAAAGAGCCTGTGAGGTTCTGAGCAGTAATTTTTTTACGGAAAATTGGTCTTTTTTAAAGGGCCAGATTAAAAGCACAGGAATTAAAAAATAAAATGTCAACAAACTGAGTGAGCTAAATTTAGCTAATTGCGCCAGCCCCAGCCCCATCCCGGCTAAAACCGCTCTTTTCCAGCCCGGAGATTTTAAATAAAAAATCAAGCTGATAACTGCTAGAAAAATAAACAGGCTTGCGCCTGTATCAATGGTCGCTAACTGACTATGAGCCATTATGCTCGGACAGAAAACAAAAACCATTAAACTGAAAATCCCTCCTAATCTCCCATAATGGCTTCGGGAAAAAAGATAAACCAGAAGTCCTAAAACCATTCCTAAAAAAATTATTACTGCCCGAGCTCGCTCAAAAATTTTAAGATAGTGATTGGTATTCTTGAGCATAAAATCTGTGCCATAAAGCCAGGAATCCTGAATAAGATTATAAGAATAAAACTCCAACTTTGGCTTTGGCTTCATCCAAAGTAGTGGCAGGCTGGAAAGAAGTTTTACCAGCGGTGGATTCTCGGAGTAAAGAATAAAATTCTTTGTCTGCCAGTAAAAATATCCTGCGGGAAGATGCGCGAATTCATCAACCGTGACGCTATTCCATTTCTGGCTTTTCCAGCAGAGCAAAGCAAAAAATAAAGACAAAACCACCGCCAAAAAAATCTCTAAACCGTTTCTTCGGAAAGTCTTTGTCATTCAAAATCCAGAATTAAAATTATGAGCTTCTGGACTCTAACTTCTCTTTTAATTCTTTGACCATCTCCCGAATCTTCTTCAGCTTCCGGTCTATCTCTATCACCATCTGTAAAATCTCCTGCTGATTGATAGCTTTCGCCAAATCTCCCACTTCTTTCAGAGCTGGTTCCTTCCCGGGTTGACTAATTGCGCTATCCGGTAGAGGCTCCAAACCCGGGCTTGGCTTTTCTGGCTCTGGTTCTGGCAAAGAAGCAGAAAGCGGCTCCTCTTTTAGAGCCGGGGGCGCTTCTGCTTTTTCAAACAAATCTTCCCCGGACTCACTAACTTCAGACTCTTTCAATTCCGGCAATACACTCTCTTGAGCGGGTAAACTCAACTCCTCTACCCCCTCTTCAGACTTTATCTCCGACTCAGCATTTTTCTCACTCGGCTCTTCTATATTTCTCATCTGCCCCGGGAAAAAATCCTCCATCCCCGCAGATTTTGGCTCGGTTTGCGCTTCTGGCTCAATTTTTTTCGGACTCGGAAGCTCTTTAGCCTCGTCTTCAACCACTGAATCTGGAACCGATTCAGTTTTTATCTCAGGCGCCTCTAAAGGAGGCTCTTTTGAGACCTCTTGCTCAGACCGAGAAACCGCTCTCGGTAGCTCAACTTCCAATGCTGGAGCTTCTTCCTCTGGCGCAGGACCAGACAAAACCTCTTCCAAAGGAATCGGCGCTTCTAAGTCTTCTTGACCAATCTCTTTCCCTCCTAAAAGTAGCTCTGGCTCAACCTCTTGAACCGGAATCGGCTCCACCTCCCCATTCTGATTTTTGCGAAAAGCCTTCTTCACCGGCTTGACCGCGCCCACAGAAACCTTTTCCGGAAGCAGATGCGCCTTTTCCTCAACCTGACTGTCCATTCCCAAAACTAATTTAACCGTCATTCCGGTGATTTTCTCCAGCTCCTCTTTCAATTTGGGCTTATCCGGCTCTGAGACCGCAACCAAAAGCTCTTCCCCTTCTATCTTAAAAGGAACCGCCATCAAGGCTAATCCTTTATCTTTACTCAGCTTGCGCCTCGCCTCCTCTTCTATCTCTTCCTGGTCCAAATCCACCAATTGCATCTTCCATTGCTCAGCCAAGACCTCAAATAGCTTTTTTTCCTCAAGATAGCCTAATTCCAATAGCGCCTTGCCCAAGCGCATCTTCCATTTTCGCTGATGGCTTAATCCCGCAACTAACTGAAACTCAGTGATAATGCCCTTCTCCTCCAGCAGAACCCCCAGCTTCTTCCTCGCCATAATTAAAAATTCCTCCTATCTAATAATTTTAACACCCTTTTTGGCTTTTTGACAATTTTTAACACTGAACCCTAATTAAAAGCAGAAAACATTTTTGCCCGGCTCATTATTTCAGCTCCTTTTCAGAAAAAACCTCTGCCTGAAAACTATACACCTCAACCTCTGAATCCTGCCAGCAATCCGGACTCATCCCAGCTTTGAGACAGGTATGAGAAAGAAAGTTCTGCCGATTCCAGCCCTGCTCAATTGGCACCTGAGGAAGCAGGACCCCTTGAGAATATCCTTTCTTCATAATCAAGCCATCTTTTCCCACCTGAATCTGGTTTAAATCCTTGACCCGCTCTGGCGAGCTGAGCACTGAAATCTCATATTCCAATTCTTTAAGCTCTTCCTTTCTCACTGGCGAAAATCTCGGGTCGTGCTTTGCCGCGGAGCAGGCGACCTCCCGAACACAAAGATAAAGTGGCTCTTGAGCAATGATATGCCCAATGCATCCCCTGAGTTCACCCTGCTTCTGAAGCGTGACAAACGCCGCTCCCAAGTCCTTTAACCGCTCAAATTTGGTCTCTACCTCTGGGACGCGGTTCTCCTTAACATAGGTCTCTACCGAGAGTTTTGCTATCCTTATCAATTCCTTCTTTTCATCAAGCGAAAGCTCTTTTGGAGGCTTTTCTGTCTTGGACTCTTTTTGGCTCAAAATAAATGCGACTGCGCCATATCCCACCACCCGCTCTGGACTTTGTCCCGAGGTGTCAAAAGAATTTCTATAATTCAAAATTTTCACCTCTCCTTTAGGATAATCCTGATAAAGACTCATTATGGTAAGCACTGGTCCCAGCCCACATAATTCCGCTTTTCTCACTGTGCCAGAGGCTTCTTTTTCAAGCTCCTCTATCTTTAATTCTTGGATCAGGCTCAAGCTATACTGGTCAATTTGATTGGCGGTCTGGTAAGGATGATAATGGCTCATATCTGTGCTGGCGATGAACACCCAATCCGGCTCAGAAAAGACCTTTTTCAAAACATCTGCCAATTTTTTAGCCATTCCTAAACTTGAATCCGGCATCACCAAAATCACGAGCTCCAGTCCCTCTGGCGCAATCACCTGCAGAAAAGGAATCTGCACCTCTGCGGAATGCTCTTGAGAAAAATATAAAGGCTCATTCACTATCCAATCCCCTTGATTGAGAAGCTCTTTCACCTTCTCACGATTGATTTTCACTTTGCCTAAAGGCGTCTGATAATAATCCGCAGACAAAACCGCAACCCTGCCCGGTCCATAAAATTGATGACTGGGAGCTAAAATCACAAATTTTTTCTTCCCCTGAGTTTGAATTGCCTTATAAGCATATCCCGCAACCGGTCCAGAATAGATATATCCTGCATGCGGAGCTATCACCGCTAAAATCCTCCCTGAAATTTCTCCTGACTCCGCTTTATCCAGATAGCCTTGAACCATTGCTTTCAAAACCTTTGGCTCAGCAGGATAAAACCCTCCTGCGACTATCGGACCAAAAACCTTGTCCCCAGCGGACAAAACTTCTTGGTCAAGTGTGGCTTCTTGCTCCTTTTTTTTGCAAGCGGAACAAATAAACAAAAACAAAAGCCCGAGCAAAAACCATCTCCTCAATCTCATTTTCCCCCTCCTCTAATCCAGCTTTCTATAAAATTGAGCGGGATGATGAGAAACCAAAAAGGAACCAATCGTGGACTTGAAATTTTTGATAAACTTAACCAAAAACCCAAACCAAAAACCAATCATTCCCATCAAACCCAAAAACCCTCTCCTGGTAATTCCCTTTTCTCTTTTATTTTCTTTCATCAGCTCCATACTCCTTTGATTTTTGCGCCACAAAATTTGCAAGCGCCAGCTTTGAGATTCACCTCTCCCACCCGGTAGCCGATTCTTTCAATCAAGAGCTTTTTACAACTCGGGCAATAAGTGTTCTCTGCTCCCTCCAGCCGGACATTGCCAATATAAACATAATATAGCCCCTGTCTTAGCGCGATTTCTCTTGCTTTAATCAAGGTCTCTGAGGGAGTGGGCGGTAGGGAGCGGAGCTGGTATTGAGGATAAAACCGAGAAAAATGAAGAGGATATTCTGGTCCCAGATTATTCAATATCCACTCACACATCCGCTTTATCATCTCCGGGTCATCATTGAGCGTGGGGACTATCAGATGGGTTATCTCCACCATCACCCCTAACTCCACTGAGAGCTTGATGCATTTCAGAATCGGCTCCAATTGACCACCACAAACCTCCCGATAATAGTCATCTGAAAAAGCCTTCAGGTCTATATTCGCTCCATCAATCACCTGACAGAGTTTCCGCAAAGGAGCCTCATTGATAAAACCCGCGGTCACCAAGATATTCTTTACTCCTGCGTTTTTGGCAATTAAGCTCGTGTCATAGGTATATTCATAAAAAATAATTGGCTCAGAATAGGTGTAGGCAATGCTCTGACAACCGGTTTGAAGCGCAAGCTCCACCACTTTTTCTGGCGGAAGGTCTTGATTATCAGTTGCCTCGGGATTGACCTGAGAGATTTCCCAGTTCTGGCAGAATTTGCAATGCAGGTTACAGCCCGCGGTGGCAAGAGAAAAGGAGCGAGTTCCGGGTAGAAAATGGAACATCGGTTTTTTCTCAATTGGGTCAATATGCACTGCGCAGGGCTTGCCATAGACCAAAGTGACCAGCTCGCCATTATAATTGATGCGCACCCGGCAATTGCCCCGCTCAGAAGGAGCCAGGACACACCCCTTGGGGCATAACTGGCATTGGACATAACCCGGTTTGCTCATTCCGCCTCTTCCAGAGATTTTAGCTTCTTATAAAATTTTGCTGGGTAAATGGTTATCTCTCCTTCTGAAACCAGCTTCTCCAGTGTCTTTAAATTCACCTTTTCATAGCCACTTGCGCCTGATTCCCACTTGGCGCCGTATAAAACCATCATCCCAATCAAAAAAAATCCAAAAATCAAAGCGAGCAGAAATTTATAATCATCCGCCTTCATAAAAATTATAATAGCAAATAAATAAACTATTAGGTAGAGAAAAGTTGCGAATTAGAAAAGTTAAAATAAAATAAGAGCTATGGCGATTTGCCCCAAATGCGGAGAAGAAATCCCGGGCGGGGGAAAAATTTGTCCGGGCTGTGGCGCAAATTTGGAGTCAAAACCCGAAATCAAGCCTCTTCCCAAAGCGCTTCATCCTTATGCCTTTATCGGTTATGTCCTGATACTTTCCCTCTTGATTATTGGTTTTCAGACCAGCAATAAATTTCTTAAAAACTTAAGTTCCCAGGAAGCGGAACAGGTTAGCGCTGAACATATCCCCCAAAAAGAGCAGGGCCAAAATCAATCATTGTTTTTGACCGCCTCAGATAAGCTCTATTTAGAGGTGATAACCTATAATCAAAAGCTCTCGCCGTTCTTTGACCAGCTTAAAAAAATTGAACAGGAGATAGCTCAACCAGATTATAAACTCTCCCCTGCCCGGTGGCAGGAGCTAATCCAACAGATAGACCATCTCTCTAATTTGACCCAGGACCTATCTACTCCCGGTAATCTGGGTCCCTGCAGAGCTATGGTTAAGAACAGCATAGAACAAATAAGGGTTGCGGTCAATGCCCTATCCAATTATACCAATAATCCGGAACCAAAAATCAAAACCATTTTTGAAGAAAGCTTCCTCACCGCTCAGAGTCAGAGAAATTACTGTCAACAATTAATTGAGCAGGTAACCAAAGAGTTAATTCCAGAATTAAGCGCCAACAAAGAAATCATAGAGAAAGAACTCCAGAAATCCTCTCCTGGGCCTACTTCACCAGAACCAACCGCTCCTCTTCCCCAGCCTTCGGAACCTGAGCCTATCTCCCAAGAGACCATCCAAGAAGGAGCTTCTATAATTCCTTCGCCGGAAAATACCGTTCCCCCGGCTCTGCCCTGAGCCGAATAATAATTATTGGTCTAAGCTCCGAATCAAATCCGCGCTCTCAGGCCTGGGTCCGCAAGCAGTGGATTCCATTGGCGCAGTGCCTGCCAGAAACGCCTCTAACACACTTTTTTCTGTGCAGGAGCTGGCTAAAAGACCGCTGTCTTGGTCAATGTTAGCAAATTCTATATTCTCTGGCACCCGGAAATTATTAGCCGGTATGGGCTTAAGCGCTTCCCGCATAAACTCTATCCAGATTGGAAGCGCGGATTGAGCCCCGGTTTCATTTTCTCCCAATGAGCGAGTAAAATCATCAAACCCGACCCAGACCCCACAAATCAGCTCTGGCGAAAAGCCCACAAACCAAGCGTCTCGGAAATCATTAGTGGTGCCGGTCTTTCCTGCCAAAGGTCTTCCTAAGAGCTTTGCCCTCCAGCCTGTTCCCCTCTGAACCACCCCCTCTAAAAGATTGACCATTAGAAAAGATAACTGAGGGCTTAAAACCTCTTCCCCATCAGGCTCTGCCCAGGCTGGAGAAAGGCTCGGGACCTTGCCCTCCCTGAGCATTACCAAATACTCATCAGGTCCAGGCTCCTCTACTTCCTCTGGTTTTACCCCTTTAAATTCTTTTTTCTTCATCCCTATCTGGCTCGTGTCCCCCTCAGCCAATTCCATCTCTCCTATCTCTGGCTGGTCTTTAGCGCTCAATTCGCCCTCTGGTTTAAATGGCTTATGCCATTCCAAAAGATTCCCCTTCCGGTCATAAACCCTCCGAATCATATAAGGCTGGACCAAATAACCACCAGACGCAAACACATTATACGCCCGAGTTAGCTCTAAAAGCGAAACCGGACTGGAACCTAAAGCTAAAGATAAATCCGTCTGAATCGGGCTCTCTATCCCTAACCTCCGAACAAATTTCAATACCCAATCCACCCCCAAATCCTCCATTATCTTCACCGAGATAGTATTGATGCTCTTCTCCAGAGCGACCCGCAAGGTCCTGGGTCCCTGAAAACTTCCACCATAATTAGCCGGCTTCCAGACCTTGGTTTCCGCGCCTGCCTGAGTCTCAGTGGAATCCTCATATTCAAACACCACTGGCGCATCATAAATAATGGTCGCAGGAGTATAGCTCTTGGTCGGATGAGAAAGCGCAGACGCATAAAGAATAGATTTAAAAGCAGAGCCAGGTTGCCGACGGGATTGAAGGGGACGAATCAACTGGCTTTTCTGAAAATCATATCCCCCAATTAAAGCCTTTACCTCTCCGGTCTTGACCGAAAAAGCGATTAAGCCCGCCTCGGCCTCTGGCTCCTGCTCTAAAACAAACCGATATGCATTCCCCTGCTTTTCCGCTTTTACCTCTAAGACTGACACTAAAATCACATCTCCAACATTAAACACTTGAGCCAGGCTTTTCCCGGATTGACCCAGCGCCCATCTGTAATCCTCTTCTTTTATCACCCCAATTGTTTTTCCAATCCCGAGCTTGATTTGCCGATTGGCTTTATCTAATTCTAAAATCACCCCTTGATATTTTTCTCCAGCCTGCAGAGGCACTGGCGCAGGAACTTGAGCGGTTGGGTCTCCGCCATTGATTCTATTATAAACCCCCCAATCCTCTGCTAATTCCTTCTCCTGGCTATCCAGATACTCGGAGATTTTATCCTTACCTACTTTGGCTAAAGCGCCCTGATATCCCTGTCTTTTATCCAGCCCATCTTGACCTGCTAATCCTTTTTTTACCGCTTCTGCGCCTGCTTTCTGCATATCTAAATTCATCGTGGTAAAAACCTTAAGCCCACCGGTCAGAACCATCTCCGCTCCATAAACTTTTACCAGATGCCTCCGAACCGCCTCCACAAAATAAGCAGAATCAGTCGCATAGGGATTTCTCTTCACCTTAATAACGATTGGCTCTGCCTCTGCCTGCTTTGCCTCCTCCTCACTCAGCCAGCCCACCTCCACCATCCTTCTCAAAACCAATTTCTGCCGAGCTTTGGCTCGCTCAAAATGA
>Ga0172364_10002862_pt1 | contig 13772 bp, 12 predicted proteins | sample LakKivSesite10cm_FD_114545 | JGI IMG/M metagenome (GOLD analysis project Ga0172364, IMG submission 114545) | Sediment microbial communities from Lake Kivu, Rwanda - Sediment site 10cm | ecosystem: Environmental > Aquatic > Freshwater > Lake > Sediment | place: Rwanda: Western Province, Lake... | reverse complement strand
TCATTGCCCGCACTATTAAAGGCAAGGGTGTTAGCTTTATGGAAAACAACGCAAAATTTCATGGAAAGGCACCCACCCCAGAAGAAGCAGAAAGGGCGCTAAAGGAGCTAGAATAATGGCTGTTAGCTGCGAGAGCAGCAGAGTAATCCTATGATTGAAGTCTCCACTCGGGAAACCTATGGCAAGACCTTGGTAGAGCTAGGCAAAGAGAACAAGGATATCATTGTCCTGGATGCCGATTTATCGCCTTCGACCATGACTCACCTCTTTGCCCGGGAGTTCCCAGCCCGTTTTTTTGATTGTGGCTTAGAAGAGCAAAATATGATTTGTATAGCGGCTGGGTTAGCTGCCTCAGGGAAAACTGTCTTTGCCAGCACTTTTGCCATCTTTGCCTCCTGTCGCTGTTTCGACCAGCTAAGGATGTGTCTTTCTCAGCCCAAGTTAAATGTCAAAGTCGTAGCCACTCATGGCGGTATCAGTGTTGGTGAAGATGGCACCTCCCATCACGCTATTGAGGATCTGGCCTTATATTGTGCTCTTCCCGGCTTTACTGTTGTTGTTCCCGCTGATGCCATCGAGGCTGCTGGGGCGGTAAGAGTAGCCGCAGCCACCTATGGGCCTTTTTATATCAGGCTAAGCCGCCCTAAAACGCCGCTTGTCTATCCTGAGAGCTATCACTATACCTTGGGCAAAGCGGTAACTATGAGACAAGGCGGGGATGCTGCCGTTATCGCTATGGGCATTATGGTAGCCAGGGCTCTGGAGGCATCAGATGTCTTGGCGAGGCAAGGTATAGACTGCCGTGTAATCAATATGCCCACCCTTAAGCCCTTAGATGAAGAAGTCATAGTCAGAGCAGCCTCAGAGACAGGGGCTATTGTTGTTGCTGAGGAACATCTGGCCCAGGGAGGTCTAGGTAGCCGTGTTGCTCAAGTGGTAGCTAGGAAAAAACCAATTCTTATGGAGTTTGTTAACCTTAAGGACAGCTATGCCCTTTCAGGCAAAGCCGATGAGCTGCTTCAAAGGCATGGGTTGACTGCCAAAGATATTGAGGTAGCGGTGAAGTCGGTGGCCAAGAGGAAGCAAGAACTCTGGTAAGGGGTACTCAAACAAAGCCCCGCGTTGACTCCTTTTTTGAAGCAGTTTAGCCTCACCAGCATTCCCAAGTCAACTTGCCTTGATAATATATCACTTGAACAATCTGGACGATTGTTCAATCTCCGGCGGGATCCGCAGTGATTGGACAAACGTGGGCCAGACATTGGCTTGACCTGAGCCGGCTAATCGAGCGTGCACCCTTAGTCTGCAAGTAAGATGTCGCTGAAATCTCGCCATAGAGGCAACTCTACCTCGCCTGTCTCAACGTAGCTACCGTTCTTTGTAGGACAAATGACTGCAAAGTCGCAACCGGCACACGCTGGACCAGGACTCGGCCGATAATTCTTCTCCTTGTGGATTTCTTTGGCTATGCGCAGTACCTCCCAAGTTGTCTTTTCTAGGACGCTGACATCGAGTTGCCTGGTTTCCATCTTACCTGCAAGGAGATACAAATAGGACACTCTGCTCACGATGTAGGGACCGCAGCGAGATAGAATGAGTGCATGAAGTTGCAACTGATTCCAATCGATGTCGTCTGGCATTGCGCCTGTCTTATAGTCAATGATGTGCAGAGTTCCATCCCGCTCCCTGTCTACCCTATCAACTCTACCCCGTAGTGTGAGGCCTGGAGTCACTTCTGCTTCAATAGGCGCCTCCAACATCGTGGGCGTAACAGTAATATCCTGCTCGGCCACAAAACGGGTAACTTCATCAAGTGCCCGCTGCGCCCATCTTTTCTCATCCGCTCTACTGGAAAACCCCACGCGATAGCGGCGCCAATTGTTGCTTAGGAGCCGCTTAGCCGTCTCGGCGGTGCGATTGGTAATAGGCATAAACAAAAGCAAGTCATGTAACGTCGCATGGACATGGTTAGCCATAGTGTAGTACGGTCTAGGCTTTCCATATTGGGCTGCAAGCTTGTCCACATAATGGTACTTGTACTGCAGTTTGCATTGACGGAAGGTAGCTATGCTAGAGGGTGAAAGCATAATAGGTGGGAATGTAGTCTTCTTCTTAGCAAAGACAGGGATGCTGTCAAATCTTGGTGAAGGCATCCCCTTGTTTTGCTTTTGCACCTGCGGTCCTATGATGCCAGCATGAAGCATATTTGCCTGGCGTTAACCACTGCCTTGTCTTGGTGGCAGTTATTGAACAGGACATGCATCTGCGTTGTTTGCTTTGCCAAGTCTTTGATTGTGCTTGCCCAGGGCCTAAGCTCTTCCTCAGTATACAGGTAGTTGAAACGCTCAGCCGGGCTGGTATCTTTCTTCTCCCAGGTCTCGCTATTCCTGCCGTGGAAGCGGATCAGACCAATATCGGAGGTTGTCTCTGCGACAGCGGGCACACTTGACTTGAAGCCCTGTGGTTCGTCGACACACACAAATGGCAAATCGTTGCGCCTGAGAAAATCAAAAGTCCTGGCCCGATTCTTTACGCTCAGCCACACATTGTTCCTGAACTCTATTGCAGCCCGGTACTGCGGCAACTTCTCCTTGCACATCAGAATGTAGTCGAGCTGTTGTGAGCCCGGGTAGAACCAGGGTGGGAATTGAAAAAGCACAACACCAAGTTTGGCAACGGTATCGAGGGGAAGCAATGAAGCTTCAAATCTTCGCCACAGTTCGTCCGTCAATTCAGAGGGGATATCTCTGTAATACAGGTTGGCCTTTTGCTGCGGTCCTGGCAGTAGCTCCTGTCTTATGTCCTTGGGCAAAGAACTTAGCGGCGTGGGATGCTGTGTGAACAGGCGGAAAGCCTTGATGTCGAAGACAAAACCTTCGCCCGTGCGTTCCGCCCACAGGTAACTGGTCCTCTCACTGGGCATCGAGTAGTAGCTACTATCCACCTCGACAAGGTCGAACTGGCTAGAATAATAATGAAGGCGGGCTTCTGCTGAGCGCGCCGAAGCAGGATAGAACCGGCCAGAACTTAGCAATGTCGGGTCAGTCCATGAACAAGTGCCTACTCGAATTTTTTCCATTTCACCTGATACCGGTGGAACCGTGGCCTTTTGGCCCTCTTTCTGTAGGTGAAAGCTCTTCGGCTTCCTCTACTGGCAAGTCGGCCAGCTTGCCTAGAACCAGCTGCGCTATCCTATCGCCGTGCTTGATCTCAAAACTGCTGCCTTGACCAAGGGTGTACATTGTCACAGCGACCTCTCCCCTGTAGTCACTGTCTATTGTACCGAAGGCAACCATGACGCCTTTTGCTGATAGTCCAGACCTGGGCCTTATTTGCCCATCGTAGCCTTTAGGTAGTTGAACCGCAATGCCTGTCCCAATCAACTTTGGCGTCTGCTGGAGTACGGCTCGTTCATTTTCATCCTTGATATAGGCAAACAGGTCCAAGCCAGTGGCATCTTGTGTAGCGCGGCGAGGCAGGCGAGCATCTGGGTATAGTTTCTTAACTCTCAAGGTCTTACTGCCAGCAAATGCGTGCTTACGTTGCCTTGATTTTTCCACTCAATTGTTATTTTACGCTGAGCTTGAGGCCAGGGCAACAGAAAGTCACCTCCCATGGCTAGCCCAGGGGGCTGCGTTGTGGTTCATACATGACATGCTGCCTTCCTCTCTCGTTGCGGATTGGCAGCAGAGTCTCGGCAATGATATTCAGGCTATCATCTCTTTTCTGAATTATTCCTTCGACTACAACTAATAGCTCCAGCTTGAAGACCTGTCGGTACCTCTGGTATACGCGTGGCCTGACTACTACATTTACCGTGCCATCCTCATCCTCTAGCGTCATAAAGGCAAAACCCTTGGCAGTGGCAGGTCTTTGCCTGGTGATGACATAGCCAGCCATCCTTACCTGAGTATCTGGGAAAAGTTGAGCAATCTCTGAGCTCTTAAGCAAGCCATCCTTGGATATCTCCTTTCTCAACAACTGCATAGGGTGATATTTGAGGGGAAATCCCTGCGCCTCGTAATCCGCTTTCATTTCCTCAAGTTCAGCGATCTCAGGCAAGGAAACTTTGACATCGCGAAATTCCAAAGGCAGCTCCCCTGGATGTTTCTTTTCCAGCAAACCAAGCTGCCACAATAGCTGTCTTTTGTGGCAGCCAAAGGAATCAAAAGCGCCGGCAAGGATGAGATTCTCTGCGAGCTTTCTTTCCAGCTTGGTCCTAAAGTAGAAATCCTCAAGTGAAAGATAGGGAGCCGTCTTCCTTTCAGCCATTACCTGACTTATGGCTTTCTCCCCCGCTTCCTTTATATACATGAAGCCAAGTCTGATTTTGCTGCTTTCGACGGCGCACTTACTGCTGCTTTTATTGATATCTACGGGTAAAATTTCTACCCCATGTCTTTTAGCATCCCTCACAATGACCTCCGGAGAATAAAACCCCATAGGTTGATTATTGAGCAAGGCGCAATAAAACTCAGAGGGATAGTATTTCTTGAGCCAGGCTGATTGATAGCATAAAAGGGCAAAGCCAGCTGCATGGCTCTTGCAAAAGCCATACTCAGCAAATCCCTCCAAAGCCTTGAATATGCGACTGGCTTTGTTGCTCTCTACTCCATTCTTCTTTGCTTCCCCGATAAATCTTTCCTTCATCTCTTCCATAGCATGTTTTGGCCTCTTTCGGCTCATTGCCCTTCTCAGGCAGTCAGCCTCGCCCGGTGTGAAGTCAGCTATAATGGTGGCAACCTGAATCACCTGTTCCTGGAACAGAATGATTCCCAAAGTATCCTCGAGTATTGGCTTAAGCTTTGGGTGCAAATACGTTACTTTTTCTAAACCTTGCCTTCTTCTAATATAGGGATGGACCATGTCTCCTTGAAGGGGCCCTGGCCTGACAAGAGCTACCTCGATGGTCAAGTCTTCGATAGAGCGCGGCTTTGTTTGCGGCAGGGTTTGGAGTTGAGCTCGGCTTTCCACCTGGAATACACCCATCGTGTCGCCTCTGCAAATCATGTCGTAGACTTCCTTATCATCCAAAGGCAGTCCATCCAAATTGAGTTTTGTCTTATGATTTTCTGCCACAAGTTTACAGGCTTCGTGGATAAGCGATAGCATTCTTAAGCCAAGCAAGTCCACCTTTATCAACCCAGCATCAGCAACGCCATCTTTGTCCCACTGGCAGACTATCCTTCCTGGCATAGTGGCTTTCTCCAAAGGCACGATATCGGTTAAGGGACAGGAGGAAATGAGCATACCTCCATTGTGAATGGATAAATGCCTGGGAAAGTCGGCAATTCCCTGGCAAAGGGAAATGAACTCCCCCCATAATGCAGAAGTTAAATAAGGCTGGAATTCCTCAATGCTTGCGAGATCTTGCCCTATATCATTAGCCTTGTATGTTGAAACCGACTTCGCCATCCTGTCAAGGAGATGAGCTGGCATCCCTAATGCCTTGCCCACCTCCCTTATAGCATTCCTCGCCTGGAAGGTGACGTAGCTCGAGACCATAGCGGTGTGTTCCAGCCCATATTTCTGATAAACGTACTGAATGAGCTTTTCCCTGTGGGTTGTGGACACATCTATGTCGATATCAGGAATGGATGACATTTCCTCATTCAGAAACCTGCCAAGAAATAGCTTGTTCTTTATTGGATCCACCTTGGTTATGCCTAGAATATAAGCCACCATGGAATTGGCTGCAGAACCTCTTCCCTGAGCAGGAATCCCATTTCTCTTGGCGTAATCCATAATGTCCCACACAATGAGGAAGTAGCCGGATAAGCCGAGCTTCTTTATCAGGTCAATTTCTTGGCTTAGCCTTGTTTCTACCTCGCGGTTAGCATGCTCATATTTCTCCTGCACCTTCTGCCAACATAGCTTCTCTAGGTAGGCATCTGTGCTTTCACCTCCGGGTAGGGGAAAGTCGGGAAGGCGATAACTTGAGAAATCGAGATTGACATCGCATTTCTCCGCTATGGCAGTTGTATTCCATATTGCCTCTGGGTAATCCTTAAAAAGCGGCACCATTTCTTTTGGAGATTTAAGGTAAAATTCAGAGTTAAGTCTTAAAGATTGGCACTTATCTAGGGTCGTTCGGTTCTTAATGCATGTAAGCACATCGTGAAGCTTATGGCTTTCCCTTTTAGCATAGTGAACGTTATTGGTTGCTACATAGCCTAAGTTGAGGTGTCTTGCTAGCTTAACCAAAGCATGGCAAAGGTGGCTGTCTTCAGGGTAAAGATTGTTCTCAAGCTCTACGTAGAAGTCCTCATTGCCAAAAATATCAATATATCTTTTCGCTGCTTCACGAGCCTTGTTCGGCTGCTCGGACGGGATTAAGTTTGCTATTTCCCCTCTTCGGCAGCCAGAAAGGCAAAGTAAGCCACCAGAATGCTGAGCCAAGCTTTCTAGGTCGAGGACAGCGTTGCCTTTCCAGCATCTAAGCTGAGCCTCGGTTATTAGTCGGCATAGATTGGAATAACCTGTGTTGTTTTTGCAAAGTAAAGTAACGTGGTACCCGCCTTGTAAAGTCATCTCCGCTCCAATAATAGGCTTAATGCCAGCCTTAAGGCACGCTTTGTAGAAGCGGATAGCCCCATATAAGCCATTATGGTCGGTCAAAGCCAGAGCAGGCATACCAAGGTCTGCTGCCCGACTCGCCAAATCTTCTGGATGGGATGCACCATCAAGAAGAGAGAAATTGGAATGACAATGAAGCTCAATGTAATTATTCATAATGACTACATTTTCTCCCTAGTGTCGGTATGTTGAAGCACTAAGGCTTCAGTTTGAGATATACTGGTATTCCTAATCGTAGATGCGTTGGAGGTACCAAGCTCCAGTGAGCAAATCTCGATAGAGTTCACAGATAGCGCCAGTTTCGGTTTCAATTTGAAAATACTCTCTTTCCATAGCTCTCTTCCACCATCCTTGAGTTATTCGCCATCGCTTGAGTATCTTCCATACCCCTTGTTTCCTCCCTTTATAGAGTAAGGCAATTGGCTTATGGTGAACGCCTTCCTTAACTTCAAGTCTGACAGCTTGCTGAAATAACCTGCCCATTTCTCTCAAGGATGAAATTCGGTGAAGGAAAAAGAATCCTCCGGCAATACACTATTTCCTCTAGGCAATATCTTTTTAACTATGCCTTTGCCATACCTTTGCTGAAGCCAGTTTATTGCTGATGCTAACCTTTCCTTACGTTTAAGCGGCTTATCAAGAAAGGAAGTCTGCTTCCCTTTTTCAGGACAAAAGTCAGTCAGAGTCAGCCTCATTTCACTTACAGGAGCTGTGACCCTTGCCTTCTCCAAGCATTGCCTCAAGCGGCGTAACATTATTTCTTTGGAGGATGTTGCTTCCTTGAAGTGAAATGTTCGTTGAACAACGTGGCCATTGCTAAAACACAGCGATGTTGTTAGTCGCTGGCAGCACTGCCAACGCTCCTTCAATTGCCAGCTTAATCTGCTTAGAAGTTCATCACTTCCTGCTAAAAGCTGACTGCCACTATTTGCCGGAGGCTCAAAGCAAATCTGCTCCTTTAACGTTGGTGACTTACTCCACGGAATCAATCTCGATCTATCAATGCCGTTCGATAACTCCCATAATTTCCTACCTTCGCTTCCAAATTTGAGGTTCATTGCCTCTAACGGCAAGCTCGCTAATTGCCCTATCTGGTGGATGCCAAGCAATTCAAGCTGTCTTAAAGTTCCAGATGACACAGGTAGAAGGCTTACAGGCAAATCTTTAACAACCCCCCTTTCATCCCCCTCAGCAATAGCAATGACCTCTCCTGATATAGCAAGCTGGCTGGCTACCCATGCCACAAATTTATTTGAGGCGATGGATAGAGATGGATGAAGATGGATTTGCTCCTCTATTGATTGCCTAATCTCATTGATAAACTGGACCTCATTGGGTTCGTAGTGTAAATCGATGAAAGCAGAACCCAGAGTCCCTGCTTGTACCACCGGGCTGTAATCAGTGAGTAAAGTCAAAATAGCAACAAAGGCATCAGTGTACTTCTCTTTAGCCAGGGGCAAGAATAACCCCTGTGGACATAGAGAATATGCCTCTCTCACAGGCATACCTCGCTTGACACCACACTCCAATGCTTCCTGTGAAGCATCATATACAGGTTCTTGCTGGTAAGGAAGACCTCCAATAATAATTGGCTTTCCTAACAGTAAATCGTCATCCCTTAGCTCAACCTGGACAGCGAAGTGAGGAAAGAAGAAACACCCAAACCTCATCTCTAGCCTCCCAGCTAATGAGCCAGCTTTCTCAGAACAGCTATCACTTTCCCTTGTACTTCAACATTCTCAGGCCTGACATAGATGGGCTTCATTTCGCTATTCGCTGGCTGGAGGCGAATGCGCTTTGATTCGTGGTAAATCTTTTTTAGCGTTACTTCTTGCTCATCCTTCAGCCACACAGCCACCATCTCTGAATCCTCGGCGGTTTGTGTGTCTTCCATTATCACGATATCACCATCGTTGATGAGAGCATCAAGCATAGATGTTCCCTTCACTTTCAGGGCATAGATATTACCCTTACTTCCTACAACATCTGGTGTCAGCTTAAGCATCTCTTCAGGTCCTTTAACCCAGTTATCTGAATCTGGAACAGGGATTGGTTTTCCGGCAGCAATCGTTCCTAAAAGTGGCACATCAATGATATTTCTTTCCAAAAGCTGGATGCTTCTCACCACCTGAGGGTCACGACGAATGCGACTTTCCCTTTCTAAAACATTCAGGTGATGTTGAACCACGGCTGTGGAGCTAAGATCGCAGCCCTTCATAATATCTCTGACAGTAGGCGCATAACCCCTCTCATCGATAAAGTTTTGTATGAATTTAAGAATGTTTTCTCGTGTTTCGCTAATCCCTGGTTTCCTCATTTTACCTCCTTTTAGATTCGTTTTAGAAACGAACGTTCTATGAACAATTGTATCAACCAAGGGGGTTAATTGTCAATGCTTTTGACACTGATAACGGGAAATTTTCTAAATTAGAGGTTAATTATTTGGCTTAACCCGGGACTTTCTTCTGCGGATCGATAGTAAGAGAGATTTTCTTGACCCTGCCGACGGACTAAACAAAACGCCCTTTTGTATCATAAGATAACAAAACAGGCTTTTGTTACTTCGAGTATGTCTTCCGGATGACTATTCCCATGATGTCGCATTTGAGACGTAACACTTATAGACGGTAGCCACTAAGCCTTAGCTACATGCCACTATACACCGCGGTTTTCCCGAACAACCAATGTGCTTCAACTCTTTAGAATTTTGTCCATGATGTCGGCAAGAGCTTTCGGCGGAGTCTCTATTCTGGCGATTAATGAATTTCTGAAGTGTCGTATTTGATACCCTGTTGGTCACAGTACGCTTTGAGGAGATCGCGCCCTTTACATTTTGAGCGCCAAGTACCGTCCATAAGCGAGGATTCTAATATCTTTTTTGCCTCTTCTTCGATTTCGCAATATTCGGGAATCTTAGGTTGTTGCGATGGAGCACTTTTCTGCTTGTACACCGCATCGGAAGCATCCTTAGCGAGCTTAAAAAGCCTAGCATCGAAAAGAGTTCTAGCATATGACTTCAAGTGAGCTTTTGAAAGAACAAGTTTCCGCAAATCTTCACTAACTTCTTCTACTGTCGTATAGGGACATTTTGAGCCCGTCATTGAACGGGTGACTTCCAAGATGCGATTGTCATCAAGCAACAAATTTTCCACATGCTATACCAGCAAGCGGAATAATCTACGTCCTTCTGTGGGCTCAGATTCGAAGCGCTGGATGTCACCATCGACAATACTGAAAAACTGCTGGAATCCTATCGATGCTGTAAGCAGTGTATTCACTTGTTCCGCTATTCTTCGCACCGTAGCAGAGTTCCCTGCAGGTACAAAGGTGATATTTTACTTACTGGGTGGATATGCCGCCTCATAGATGTCCCGATCAGCCGATGCATCCTCACCTTCGATAAAGACAATGCGCTGGTTGAAACTCACAATACCTCGCGACCCCATTAGTTCCGAGAGAACCTTGTGCAAGTCATCGCTGTGAGTGACTCGAACGAACTGATTGCCCCGTTTTCAGGTGGCTCTTTGAGGATCGTGCAAAGGGAATCTGTCCCTGCGGCTATCATCATCTCCGGTGAATGTGTCGTGAGTAACATCTGGTTGCCTTGCCCCAGTCGTCTTAGGGTCTCTAGATATCGCCGTTCAAGGTCGGGATGGAGATGCGCATCAGCCTCGTCAAATAGAATTATTGCTCCCTTCGGCTTCAGTTGGTGGAACCTAATAAAGATGTTGAGGATTTCTTTCTCCCCGGAGCTCAAGCATCAATGTCAATATCACTCAAAGGGGTTGAGACAGCGAATTCAAAAGGCGATTTGTTTATGAAAACATCCTTGAATTTCACCGGAGGAAAGAAAAGGTCGAAGAACTCTCTTATCTCTTGCAGCGAATCGCTGTACGCCACATTGCCAGACTGGAGACCCATCTGCAGCTGCTGAAAATCTCCCATTTTGAGGGTCGCAAGATACTGTTTCGTTAACTGGAACTTTTGCTCATCGCGTGCTAGCATCTGCTTAGCGCGGTCGTCACTAAGGTAAGTCGCAGCCCATATCTTTAGCTCCGATTTTTGTGTTTGGCGATATGTGCCTATATAGTCAAAGAAACCAGGAGAGCCAAGGGTACAACTATAGTAACCAAGTAGTTGATGTATCGTTTTTGAACGCTTTATCACTCGGCCACTGGGGTGGGATGTCAATAGTGGACACCAAACCTTTCATGCTGCTACCAGCCCTGCATAGTATTTTTGTGCATAAGCTACCGGTGATAAGAATCCTAGTTTAGCCTGGCGCCGCTGCCGGTTGTAAAATATTTCAACGTATTCTCTAATGTCTTCAATTGCTTCCCGCCTGGTACGATAATGGCGGTGATTGATTAGTTCCTGCTTTATAATTCCCCAGAAGCTCTCCATTGGCGCATTGTCAAAGCAGTTCCCGCTTCCGCTCATTGACACCTCCAGTCCAAACTGACTTAGCAGACTCTGATACTCATGGCTGCAGTATTGACTGCCGCGGTCGAAGTGGTGCAGTAGCCCCTTCTCCGGTCTCCTGGTGGTTACTGCTTGCAGCAGAGACTGGTTGACCAGGTTCCGGGTCAGCCTCTCTCCTATGGCGTAGCCCACAATCTCACTGGTAAAGAGGTCCTTGTGCCCGGCCAGATATAGCCAGCCTTCATCGGTAGGTACATAGGTTATATCGCTTACCCACACAGTATTAGGTTCATATACCTTAAACTGCTGCTTAAGTAAGTTCTCCGCCACTGGCAGTTTATGCCTGGAGTCAGTGGTTGCCTTGAATTTCCTCTTCTGCTTACGGCATAGACCCAGCTTCCTCTTGATACGCTTGATACGACAGATGCCCACTCTTATTCCGTCCTCGGCCAGCTCACGCTGCAACCTCTCTGCCCCATAGGTCTGCCGGGTCCACCTGTGTGCCGCCTTAATCGCCACCTCCAGCCGCATTTCTTCCTTTGCCCACTTGGAGGGTAGCCGGTTATTCCAGGCATAGAAACCGCTGGCTGAGACCCTCAGAATCCGGCTCAGGAGCTGTATGGGATAGCGGAGCCGCATCTCACTCATCGCCGCGTACCGTGCAGCGACTCCCTGGCAAAGTACCCAGCTGCTTTTTTTAATATGTCCCGCTCCATCTTCACTTCTACCAGCTCTTTCTTCGTCCGGGCCAGCTCCATCTCAACCTCGGTCAATGGCTTCTGGGCTTTACCAACGTCTCCCAACTTGCCTTCCTTATGGGCTTTAACCCAATAAGCGAGTGTTGAGGGAGCCAGGGACAGTCTTTGGGCGGCTTCACGACATGATACCCTATCTTCTACTACCAATTTGACTGCTTCCTGGCGGAATTCCCCGGTGTACCTTCCTTGTGGTATACCTTTCAATCTGACACCTCCGTCTTTCTATTTTACTTGACTTTGGTGTCCATTAAATCCATCCTACCTCAGTGGTAAACCCTGATCAAAGAAAATAAATGGATGGATTTCTTACCCTCCATTTTAGTATATGAGCATGGTGTCCAAGAATAAGATCAGCTCCACCATCGTGTACAGTAGACAGAACTGGCATCTCCTCTACGATGGCTTATATGGCTCCAGGTATCTTAAAGACAGAGTAGAGGCAAAGCGAGTGCTAGTTTCCAGCTCCGGAGCTATGGAGAAGGACATCGATGTAGTCATCGGCCATAGGTTTAAGAAACAGGGCATGAACTGGACGAAAGAGGGAGCAAATAGTTTACTTAAACTGAGAATTTTACGTTATGATAAAAATGACTGGGAGGGATTCTGGAAAAGACAAAAATTAGCCGGGGTAAGTTTCTCCCCCAATTAAATAACACAACCCCCAAATTACCTACATCTATAAGCACTACCTCCTTCTTTGTAATACTTTAGCTTCCCCAAAAACTCAGCTCATAGCATACATAATAATAGCACCCCCTCAACATTGTCAAGATCCAAGTCTATTCTAATCGAAAAATGAGCCTGAAAGAAAGTCTTCAGGCAACCCGTTGGGCAAACCTTGTGATTTGCGCAAATAGTTTGGAACGAGCATTCACCATCCTTTCTGCAAATTGATTATCGCTCATTTGATTTGCGATTGTCCCGAGTTTTTCCAGAGTTACGCCGGGACGCAGGTAGTCCTCAACTCTGGATACATTCCTTAATCGTTCATAGGGTGTCATCACCTCCTCATAGGGATATGTTTTCTTAATCCTGCCTCTATGGTCAATGACAGCCACGGGCAAGAAACAAGGCCGGTGGAAATTGATATAGGGATTTAAGTGGTCGTTGTGATACTGGTTAAGCGCTTCGGCACATGTTTGCGGGATATGCGCATACCCCAGATTTTTGCGCAGCACTGAGCCATTCTTAGTCTCCACCAGTCCATTATCGTTAGTATGCCTGGGCCTCGATTTGGTGAAACGTATCAGTAGTTTGTTCAATAGCTTAGCTACTACATGATTTACGAATTCTGAGCCGTTATCAGAGTGGAATCCCCGGATGATAAAGGGAAACTGAACCAACATGCTCTCCAGTACCAGCACCAGGTAAGCTTCTGATATCTTCTCCACCGAGGCTATGATTTCCCACTGCGTTATCTCATCCACAGCATTGATATGGTATACCCCCTTCAAGCCATTGAGGTCCCCCTGATGAATTGTATCTATCCGGATATAACCAGGCTGCCCCTTTGGGTCAGGTTTCGCCCGCTCGCCAATCCTGGATACAGGTGGTTTTGTCCTGACAAATCGCCTGGTTGTGTTTGGTTGTGTTATTTAATTGGGGGAGAAACTCACCCCGGCTAATTTTTGTCTTTTCCAGAATCCCTCCCAATCATTTTTATTATAACGCAAAATTCTCAGTTTAAGCAAATTATTTGCTCCCTCTTTCGTCCAGCTCATGCCCTGTTTCTTAAACCTACGGCCGATAACCACATCAATATTTTTCTCCATGGCACCTGAGCTAGAAACTAGCACCCTCTTTGCCTCCACCCTGTCTTTGAGAAACCTGGAGCCATACAAGCCATCTAAGTTGTTCTCAATATAGCTAGCCAGATCAGCTATCTTCTTTTTATTCTCATTATCCGCACAAAGCAGCCGAGCTAATTTTATCGTATCCAGCATCTCTTTACCTTTGCCACTGTAGAGATAATCCACCAGCTCGGATACCAGTCGTGGTTGAGCACTGAAGGTTTGA
>Ga0172364_10002859_pt1 | contig 13779 bp, 18 predicted proteins | sample LakKivSesite10cm_FD_114545 | JGI IMG/M metagenome (GOLD analysis project Ga0172364, IMG submission 114545) | Sediment microbial communities from Lake Kivu, Rwanda - Sediment site 10cm | ecosystem: Environmental > Aquatic > Freshwater > Lake > Sediment | place: Rwanda: Western Province, Lake... | reverse complement strand
TGAATTCCTTACTGCATCTTTCAATGATTGCTTTGTAGTGGATCCATGTATTGTTCCAGCCAACAAAGCCAGGGTGGAAGCACTCAGACCGGCCATCGCCCCAATTGCTGCGCCATCCAGTCGATTATATCTCCTTGCAGCCAGTGCGCCAATTCCGGCACCAGCGCCTGCCGTTCCAAGCGCTCCAACGATAGATTTATAACCGAGTCGATTGAGGTTTTTTGATTCTTCGCTTTCATTGATTTCTGCCACTTTAACCATCTGCTCAAACACGCACGCTTCAACATGTTCTCTGTGTGACATGATCTACCTCACCTTTCGTGAAAGAATGGAAAGAATGTTGCGTCCGTATTATCAGCAATTTTGGTTCTTAATCAAACTGTTGTTATGCGTCTTTAGCCTCTTGCGCTTTCTTGTATGCGTCGCGCCTGCCGTATCTATATGCACCAACAAATGGCACTAATATATTGGTCAACATTTTTTTATCCTGAATCTTCATTTCTTCTTTTGTAGGCGTTGACCTTCTGCCCATGTAATATGGAAGTGCAGATCCGGCGGCAATACCCAGCGCCGATATTCCCAAAACAGGAGCAATGGCTTGTCTTCTCCATGCCGGAGGAAGCGCCATGAGCTTCCCCATAGTCGTCATTGTTCCAATTACCGGAAGGGCAGTGGAAAACGCTTCAGATGTTTCTCCTGCATATTTAACCATTTGCTCAAACACGCACGCTTCAACATGTTCTCTGTGTGACATGTCTACATTACATTTCGTGAAAGAATGGAAAGAATGTTGCGATTGTATGATGATGTTTTTTCCTGGCCGACACCGTTGACCTTCACTGTAACACTTGGGCTGCCGTTCTTCTGGGGCTTCTTCTCACCCCCTTCGGCGGAAGCCTGAGGATCTTGCGGCTGTGCTGGCGCTGCTTCAACCGGCTGAACGATCATGTTCGCAATCTGCTCTTCCGGGGTGGCCGGAATTCCGGCTTCTGCAAACGAGTTGGGCTGCTGCATCTCATCCGGAGCACCCTGCATATCTTCAGCCATCGGCTGGCCTTCCATGGCGGCTGGCTGCACAGAACCGGTGGAGCCATTGGCGATAGTGCTGGCAACCTGTGTTACCAGATTCATCGCATTGGGATCTCCCTGCATGGCGGCGGCAAACACGTCCTGACCAACGAAGACGCGAGCAGCCTCGGCGCCTGCAACCAGGGGATTTCCAGACTGAATGCCGCCCTGCTGAAGCATTGCGGCCTGATCAGATGGAAGATATTGCGATTCTTGTGCGTATCCGGTGGTCGTTGCGCTCGACTGCGGACTCCAGCCCTGCTCCTGCTGTGCAGCTGGCTGACCGGTCAGTGGATCAATGTCGGCAGCCGGAACGCTTTCGTTGAACTGGGTGTTCTCATTGCTGTCGTTCTGGGCGATCTTGATCATCGTCATCAGTGCCCTTGCGGTCACTGGATCATGAGATGCTCTCTTAACGAGACTGTCAAGGCGCATATGTCCTCCACTATCCTGACAATAAAGTATTTGGATTGAGACTCTGGTTTCTTCCGTGCAGCCCGCTGTATGGAGAGAACACTCCGCCCCAGCCGCCATTGAGATTCGCGGCAATCTTCATCTGACGGAATGTGTTGATTTCGGTGTCAGCCATCCGCATGAGAATCTGAAGGTACTGCAGATACCTGTTGCCATCGGAAATCTTGACCGTGATACCGCCATTGTTATAGGTAAGATCGTTTCTGGCGGACAGGATACCATTGGAAATCAGGCATTCGATTGAGGCCTGGTGAATCAGAAGCGATGGAATTGGGAACGATTCCATATCCAGTTCGCCCAGGTATGGCGGCACTGAATTGAGGAACCCAAGAGCCATGTTGAGGTACAAATCCAGATATTCATCCGGGTTTTCCTCAACGAACTTCAACAGCCTGTTCAGCGTGTCATGGTCCTTAATGAAATCTCGCATTGTTGTGCGATATTCAGCAGGCGTCATGATTCTCCTCGATCCTGTACAAAAGGCCCTGACCCATTGGGCCAGGGCCTTTGTTCATCATATTGAATCTACAGCTTAGACGCGAAGACCGGCGTAGTACGCGCGAATGTTGGCAGTGTTGGTGCCATCGGTCGCGACCTTCAGATCAGTTGAACCACCCGGATTGACCGAGCCGAGCAGGGTCAGAAGAGCAGTCGACTGACCATTGCCGATGCCCATGCCGATCGATTCCTTGGTCTGCCACTCGATGAGGCCGAAGTTCGACTTGATCTCGAAGTTCGGATCGCCAAGCGCGAAGTTGTGACCGAGGAAATCCGGAGTCGTAAACGCCCACAGGTGACCAACCGGCAGGATGTCGCTCTTGATGGTGCGAACGATCTTCGTACCATACAGAGTGTCCGTGGTGATCCCATTCAGGACGCGATCCTTGCCGAAGTCGTCACCAGCACTTGGCAGAATCACCGCGCTCTCAAACGCTTCCTGGCACATCAGGATGCAGCCGACTTCCTTGCGACGCGGATCACTGCCGTTGATGCCAGACGCCAGCGTGTTCTTGATCTTCACGAAGTCGAGGGCATTGATGCGCACGTTGTTGGTAGCATCAACACCAACAACCGCCTTGCACGAGCCGCTCTCGTTCACATCGATCGCGGCGCCAATCAGGCGCAGGAACATCTTGTCCTCAAGCTTTTCGAGCACTGGAACCGACTTGTCCTCGATACGCTTGGTGATCTTGTACTGATACGCACGCAGATCCTCGACCGTGATCTGGAAACGCTTCGTGGCGAAGTTCACGATCGGTATGATGTAACGCTCACCCTTGATGTACTGCTCGTCGGGCTCACCAAGGTTGTCCACACCAACCGCTGACGCACCTGGTTCAATGTCACGAATCAGGTACAGCGAATTGTCATTCACGTTGCGCTGACAATCAGCTGTCGTAATCGGCTCCTGCGGGATGATGGCGCGCGAGAACGCGGCTTCCATCAGCTCAATCTTCACATACTGACGGCCAGCTTCCGTCAGCTCGGCCTGCCCCTGGACTGTCGCAATCTTCTCCAGGAACTGATCGTTGAACTGCACACTGGTCAAATCGTTAAGCATGACACCCTCACTTTGAAAGAAGTAGTTGGACGATGTTTATTGTGGGACACCGGCCTAACCCACATGATCTACCTCACAACTGGGTAGCCACCAGAATCGATGGCTACCCATTGATTCTTACAACTTATGACACAACAACAGTGCGCGGAGAGATCGTCTCGAAGAGGACCCACCCCTCGCTTGAGTTCACCTGCTCACAACGGGCCACAACCACATAGGTGCCCGCAGCAACAGGAACGGTCTTCAGCTTGCCATTTTCACCCGAAGTGGTGCTGACAATCAGGTCGTCGCCGGCCGCAATCGAACCGGTGTATCCAACTGACGACACTTTGCAGCGGGCGCCCGGGCTCTCAAGCGTCGCGATGCGGCCAACCTCGACGTCCTGGCTCTCGTACTTGCTGTCAGAAGCCGAATTGATGATCAGCTTGAAAACCAGAAGAGCACTTCCGTTTGCGACCTTGTTGATTGACCCATCGGACTCGATCTGTCCCCAAATGCCGGGAACCACACCGGTGAACGCAGCGGTGTCGCCAATGCTGCGAGAAACACGGGTCAGCTTGGAAAGCGGAGTCAGAATATCAAGCATGTTACACCTCTATTGGTTTGAGTTTTTCACATTTCTTCGCCGCCGATTACCTCATCAAATATGCCGCGTTTTTCAGATGCGGCCTTTGATGAATCCTCGGCTGTCTTATCGAATTCGAAAATACCACCCGATCGATCGCGACGACATGCAAGCTTGGCTGCTTCCTTGATGATTTCCAATTCGCGATCAGACTTGGGGGCAAGCTCGGCAATCTTCTCCTGAACTTCACCTTTGTCGATCAACCCGTTGTCAACCATCATATCGATAAGTCCGCGAATGTTTGCGGCCTTCTCGAAATCGGCAACCTGCTTTTGCGTCGATTCGACCATTTGAACCATGGCGTCAAGACACTCGGCGGCAATCTTCATCATTTCCTGGGTTGACTTGAAGGCCCCTGCTTTGTATGGCAGAAAGGCAACCTTGGTCAGACCCTGAGAAATCTTTGAAGCGTCGGCAGGCGTATACTGAACTGACGCTGTTTTGATGGCCGGAGAACTCGACGTAATGCTGTCGAGTATCATCCGGCCGATCGATGTCTCTTTGAAGACCATTTCAACAACCTGTTCTTACAGGAGGCCGTTCTGCTTCAGGACGCGAACCGCCGCCACGACCTGAGGATTCTTCATGAGGGAAGCAACCTTCTCGCCCTCTTTCTTCTCCTCAGCATTCTCTTCCTCTTCGGTCCCGCCTTCCTCGCCTTCCTCTTCTCCCTCTTCCTCGTCATCTTTCTTCTCACCGGACATCTCTTCGGCGAGCTTCACGAGAGCGCGTGCTTCATCGCGGCCTTCCTCGGCAGCCAGAGCGGCCTGCTTCTGAAGATCGACGAGTTCGAGGGCAGCGCCGACGATGTCGTCGCGAGTCAGGCTCTGATTCGCAGCGATCTTCTCCAGGAAGCCTTCGGTTGCACCAGCGTTCTTCTCAATGCCTTCATCATTCAGCTTGTAGCCATCAAGGATGCCGGCCTGCTTCAGAATGTCGACCGCCTCTGAATACTGATTGTAAGCTGCCATATTGGAAAGCTCGTCATTGAAAGCATGCGCCATCAGGCGGCCAATCTTCTCCGCCTCAACCGAATCTTCCTTCGATGCCGGCTCTGCGGCTGCCATAGTAGCTTCATCGGTGCGGTTCAGACCAATCGCGGTCATCACATCGCCGGTGCCGCTTCCGATAACCGGAGTCGCAACCGCAAGACCAGCGGGCTGATCGCCAGCCACCTGCTCTTCGTTGCTCATGCCGGCCATCACTGCCTGGGGGACCGCAACAGCTTCGGTTGCCGCCAACACTGCCGGATTGGCCACTGCTGGCGTCGCCGCCGCAGGTGACTTCTCGCCCTCAGCCGTCGGGGCTGCCGGGGCCGTCACGCCGGCCTCTTCTGCCGACTTGGTCATCCCAAGCTCAGCAGCAAGACGCTGAAGCATGTCCTGCCCATCAGTCGACTTCGCCGACGCCGTCTTGCTGTGCTGCTGAGAAACCACATTCAGGTGGTCCTCAAAACTGGTCTTACGCGTCCTCTCACTCATTTGAAACCTCCATATTGAAGGATGTTGTTTCCTACTCAATGCCTAAAATATACGATGACGTAACGCAAGAATCAATAGTTGCAGGTTTTAGATAGATTGTAACCTCCTCACTTAATAGACTGCAATGATTTTTTCATGGTGTCAATGAATGGCTCGATAATGCTTATTGAAGACATCTTCATCATCGATGGCTGTACTGTTTCCCGATTATCGTAGAAGTTTTTCACGTAAGCCATCGGGTATAGTATGGCAACACCAAGAGAGGATTTCTTTACCATGATGCCGGTAAAACCGGTATCCTGTAATCTTCCAGCATACGCACTCGCTGGTGTGAACAGGCGACTTTCGTCAATCTCGTTGATTTTTCTATATACTTCATGCACTGCCGCCCCAGACAAAAGATTTCTAAACCACGGCTTCGACAGGGCGACCATGATTGTTTCTGGAGATACATTCATCGACTTCATTTTGAGATACGCATACAGGGCGCCTATGCCAGCCAGACCAGATATAATGGTTGACGGAATGGCTGAAGACATTGTTACATCTTGGGGTTTTGATTGGATTCCAAGAATGTCTTCATGTTTTGGAGCAGTGGTGGCGCCAATGCCTGGTCCCATAGTCAAAGCCAAAAGCACAGGTATAGAAGCGTTTTTCTCAATCTCTACAATTCTTGGAGATAGGAATTGAGGCATTGAGCTTCTTGCCTGCATGTATGGAATAAGAGAATTTGCAAGCTGATCTGAGAAATCGTTTGGTCCGAAATCGAATGGTATTTGACTTGCAACGTTCTGATCAAAGACAATATTGTTTCTTTCCAGTTCGTCGGCAACCGGCTTGCAACCCATTCGAATCAAGACAATGCGTTGAAATTCTGCGGGCTTTGGATGTATGCCCATCCCAAGCATTGTCGATATAATTGATCTCAATGGAAGAGCTGCGCTTGCGCTATCAATTATTTCGTTCGGCAATTTCGGCTCGGCCACGATGGCCCGACGCATTTTTTCATCAAGAGCCTTGTCGATTACTGACTGCTCAGTGCTCTTGCCGACACCGCCATCAATATCGCCAGGGCCAAGTGACCCTACCTCTTTTCCAATTGTGCCAGTCTTGTTAAAAAGCCTGGCGTATTTATCAACCTCGTCATCTGTGATACCGGTAACCATACCTATACAGGCCGATGGTATTACCGTACCAACCGAGGCGGCCTTTCCGAGCATGAATGATACCCTGTCGGCACCGATGAATACTCGTGATAGATCAAAAAATCGAGGGTAGTCATTGATGGCGCACACCTGTGTACCAGGCTTGATTGTCTTTCCAAGCTCAATAGACCACCGGCGGGCAAGGTCGGCATCAATGACATGGCACATGTATTTCTTCAGGTGGACGCAGTATTCCTTGACCGCCTTGGATTTGTGATCGCAGATGTTACAGCGGTCGTACTTGACCTTACACCCCATTGACACCGCTACCTGCTCACCATTTTCTATGGCATCAACGATGTCTTTGGCCTTTTCGACATCGATGGCAATGATGAGTTCAACACGGTGAATCATTGGATTCCAATATGCGAAGACGACTTCTCCAAACGATTTTTTGGGATCCTTGTTCACATGGTGCTGATAGAAGCGCGCATAGTACTCGAACGTCTTGTATCCGTAGTCGTTCGGAGTATTCATGTCGGTGCGCAAGGACAGGTGCGACAATCCGCGTTCTGGGAATCCATCACCATTTCGGTTGCATCCCCAATACTCATGCGACCCGAGTGCATTGACGACCACGTAATACCGGTTCGCCAGGCGCTTCATATTGAGTATGACCTTCATCAATTCTGGAGAGAACTGGCCAGCAGTCTTGACCAGGCCTTTTGAGAATGACGAAAGCGGTATGATGTGCTGACCGTATTCGTCGAATGAATCGTATTCGATATACTTGATCATGTCAGCGGCCTTTTCATAATCTTTGGCATCTGCGCTGTTGGATCAAATTTGAGTGGATTGATTTGTTGATCAAGCTGCATTTGATTGATGTTGCCGAGTGCCGCCAGCCTTCTGTTTTGTTCGGCAGCAAGGGCGTTCTGTTGCCTCATCAGATCAAACGTATACACCTGATCCATGAATTCATCAATGGCAAAGTATGCGGGAACACCAATCAGCAACCCTGTTGTCAGGTATGGGTGCTTTGCAAGGAATTTGATACCGTTGCCAACGGCCTTCCCAAGCGCGGACCCTCCGGCGGCTGCCCATTCTTTCGAAAGAGAACTATCAGCAGATGTTTTCAACATCCATGATGTCATGCTCATGTCAGGCCTTTTTCTTTGCACCCAGCATTGATCCAACAGAAGATTCAATAACCCTGTCGACCATTGGGAGTTTGCTCAATCCACCGTTTTCGAGACTGGAGATGTCTTGAACCAGTTTGTGATCCACACCCCCAAACTCTATCATCTTATTGACAAGCGCTCCGGCGACCAATGGATTTGAGGCAGCCTTTGGTGAAAACATCTTAACGACATCAAAATAATCACGAATCTCTTGAGGATTTTTATCCATCAACTGCGGAACCTTTGATGACATCGCTTGGAACGATTTGTTTATAGCGCCTCGTTCTCGGGCAGGGTCGATCAGTAGTTCTTTGAGTGCTATGCCGCCAGCGGTTATTGCCCCCAATGGCAATACAATATCCTTGGAAAAGTTTCTGATATTTCGCGCGACTAATTTGGATTGGGTATGGATCTTTTTCCAATTAATGGCGCCCTCTTTGAGCAACCCACGAGATTCAAGAAGATTGTATTCATTCTGTGTGAGTTCGCCCCTTCTCAAAAGCCTATCGGCAGCCTCTTTTACCATTGACATGTCTGACTCCTTAATATGCTGTTCCGGCAAAAGCACTATTCAATGATGTAACCGGTTTGGTTGGAAGATGCTTTCCGCCATCGAATTGATAATCATTGCTCTCCCCGAGCTGATAGCTATCGAGACCGGTCTGTGGCGGAGACAGTTTGGCAGTTTGAGCATTGCTTGCAGCAACTCCAGACATTGACGCAAGTGTCAGCCCGCCCATGAGCAATGCCCCACCGACACCAGACGTTTTCGACATCTCGATTGCAAAATATGGCATGGCTGTTTGAATATTCATCTCATTCCCAGCCTTTTTATGTCCGCCAAATCGTCTGCACCAAGCTGATTGGGGTTTATTCTTCCAGCCAAAACATTATTGCGAAGGTATGTTGTGTAGTTTGCACCGGATTCTACGGTAGGATTGGTGATTTTTCCAATAGTAGCAGATGTTGCCGTCATCCCGCCAACGAGAGCCGTTCCTTTCACAACAGCCCCTCGAACCAATCTATGTGGTGGCATATACGTTTTACCGGAAGGCAATACAGCCTTTGCGGCAGGCTTCAAGCCTTTCCATATTTGCCTTCCACCAAAAATTGCAGCGCCACCAAGAAGTTTGCCGACGCCCCTAACGGTGTTCCATCCAAGCCCGGCCCGTTTTGCAAACAACTCATTAATTGGCGCACTTGCATTGTCGAATACGTCTCGACTTGCGTCATGCATTTTGTGCATCTGTTTCTTGATGATTGAGGTTTTTTGATTGTTCCTGATCATATGGGCAAGAGGCAATACGCCATATCCAGACACAAGACCAGCAATCCCAAGAGCAACAGATGTTGGCATTTTCTGCCCGAATGCTCTTGATAGTCCAAATGTCGTGCCGCCAGTAACACCAGCGAGAAGCGTTCTGTTCAACAAATTGTCTTCCACCGGCGAGTCTTCAATGGCGTCGGCAACTCCCTTGAGGAGCTTTATCTTGGCCTCTATTCCAACATTGCTCACACTCATGACTTAGCCATTTCCCTGGCGATTGATTCACTTATCTTGGACGCGACCCCTTCGGCCCGATCGTGCATTGCCTTGAACGCGGCGGCCTTTTCAATAGATAGAAGGAAGGTTTTAACCGGTTCAAGTATTGTAGATTGATCGTTTATCGTCATGGATGACAGCTTAGTGAATTCGCTGTTAACGACAAACCCGTGCTTATGCAGATCTGCTTGAATAATACTATATGCAGATGCAACCTTTTCAAAACCAAGACCCATAGAAACAGCAAGCCTTGCAGAAATCTTTGCCATGTCGCCAATCGATTCGTTATTGGCAACCATGACGCGCGCATCATGAGACATTTTTGTAAACGCCTCTTCGGCATTTCCAACTTCTGATACACGCATGGATTCAAAATCTCTCGCGAGTTTCTCCATCCTGTCCTTGAGATTCACCATTATTCGCAGAGATCCAAGCTTCTTGAATACAGATGCGTCCTCTGCGGTTTTTTCAGACTCGACGACGCGAGGATTGATCTGTGTTCTGAAGTCAACCGGAGGAGTGTCGTATTCTTTCATTTCGATCTCTCTTTGCTTGATGTTGGTAAGTATTTCGTTCCAATCGGCCATTTCGAATTGTATGTTGGATTTATCTACAGATGAATCGTTGAACAGGGATAGGTAAACATTCTGGTTAGCCTGCTCACATACTCGTTTGAGAATTTCATCATTTTCGATCTCTCCAGCGACGTACGCTTGAAAGATAACATCATTCATACTGTTGCCGGTCAGCAGATAATTTTCTGCAGCACGGTGAGCAACCTGTTTGATGGAATCGATAAGTTCCATGTCAATATCCGCTCATGTTTACTTCTGGTGGTTCTTTCATGCCTTTATAGAGCGCGTACGCCCCAACTCCAGCAGCGCCAGTTGCTCCCATTGCCAGGGCGTTTCCAAGTCCAGCAAAACCCTTCTTGAACGTTGGAAAGTATTTGTTAAACGACCCGCCAACTATCGATATTGGCTTATGCAGGAATGGCATCACATTGGTAGCCATCAATGACCCGAGTGATGAATTCTTTTCCAACTCGTTGCGGAATGAAGCCATGGCAATCTTATTCATATTCGTCCTCTTAACGCAAATATAGCATGTAATCAACCGCCCATCAACAAAATACCAGCTTGCCATATGCGAAATGCAAACGTATATTACCGACAGCCCTAAGGAGGCCGCTCATGAGCGATGAATACAACTTCCAGGAAGAGCTGGTCAAATCGGTAATCAATGCAGACCCGAAGCTTGACAGACATGAGCTTCTCGTTGATATCTTCAAGGCGTATGTCGCAAAGCTTTTCGAATTGAAGATCAGCCGTGGGGACAGGATGCCGCTCGATGTCCTGGTTGTCGTCAAGCGCAACCTGATCCACGAATTCAGAAAAGCTAATCTGGCCGAATACCAGAAAAGCGTCGAGTGGTACGAAGACTTGTTTGATAAGACGGTGCAGGAGATTCTGAGCGAGGCAGCTCTGCGGCACAAAGGACAGGACTCGGTCAGTTTGGCAGACCAGACCCTCGGTATCCACAAGAAGCAATATGCAGCATCACACGACATGAAGGTCGCTCCGTCCGGCCTGATTGTTCCAGGCTAATGTGGCGTCCCTTTTGGCGATGAGCTTTTGGTTACCACATTGCGTTTTTGAGCAAGGTAATTGCGGTACTCAACTATGTTCATCCCCTTTTGCTTACGATCCCTCTCTGCGGCAGAAGCTTTTTGAAGAGCTATGGCTGCCGGAACTGGCCGAGTGTTAATGAGGCGTTCGGCCAGCTTTGTGAACAATTGAATGACCTGAGCCTGCTTGACATGTTCTGGAAGATTGTCGATATTCTTGGTCTCTTTGGCCCACCTCTTGGCAGTACCTTTGACAACTTCTCCACGCTCTTCTTTCGCGAACATCATCCGCATCTGTGCTTTTGATTTGAATGGCATAGCTTACCCCAGAACCCTGTGGGTGTCTTCGGCGTACTGGTCTTCATTCATACCACCAACAAGATACTTGTTGTATTCACCACGATGTATGCCGGCCGCCATCCTGCAGAACATGTACGCGTGGAAGGCATCGTCTGGTATGTTGTGGTCGTACTTGGTCAGCCTGGTTCGATCGCTATACTCGGAATAAATGCCAAGGAAGTCATCGGAGAAGTCTTGAAATGACGCGTAATTGAAGAAGTCGACCTCAGCACGCTTGATCTGCATGAAGATGTCGGTCATCATTCTTGTGCGATTGATGAGATAGGTTCCCTTGAACCTGTCCCATTTGATCTTCTGCTTCAGTGTCGCGTGCTCATAGACTTCGCCGAACTTTGAAGCGGTCAGCTTCTGAACCATCATAGCGTTCGATGTACGCCCGTCCCCGGTATCGGCAAGTGTAAGGGTGACTCCATACTGTTCGATGATCCTCAGCATGTCTTCAACCTGGAGAAGCGGGTCTGACATTCTTCCTGAGTATCGCTTCATGTACAGCAATCTGAATCGACTGTTGATGAACGTGCCGATACAAATCATGCTATACGATGTCCCGTTCGCCGTATCCCCTTTGCCCCAGTCTATTCCTGCGTATTTCGGAAGATCGGATATCAACGGATGACCAAAGGCACGTTCTGGTTCGATGACCTCAATACTGTCTTTGCATACGGCGCGGATCTCCATGATGTTGAGCGGATGGCGTGCGTTGGCGTACGGAAGGGCAAGAACTTCGTTGAAGTACTTCTCAGTCGAATAAATCTTGCGGGTGTTGATGACGTTGATCTTCCAAGCTTCTGGATTCCTTGGGTTGTTGATCCATTCAAGGACAATCTGAGGAAGCCGGTATCCATCAATAAACCCTTCCGGGTTCATGGATATCCATCTCCCATCCTGATAATGGATCGGCTTACCGCACTTGTTACATATCAGGCATGTCGGACCAATGTTGTTTTCATTGATGTAGTTCCATTTGTTGCAATGGGTACACTTGATGATCCACTCATTCTGACTTGAGTTGCCCCAATACTTCTCAAGCGTATTCTCCATTGTTTTCGGAGTACCTGCGTATATGCGGCTGTTGAACAGGTGCATTGGCAGGCCAGGATGAATTTCTTTCATCTGTTCATACTTGGCCAAACTGTGGCTCATACACTGTTCGATGACCGGGATATGGTCACTGATCATATCCTGTATCTCATCGAGGCACGTTTCATCAGCAGATATTCCACGGATTGAGTCAGCAGAGTGGAAGGCCGATCTGAGATAGATGCGACTTCCGTTGACCATTTCCTTGTAGTACACCTGGTCTTTGGTGCTGGTGTCTACATAGTGGTTGCTGATGATTTCTGATCCGCGCAGTGTTCCGTCAAGCTTGTCTGTTGAAAAAACCGATACCTGGTTTCCAGTGGGCGCAACGTACAGGGCGTGATAGTTTGGATATTTCAGGCATGGCAATGTAAGCTTGTTGCCAATGGTGGTAGACTTATGGGTCTGTCTGCCAAACTTGAGAAGCAGTGCATTTGATTTACGATTGTATATAGGAAACAGGTGGCGCATTGTATCTGGCGGCATATGCATTGGCATGCCGTTGATACGAAACACGCTTGTTGCGAATGCAACAGGAGAAATGTTCATTGCATGTCGCCCTTAATGTCTTTGATGACATCAGGGTTATCTTTGATGTTGACGATCTTCTCATCTGTAAACTCAGAGAACTCAAGCTCAACCTGCTGCATCCGCTCGAAGAAGTCGTCTTTATCCATATTCTCAGGCGGCTTGCCCTTATCGGCCTTCAAGAACGTTTCAAGCCATTTTCCTGCAAGCTTAGCCCGCTGTTCTTCAAGGTTGCGATACCGAGTCATCTTCTGGCTGAATTCGCCGATCTTGTCGTTGAATCCAGTGGACTCCTCTGACTCTACGCTCTGAGTCGCGTTCATGGATTCGTAGTATTTGAAGTACGAATCCCGCTTTACCTGGTCAAGAAAATCGGCCGTGCCGGGGACCCTGGTTGAGCGGTACCCGATCTTCCACTTGATGTATTCAGAATCATGGAAGACGAACCCTATGTCTGAACCATCATTGGACGGTTCATTTTCAGTAGGTAGAAATTTTTCACTGCCCTTCCGTATGCTTCGGACGATGACAGAGTTGTCCTGGAATGGAATACACGACTCAACGGCATCCTTTGCCGTCATGCCATCTGTGTTCCAAAATATTGATTGGTATCGGCCTATCGCATCGACGCCAATCTTCTTCTTGTATTTGAACTGGACAACATCCGATATCTGGTCTGGCGGCTCGCCGTTGAACAAGAAGATGTTGACAAGGCACATGATGTCACGGTAGGTGTGAATCCACATGCAGTCGTCAAACCACTTGAAATACAGCGGAGATCCATCGGAGCGCTTGCCGCTGGAATTGATATAATCGTAGAAATCCAGTATACCAAAGTGTTCAAGCCATTGTTTATGCGTCTCATCCGATGGGTCAAGTGAAGTACCGCTCTCAATCAAAGACTTGATTGAACTGGGCAGCGTGTCCTTCAGCTCTTTGAATATCACGCCAACTGCAGCATCTTCGACGTGGTACCCAAAAGACTTGAGCTTGTCGACGATGTATGGTATGCTCTTGTTGAAGAGCAGAAGCGTTATGATGAAGCGCTTGAATGGTATGACCACCATAGGTATGCTCCTACATTACAAAATATACTACATTTTGTG
>Ga0172364_10002858_pt1 | contig 13787 bp, 10 predicted proteins | sample LakKivSesite10cm_FD_114545 | JGI IMG/M metagenome (GOLD analysis project Ga0172364, IMG submission 114545) | Sediment microbial communities from Lake Kivu, Rwanda - Sediment site 10cm | ecosystem: Environmental > Aquatic > Freshwater > Lake > Sediment | place: Rwanda: Western Province, Lake... | reverse complement strand
GGCGATGGCCCGTATGTACGGAAGCGATAGAGGTCGCTTCGCAGCATTACTGGCGCAGCAGAAACTGCTTCGGCAGCCATGTCCTCAGTTTTATCTCCAGCTCCGGAGAGGAAATCCAGGCCAGGTATAGAGGTGATCTTCAAACGAAGTTGTTTGCTCAAAGCTCCTTCGGGAATCAGGAGCTGAGCACAATCAGCCATGCTTAGGACACCTCCAGCCTTGCCAACTGCTGGGTAATCATAATGTAAGACTCGCATTCCGATGGAAGCAGGAGGTAACCACAAACTGAAAATCAGAAGAACCACGGCGACAGTGTATGCAGCATGCTCCGCGTATGGGTCATGTGCCATCTGGCTAAAAGACTGGAGAAAATGGTTCTCCTTCATCTGCATCCTTTCCGGTCGAGAGTTACTGGGCGTGTCAGTGCATTACATAATACCAGGGCTGAGATGCATGTGGAAGAGCATCCAGCCCCGGTACTGGGTCTCTCATATTATGATTGCAACCTGATTCCGTTGCCAGTGTACACTGCTCGATGTCGCTATGGATATAAGGACGATTGAGACTGCTTCCAACCGCTCTACATCCACAACCAGCACTGTTGTCCCCCCCAGTATTCAGAATAAACACATTTTATCATAGATCACGTCTTTTGGCAAATACTTTGCGGGGGCCAACTTCATCTTTTGACACAGCGCATGCGGTCTTTATAATTGAGAGTGAAAGGAGACAAGACCTTGGAACACGTTCTGGGATTCAGATGCGTGCTCTGTGGAGCAGAATATGATATTGACCAGGTAGAATATGTATGCCCCAGGCACGGCAACGAGGGCATACTAGATGTCATCTACGACTATGAGTTCATCCGCCGTCACACATCCAAAGCGATAATAGCCAAGAATCATGATTATTCGATCTGGCGCTATGCTGACTTGCTGCCGATTGAAAATCGGCAGTTTATCCCCCCTGTGCAGGTAGGTTGGACTCCACTGTATCACGCACAGCGATTAGGAGCGCAAATGGGATTGGCGCATCTCTATATCAAAGATGACGGACGCAATCCCACCGCTTCGTTCAAGGACCGTGCCAGCGCTGTTGGAATCGTCAAAGCAAGAGAATTGGGAAAAAGGATCATCACTGCCGCCTCTACTGGCAATGCGGCCTCATCGCTGGCCGGCCTAGCAGCAAGTGTCGGACTGACCACCTATATCTTTGTTCCCGAGCGAGCTCCACAGGCTAAAGTGGCTCAACTGCTTGTCTTTGGTGCGAATGTGGTTATGGTGCGCGGTACCTACGATCAGGCCTTCGATCTATGCCTGGAAGCATCCGCTGAATACGGGTGGTATAGTCGAAATACCGCCTATAACCCGTATCTATCCGAGGGCAAAAAGACCGCCGCATTCGAGGTTTGCGAGCAGTTAGAGTGGCAACCTCCAGACAAGATCTTTGTCGCTGTTGGTGATGGTTGCATCATCGGAGGATTGTGGAAGGGATTATGTGATCTCTACGCTTTGGGTTTTATTAACCGCCTGCCACAACTCATTGGAGTCCAAGCAGAAGGCTCGGCCGTGCTGGTCAAAGCCTGGCAACAAGGGACAGAGGTAATCACACCTATCATACCACATACCATCGCTGATAGCATCTCCGTGGGCGTGCCCCGTGATGCCATCAAGGCGCTGCGCGCAGTTCGCCAATCTGGAGGTCAATTTGTTGCCGTGAGCGATGAGGAGATACTCGAGGCCATGCGAATACTGGCACGAGGTGCTGGCGTCTTTGGTGAGCCGGCGGGAGTGACCGGATTTGCTGGCCTGCGCAAGCTCCTTCAGCAAGGGCAAATCAATCCAGGTGAACGAATCGTCGTGCTAGTCACCGGCAACGGGCTCAAGGATGTACAAAGTGCTATTCAGGCGGCTGGCAAACCGTATATCATAGAACCAACTATGGAGGCCTTGCGTGAGCTTATGGCACGCCTGGCGTAGGATCACGGCTCCTGCGCTGGATCAAAGACCTGCTCGTCATATCTGCCGGCAGCGTTCCAGAACATCCAGCCATGAGTTTCGGCATCAATTGCCCCTGCTTTCTGCAAACGCATCTCCTTGACGCCATAGTTCATATTGTTCCACGAGTAGTGCTGCAGCCAGGGACGCACCCTGGTCGCGGTGCGTTTACTTAACTCGATGCAACTGCGATAGACAACTTCATAAGGGTACAACATAGGCTCCACGTATCCTAGACTGCCACTGGCAAAGGTTGAAGGATAGAGCATGGGCGAAATGTAATCCATATGAGGAGCAATATCCATGACCCGCTGTCCAATGCCCATATCCGCTTCCGCCGGTACCCAGACAGTTAAACCAAAAAGATCTGCCGACAATAAGACTGCATAAGGCCCCAGTTCGCTCCGCAATCGTGCACAGAAGTCACTCATGGTTTTGCAGCGTGACTCCAGTGTGCTTTCTTGGGCATACCTGGCTTCCTGTATTGTACCGTCAGATGGGAAACGCAAATAATCAAACTGCAATTCATCAAAGCCAAGCATGGCCACCTCTTTGGCAATAGCAATATTATAATCCTGCACTTCCTGGCGGAAGGGATCGCCCCACGATGACCCCTCAAGGTCCGTCCAAAGGTCACCGTCTTCCGTGCGCACGGTCCACTCTGGATAAGCAGTAGTTAACGTCGAATCTTTGAAGATTACTAAGCGGGCAATGGTATAGATGCCCTTCTCCCTGCACAGCGATAAGAACTCATTGATATCCATAACCTCTGGATGGTAAGCTGCACCCCGCTGCGCTTCGACCGATGCACTGGGATAGGCCAACCAACCCCGATCACTCTTAACATCCACCACAATGGCATTCAGTTCTGTACGCTCAATCAGGTCAATTAACTCTCGTACTCGCTTCTCATTGGCCAAAAGCCCAAAGGGAATGTAAATGCCCTTGACTTGAAACTGCTTGAGGTAGACATCCATCTCGGTCACTGGCCCAACTTCAATTTCAGGCCGGTCATAGCCCACAGCAGCAACTACAAGGGTGATCGGAGAAGGCAAATCCAGAAAACTGTAGCTCCCATCTGCGCCAGTAACTGAAGAAGTAATCGCTTTTCCTGCCGAGAACACTGTCACCGTAGCACCCTCCACGGGCTTGGCATTGCTGCTATCCCTGATCACACCGCGGAGCGTATTGGGACGCAGAGCAACCGAGACCGTGTCCCCATCATCGTACACGAACTCTGTTGTAGCATAACCAACAGCCTGGATGGATAAAGATGAGCCTTTGATCAAGCGCTTTATGACGACCATACCATTCGCATCGGTGGTGGAACGTATAGACCCGCAGACCACCACTGAACCTGGCACAGGCTGCCGTGAGTAGAGGTCTAGAACAAGGATGCTGGTCTCTGTAGGCCAAAGCACAAAATCCTGCATCTCTTGCCCGCTGAAGACAGCAGTGCTCACTTCGTAGCCTGGCAGGGTTGCACTTAATGGCGTCCCTGTTTTCACCCGACGCAGTGTGTAATGCCCTAGCTTGTCCGTAGTAGCCTGTAATTCTCCTGCGGTTATGACGCTGCTCGGCAATAGAACTCCCGTCTCAGCATCACGTACAATCCCTGACAGGGTATTAGGAATCAAGGTGATGTGGAAGGGCACAGCCTGAACAGGAAACTTTCCTTTGGGGACATTCGCCGCTCTAGGAAGATAGCCATCCATCCATACTGTTAAGGTCACAGTGCTGTATACCCAGCCCAGACTATAGTGCCCTGTCTGATCAGCATAGACGCTATGCTTGCCAGCCAAGATGGCAGCACCAGCAACGGACTTGCCATCGAGCTCGTCGCTGACCACACCATAGACTTGGCGAGGGCTCAGGACGAAAAGTGGCACTACTGCCAGCAATATAGGTAGAAAAATGGGGAGTATGGATCGTCGCATTTGCATTCGCATGAAATAAGATTGAGTAAAAGATTCTAAAATTGATATTCTACCACACATCAAGCTGTCAGCAAATATTGCTGCAGAAGGTCGCTCCAATCCTTCAACGTTGACGATAAAAATCCTTAAAAATAGGGTATCTATTTAGTACCTGTTTGCGCTCTGACAAGTAAGGGCAAGCCCATATAGCTGTGGCATTCTCGTCATCAGAATACTACCTCTTGTGCCGCTGGACCCGTTTGCGATAGAACGGAGGGAGGTGAGAATAACTTGCCTCATATTGCCAAAAACTGCCCTGTTGCTAAAATAGGGTTAGGTATGTCGGAGCAAGGAATGGTGCTGCTGTTTTTACGGTATGTACAATATATAGACGCCTTAGGATGGCAAAGATGTTCCTTTACTTGCTCCTTCATTGCTGCTAATGACAAGTGAATCTTCGCCAAACAAAGAAGTGCTGATGCTCTACCCCATTCATTTCAGCCCACCAAATAGCGCAGGAGTTCTTTAGTCACAGGGGATGCGCAACCACTCATGGTAGATTTTGGGCTTAAGCCATCGCGCACCGCTAGGCCTTCAGTTTAGAAATGGACTCGCATGGAAAGGCATGAAGGATTTGTAATGTCGGCTTCCGATGTTTTTAATTACATTTTCATTTTAGACAGGTATATTTATTGTTGCAGCGAGGCGACGTGCTTGTAAGGGTTGTTGTAATCTCGGCGGCGCTAATGATAGACGCCTGCAACAGAGATAGATGCCTCCACTACTCTAGCCTTGTCCAATCCCAAGATAGAATTAGGCGCTCACATTGCTTCTTTGAGCTGCTGCCGTCCTTTGTTGTTAAGGAGACGCAACATGAATGCTGAGCAGGCATGGCAGGCAACACTCGGGGAGTTGCAACTGCAACTGAGGAAGGCCACCTTTGACACTTGGGTAAAAAACACGCACGTAATCAGTTGCGAGGACGCTACTTTCTTGATTGGAGTGCACAATGCTTATGCCAAAGACTGGCTAGAAAATCGTCTGCTAACTACAATCAAGCGCACTCTCACAGGCATTGTGGGCTACACCGTAGATGTCAAGTTCATCGTTCGGCCCAAGCCCGGCAATAAGGTTGCACAAGAACAAGCCCTATTGGCTGGCGTAACTGAAGAACTGCCTGCCCTATCGCAAGTAGAGCCTGTGCAGCGACCCTCGTTTAATACAGGTTTAAACCCGAAGTATACTTTCGAGGTGTTTATAGTTGGCAACTCCAATCGCCTGGCGCACGCAGCCGCCAGGGCAGTGGCAGAGAACCCTGGTAAGTCCTATAATCCTCTCTTTATCTATGGGGGTGTAGGTCTGGGCAAAACCCATCTACTGCAAGCCATTGGCAATATGGCCCTGGCTTATACACCGCACGTGCTGTACGTTTCTTCCGAAACTTTCACTAACGACTTAATTAACGCCATTCGCGCGCAGAGCACAGAGGAATTTCGGGCCAAGTATCGAAACAACATAGATGTCCTGCTCATTGATGATATTCAGTTCATTGGCGGCAAGGAAAGCACACAAGAAGAATTGTTTCATACTTTCAACACCCTGCACGAAGCAAGCAAGCAGATTGTAATGTCTAGCGACCGCCCACCGCGAGCAATCATTACCCTAGAAGAGCGTCTGAGATCCCGATTTGAATGGGGCTTAATCGCTGACATACAACCTCCGGACCTGGAAACGCGCATTGCTATCCTGCATGCTAAAGCCGAGTCACAGCCTGAAGCAATCCCTTCTGAGGTCATTGACTTCATTGCCAGGAAGATCCAAAGCAACATCCGTGAACTGGAGGGGGCACTAAATCGGGTTATGGCGCGCGCTCGTTTGACGGGCGCCGAACTCACCATAGGCATGGCTGCTTCGGCCCTAGAGGACATCCTTACACGTGCCGACGCAGTGACTGTTGAACAGATTCTCGAAGCTGTGTGTGAGTACTACGCTGTGGAAATACCTGTACTGAAGAGTCGAGAGCGCAGTCAAGCAGTGGCCCTTGCGCGCCAGGTAGCAATGTATTTACTCAAAGAAGAACTCCATTACTCATTGCCCAGGATTGGCGAAATCCTTGGGGGACGTGATCACACGACAGTGCTATATGGCTGTGAGAAAATCGCCGTTGGCATTGAAGAGGATGATCAACTGCGTCGTGACGTGCTTGCCATTAAGGAACAGTTGTATAAAGAACACGTTCGTTCAGCCCGTCAACCGTAATTGTGGATAAGTGCCCAATAACTGTGGATAACTATAATTTGATTGGGGATAACTTTGCATCCCAATTCCCCTATGACGACTGTTGAATTGCCCCTGAACTAGCTATACTATCCTAACTGTAGGCTTTTGGACGTTGCACGTCGCAAGAGCTAGTGTCTAACCTCTTCGAATTGCATCTCACCGCTTATCCACAATCCCTGTTTACAACGCACGGGTGAGAAAAACGCTCGCTGTCTACCCGTGGAGGCAACTCCTCTCAGCAACACTACAAATTGTGGCCCAACAAAAGCGTTGCTGTCGGTTGCATGTCCCTCCCCATTTTCCACCTACTCTACTACTACTTTCTACTGAGAACAAATCTGAGGAGGATATGGTCTACTTACAGTTTAATGTTCATATTCTTGGAACTCGTGTATTCTTACCAATAATAGAGTACCTAACACATAGCACAGACAGGCACTAAGGAAGAGTACCGTATAACCTAAAAAGTCTCGGATAGGACCGCCGATACCAGCAATTACCCCTGCTCCGGCTGTAGCCAGGTTTGAGATACCAAGGTAGCAACCGCTCTCTTCTTTTGGAATGAGGTCTGTTGCTAGTGCCCAGTTAGCACTAAGGAAAATGCCAGCGGACAGGCCAATGATACTGCCAAAGATGAGAATATCCATCAGTGCGAAGCCTGCAAATGAAAACAAGATACGACCATGGACGAAAAGCATGAGAAAAGCGCCAACTGCTCCCAGGATACCAGAGATCAGCACAAGAAACTTCTTGCTAATCCGGTCAGAAAGCATACCGGTTGGCAATGCAGTTACAGCAATGGTAACAGCCAGAATGGCCAGCAGATTGCCGGTCAGGTTGTTGGCCTGTGCCAAACGCTCTGCATAAGGCACACCAGGCCCGATGACTACATCGGCGACAAAGTACAGTGCATAGTTGCGCACTAGATTCATACCCATAATGATGAACAGACGGGACACGAGCAACCAAAAGTAGTCAGGGTACTTACGCAGATCCACTTTGAAGGTGCTTAGCACGGTTTCCCGCAACGACTGCCCTTCGCTTCGCTCAAGGGCAGACTTTGGTGAGTCTCGCAGGGGTTCCTCCCGGATACCGAAGATGGTGATGAGCATGGTCACTGTGAGTACGGCCATGATTACCGCGATAGCCAGCAAAGTTTCACCGCGGGCCATCAGTGCTGCCGTGACGAGTGAAGTAACAATGATGCCCACGATCTCTGCAAATTGCTTGGCCCCTGAAGCTGTACCACGGCGTTCTTCGGTAACCAGATCCGGTATGAGGCCCTGGTATGGGCCATGTGCAACGTTGGATGAAAACTGTAATAAGAAGTAGGAAAGGAACAAGAACCAGTAGTTATGGGCTAGAGCGATGCCGAGCAGGAAAATGAGGTCAAATAGCGTACCAAACAGGAGGTATGGCCGGCGGCGGCCGTAGCGAGATGTACTGTGATCACTGATGTATCCCGCCACTGGCTGCACGATGATGGCAACAAGCAGGCCAACCGAACTGAGCAGGCCCAGCGCCGATCCCTTAATGGCCTCGTTCACCATTGGTGCTGCAATCAGGTTGGGCAATATGATCGGCCCCATACTGTTCCATAGATAGGAGAGCGCGAACCAGTAGGCACTGAGGTTGAAATAATCCAGAAGGCGGGGTTTTTTCATTCTTATTTCTCCTTTGTCTATATTTAGAGCCACTTATCAAAGAATGCGCACACTCTGGACATGTATTCATCTGGACAAATTTGGTCTACGTGGCGGTGGTCCGCCTCTGGTACAATCCATAGTTCTTTTGGTTCACTGGCTACCTTGTATAGACGATATGCCTCACCTACCGGAACATCGCGGTCTTGTCCACCATGGATGATCAACAGCGGCCGGGGAGCAAGGTGATTGACCCAGTGCAGTGGGTCGCTATCTGGCAGGTAGCAGCCGAGGTGATAGCCGGCTGCCCAGATTATCAACATGGTCAGGGGCGAGGCGATCAGACGTGGTACCCCTTTGGTCTGTACGTAGTTGCTCACGATGGTTCTCAATTCAGCGAATCCACTGTCGGCGATAACGGCTCGAACAGCTTCGCTGAGCGGTGCAGTGGCCATGGCGACTGCTGCACCCAAGGAAAACCCCATCAGCCCCACTTGGTTAATGCCCTGCTGTTGCAAATAGGCAATGGCAGCTAACAAATCTCCGCGCTCATAATAGATCAGCGAGGTTCTATCACCATCGCTTTCACCGTGGGCGCGGAAATCAAAAAGCAAGACATTGTATCCGTGTTCACGAAACTGGGGTACGTATTGTAGATCAGGCGCTTTGTTGCCTGCATAGCCATGACAAAAAACTACTGTGCCGCGAGGATTTATGGCTCGAATGAACCAGCCACGTAGAGTAGTGCCATCCAGACTTTGAAAAGAGACTCTTTCGTAAGGCAGCCCATAATCGGATGGTATTCCTCCAACAAGGCTGCGCACGGGGTGGATAAGATGGTTTACAGCATATGTCACAGTCAATGCCGTAGCTATGACGAGAGAAATCAGTGCAATCAGCAATGCTGGGCAGACCACTGGCATAAGCTCATTATACTTCCATTTATTGTCTTTCTCACAAATCCAATTGTCTCTCTTGGGTGAGAAAGACAATCTGTGGTAATATTCAACTGTTTCACTTGCCGTTTCAGAAAGGTAAAGAATGCGACTTCTGGTTCTATCTGATATCCACAGCAACCTGGCTGCTTTTGAGGCTGTTCTTGCCCATGCAGGTCAGTTTGACAAGATTTGGTGTTTGGGCGACTTGGTTGGTTATGGGCCACAGCCCAACGAGTGCATCGAGCGGCTAAAAGCGTTGCCACACATTTGTGTTGCCGGTAACCATGACTGGGCTGCAATCAACAGGTTGGACGTCTCCGCATTCAATCCAGATGCGTTGCGCGCTTGCCTTTGGACAAGGGAGCAACTCATCCCGAGCAACTGGGAATTCATCGAAAGCCTGCCCGAGAGGCTCGTCGAAGACAGTTTTTCCATTGTTCATGGTAGCCCACGTCATCCTATTTGGGAGTACATCACACATCCTTTTGTGGCCGCGGCTAATTTTGCCCATTTTGACACTACGTATTGCCTGTTTGGTCATACGCATGTGCCAGTCATCTACGCTTTCACTGGCTCACCTAGAACATGTGATGCTCTCACCTTGCCTTTAGATAAGCCTAGGCCTATTGGTGAAGGACGCTTGTTGATCAACCCAGGGGGAGTGGGGCAGCCACGCGATGGCGATCCTCGCGCTAGTTACGTTATCCTGGACATGGAAAAGAATACCATCGAATACAGGCGCGTGGCATACCCGGTCGAAGAGACGCAACGGCTGATGTTTTCTGCGGGTCTACCGCCACGCCTGGCCATGCGCCTGTCCCTTGGTTGGTGACCAAGGCTTGAGTGATGGCGCGGAACATTGTGTAGGTGTGTGACGTCCTGGTAGTGAATTCAGTTATTCTATTGCAAGGTAGGCGGATTACTATGAAAACTAAGAGAACTCTAGTGTTGGCTTTCATCTTATTATTCGCATTGGCGGTTGCAGCTTGCGCGCCTCGTGCTGCTCTCAGGACTGCTGAAGTTCCCAGTGGTCAGGAGCAGCCATTGCCACCGAGTCGTGAAGGCGTTACCTCTTTCGACGTTACCTCAGCGAAGGCCAGCGAAGAGCGGATGATCGTGCGCACAGCACAGCTTTCTTTGGTAGTCAAGGATGCAGAAGCAAGCCTAGCGCAGATCAAGAGCATGGTGAAAGAACTCGATGGCTATGTGGTGGATACGCGCATGTGGCGTCAGGAAGACCAACTGCGTGGTACAGTCACCGTACGCGTGCCCAGTGAATCGTTAGATGATGCTCTGGCCCAGTTTAAGGCTCTCGCGGTGAAGGTGGAGAGTGAAAGCGGCAGCAGCCAGGATGTGACGGAGCAGTATTCCGACCTTGGTGCACAACTGCGCAACCTGGAGGCCACGGAGAAAGAGCTTCTGGAACTCCTGAAGACAGTGCGGGAGAAAACGGGCAAGGCGGAGGATATTCTGGCTGTGCATCGCGAGCTAACGAGCATACGTGGTCAGATCGAGCAATTGAAAGGCCGTATGCAGTACCTCGAGAGGACTTCCGCCATGGCCGCAGTGACCATTGAATTGATCCCTGATGTGCTTGCCCGGCCCATTACTGGGGGTAGCTGGCGTCCCTCTGCAACTGTAGCGAGTGCTTTACGTGCTTTGCTACAGACGCTGCGTTTCTTAGTTAATGCGGCAATCTGGATCGCTCTCTACGTGCTGCCGGTGGCCGTCATCGTGATGATTCCGTTTGCTATTGCATGGCTTGTCTGGCGTCGCAGGAGAAGAGGGAAACCTGTAGCTGGGGCATGAAAATTGCACCGGATCTCGTTTCGGGATTTTGCACACCAAAAATATCTGTCTCTGTCATCCACTGCCAAGGCGCGATTTCCTTTAGGCGGATCGCAGCGTGATAGAGCTTACGCCACTCAGTAAGCGTAGGTTTTGCTTCGGCCATTGTGGCCCTCCTGCTATTTCAATTACGGCAATGTGTCAACCTTTTTCTTCTCGGACATACGCTGTGCCCAAGGCTGCTGGTGCACCGACCCGTTTGCTAAACGCTTCCCACCAGGTGATCGCCACCAGGATCACAATGGTAAAGAAAAAGGGCAACATGTGCAGGAAAGCAGCAGGAATTGTTGTGCCGGCTGCCTGCATGCGCAATTGCACCGCATTAATGCCACCGAATAGGATAGCACCAAGCCAGGCACGCACTGGGTCCCAGGTGGCAAAGATCACCATGGCAATGGCAATCCAGCCTCGTCCTCCGGTCAGATTCTCTGTCCAACCAGGTGTGTAAGCCAGTGATAGATGCGCACTGCCTAGTCCCACTAGCATGCCACCGATGACGGTATAGAGATAGCGAATACGAGTCACGTTGATGCCCATCGCATCTGCGGTGCGTGGATTCTCGCCCACAGCACGCAGATGCAGCCCTGGACGCGTTTTGTACAAGAAGAACCAGGCTACAGGCACGAGCGCGTAACTAGCATAGACCAGTACATCTTGTTGGAAAAGGGCCCGGCCAACAAGGGGTAGATTTGACAGCACAGGTAGGGCCAATCGTTCAAAACGCGGTCCGATCTGCCCTACCAAAGGTTGCCCTTGCGGTCCCAGGCGTTGACCTAGAAAGCTGGCTAGGCCACTGGCGAATATTGTTAAAGCCAATCCGGTTACGGTTTGGTTGGAACGCAAGGTGATGGTCAGGAAAGCATGAAGAAAACCAAGCAGACCACCAATGGCGATGGCAACCGCCAGACCGAGCCAGACGTTTTTGCTGTGGAAGGCAGCGGCAAACCCGCTGATTGCGCCCATGAGCATCATGCCTTCCAGACCCAGATTCAATACACCGGATCTCTCGGTGAAGATTTCTCCTATAGTGGCGTAAAGCAATGAAGTACCAGCGCGTACGGTCACTGCCAGCATGGAGACAAAAAGGGCTGTATTCATACTCCTGTCTCCTCATGGATAGATGATCTGCGGCGCCATTCGATGGTGATGTGATATTGCTTGAACACTTCTGCTCCAAGCATGAAAAAGAGGATGGCCCCTTGCAGGATTAGGGCAACCGAAGCAGGTAGTCCCATGGTAATCTGTATCTGGTCGCCTCCAACGAGCAATCCTGCTAGCAAGAACGAGACGATGAGTACGGTCCATGGATTGAGCTTGGCCAGCCAGGCGACGATAATTGCTGTAAAGCCATATCCCACGGTCAGCCCTTTGGTCAAGCGATGGGCAATTCCGGTTACCTCAGCCATGCCAGCCAATCCAGCTAATCCTCCACTCAACCACATGATGAGTAGAATATTGCGCACCAGGCTAATGCCCGCATAAGTGGCTGCACGCGGATTTTCACCAATGACACGGATCTCGTAGCCCCATTTGGTACGAGAGAGAACAGCCCAGATGAAAATAGCAGCCAGCAGTGCGAAGAGCAGTCCCAGATGTACGCGCGTCCCTGGCAACCTTGGAAGCCAGGCGACTGGCGGGAACTCGGCCGTCCCCGGGAAGCCGTAACCCTTGGGATCCTTCCAAGGGCCATAAAAGAGGTATTCAACCAGCAAGATGGCGATATAGTTTAGCATGAGCGTGGTGATAATCTCATTCACGCGTATGTAGGCTTTCAGCAGCGCGGGGATCAATCCCCAAAGCGCCCCAGCCATAAAACCGACGATGGCGATCAGTAATAGCAGTAGCCAACTAGGCAGATGGGGAGCACGAGGCGGAAGGAAAAGTGCCACACCCGCTGCTGCAATTCCCCCCATGGCTAACTGCCCCTCGGCGCCGATGTTCCAGAATAACATGCGGAAAGCGACAGAGACAGCAAGCCCACATAACATCAATGGGATGGCCTTGACCAAAGTCTCCGAAAGGCTGTACCTGCTACCAAATGCACCGAGGGCCATCGCTCGGTAAGTCTTTATAGGGTCGGCTTTCACCGCTTTGAGCAAGATGCCACCGACTATCAGGGCCAGGAGCAGAGAGAGCAGCAATGTTAACACAGAGACTAGTCGCGAAGGAATGGGCCGCTTCTCGATTCGGATACGCATGTCAGGATACCTTCCCTTCGACAGGTTCAGCGCATTGCACTTGGGATGTCGCAGGAGGCATTTCCCGCAACGCCCCGGCCATCATCAGGCCTAGCTTTTCGACGCCTGCTTTCTCAGCAGGCAAAATGCCCATAATCTCTCCTTCGTATAGGACGGCTATATGGTCGCTCAGAGCCAGGATTTCATCCAGGTCTTCCGAGATGAGCAGGATAGCTGCGCCCTTGCTTCGCTGTTCTAACAGCATCTTGTGCACGGATTCGGTCGCACCAACATCCAGTCCACGGGTGGGATGCATGGCCACAAGCAGATTGGGGAGTGCGCTGATCTCGCGTGCCAGGATCGTGCGTTGAAGGTTGCCGCCAGAAAGCAATTTTACCGGGGTTTCTTGACTTGGCGTAGCGATGTCGAACAATTTGATTAGCCTGTCCACGAAACGCCAAATGGAGAGACGGTTCAGAAAAGGCCCATAGCTGAGCTTAGGCTGGCGGTACTCTTTCATAATGATGTTGTCGCTGACTGACAGATTTGGCACCAGTCCCATGCCCAGGCGATCTTCAGGGACATGGCTCACGCCCTTTTCGATGATGCGGCAGGGTGCGCAGTTCGTTACATTCATGTTGTTGATGCGGATGCATCCCCCTATAGCTGGTCGTAGTCCAGTAATCACTTCCGCCAGCTCGCGTTGACCATTCCCGGCAACGCCAGCAATGCCCAGTATTTCGCCCTGCTGTACAGTGAAGCATACTCCTTTGAGAGCTGGGAGCCTTTGGTCATTCTGTGCTTGCAGATTCTCAACCTGCAGGACGATATCCCCTTTCTCTACAGGAATCCTCTCCACTTGGAAAAGGATAGGCCGTCCAACCATCATCCTTGCCAGGTCCTCTTTATTGGTTTCGCTAGTGCAGACAGTAGACACGACGCGCCCACCACGCAGGACAGTAATTCGGTCGGAGATAGCCATCACTTC
>Ga0172364_10002857_pt1 | contig 13793 bp, 13 predicted proteins | sample LakKivSesite10cm_FD_114545 | JGI IMG/M metagenome (GOLD analysis project Ga0172364, IMG submission 114545) | Sediment microbial communities from Lake Kivu, Rwanda - Sediment site 10cm | ecosystem: Environmental > Aquatic > Freshwater > Lake > Sediment | place: Rwanda: Western Province, Lake... | reverse complement strand
GGCGCTTCTTCGGCATGATAACCGATGTCAGCCTGGGGGTAATAGACCAGAAGCTTACTCTCACCCCGCCTGACGTTTCCGACCCGTTTATCGCTGAGGTACTGACTGGAACCAGCACCTTCGGAATAATACACGTCTCTCCACAGCTCACCATCGGCGGCGACGCCGAGAGCCTGCTTGAGGGACCCCAGCCGGTGAAGACGGTGCCCAGCCACTTCTCGGTGGTGAACCTGGCCTCCCAGAGGGATGTTGAGCTGGTCTTTGGCACCGAGGACGAAAAGAGGTTCTTCATCGGCACTCCGCTGGATATGGAGACCAAGGTCTGTCTTGACCTAAACGTCTTTGTTAAGCGCTCCAACGGCGTCTTCGGCAAGAGTGGCACTGGCAAGACCTTCCTCACCAGGTTGCTTCTCATTGGCATCCTTCAGAAAGGAACGGCAGTAAATCTGGTCTTTGATATGCACAGTGAGTACGGCTGGGAAAGCCAGAACGAACAGGGGCGGAAGGTCAAAGCCTTAAAGCAGCTCTTCCCATCAAAAGTAGCTGTATTTACCCTTGACGAAGAAGGTTCAAGGCGCCGGCGGGTGAGCACTGATTTTGTCGTCAGGATAGGCTATGACGAGATAGAGCCTGAGGACATCGCCTTACTGCGCCAGACACTGAACCTCACCGAAGCCTCGGTTCAAGCCGTATACCAGCTAGCCAGGGAGTTTGGCGATAAGCGGTGGATTGAGGCTACCCTGGGGCTGGAGGAGGGCGACGAAACCAAGCAACTGCTGGACAAGTTAAATATTCACGATAGCACCTATCGCAACCTGCGGCGGGGGCTGGAGACCATCAGACGGCTCCCCTTCCTAGTATCCAACGCCCCGGATAACACGGTTAGGCGCATCCTGGAATACCTTGACCGGGGGACAAATGTTATCCTTGAATTTGGCAGATATACTGATATCACCGCCTATATCCTGGTGGCTAACCTGCTTACCAGACGTATCTATGCCCGATACCGGGAAGCGACGGAACAAGCAATGGGCGGAGATGCCATGCCACCACGCCCGCTGATGATAACTATTGAGGAGGCACATAGATTCCTCAACCCCGAGGTAGCCAGCCAGACCATCTTTGGCACCATCGCCCGTGAAATGCGCAAGTATAATGTCACACTACTGGTGGTTGACCAGAGACCCAGCGGCATTGACAGCGAGGTCATGTCGCAACTGGGGACAAAGATAACCTGCCTGCTAGACAATGAGAGGGATGTTGATAGTGTGCTGGCTGGGGTGATCAATAAGAGCGAATTTAAGTCAGTACTATCAAAGCTGGAATCCAAGCAACAGGCACTCATTTTTGGTCATGCCGTGCCCGTGCCGGTAGTAGTCAGGACAAGAGAGTATGGTTCTGCCAAATCCTACAAGGACTTTATCCCTGGCGAGGAAGCCGAGGTAGGAAAACAGGCAGAAAAGGACATTGAACAACTGTGGGAATAAAGAGGTTGCCTAGGTCGAAAAAAGGAAAGATTGGCTTGGCCCTTGGTGGTGGCGCTGCCCGGGGGCTGGCTCATATTGGAGTGTTGGAAGTCCTGGAAAAAGAAGGCATTCCTATTGATATGATAGCTGGCACGAGTGCCGGCGCTGCCATCGGTGCCCTTTATGCTCAAGGCAAGCATGCCAGCCAGATAAAAGACCTGGCGCTAAACATGGGGTGGAAGCAGTTAGTCTCCTTAGTGGATTTGGCCTTACCCAGAAGCGGTTTCATTGAAGGCATGAGGATTAAAAACCTGCTTAAGTCAATTATAGGTGATATAGAATTCAGCGATTTAAGGATACCTTTGGCTTGTGTGACTACTGATATCAGGAGTGGGGAGGAGGTGGTAATCAGTCAGGGCTCAGTGCTGGAAGGCGTAAGAGCCAGCATTTCTATCCCGGTAATATTCACTGCGGTTAAATGGCAAGATAGATATTTAGTCGATGGTGGTCTGATTAACCCGGTGCCGGTGAGCACCGTCAGGGAAATGGGGGCAGACTTCATTATTGCCGTCAATGTGATACCGGATATAGGTGACAGAACCCAGCAGCCCCAAGAGTTTAAAGCGCCCGGTATTTTCCATGTGATGTTGCAATCTATATATATTGCTACCTATTCACTGGTCAGGTCTAGCCTGGAGGGGGCAGATATAGTCATTGAACCCCAGGTGACACACATAGGCTATGGCGACTTCTATCGAGTCCGAGATTGCATTTCGCAGGGTGAACTAGCAACTCAGGAGTTAATACCTAAAATTAAAAAACAGGTAGGAAAAGATATTAAACAATTGTGGGAATAGGAAATTCAAGCCGCCTATAGAGATTCCAAGCCCCTGACAACATCATTGAGGTCATCAAAGGGCTTACATTTGAGGTTCGTTCCTCTACAGCAGTCTAGCAGCCCATCCCTGGCGAAGACGTAATGAGCCTGAGCCGCCGGAGAAATATCAGACGGACCATTCCCCACATATACTACCCGGTAACCCTGTTTCAGGAAGGCTGTGGTATAAGCCACCTTGAAATCGCTGCTTAACGGGGTGCCAGCCGGACCTATATATTGAACCTTAAGCCCGCCGGGATGGAACCGGGCCTGGGCAGCATATACCTCTATATCCCCTAGACCAACGTCTTTTAGAATTGACTTGATATAGAAATCCAGCCCATTACTCACGATGACGAAACGAAAGCCCCGGCTTCGGCAATAGGCAACCAGTTCATTAAGCCCGGCGCGCAACTTAACCCTGCCTCGGGCAACCTCAAGTAGCTTCTCTCTACCCACCTTGACCATGGCGAAAGCCTTAGCGTTGAATTCTCCAACTGTTATCTTGTGCTCCCTATACTGCTGGAACAATCTACGCCAGTCCCCTTGGGCAAAGGCGTCAAGCAGGATAAAACTGACGTCGTCTTCGGTAATTGTGCCGTCAAAATCGCACTGGATAATCATTGCCAGTCGCATTATACCCTTCAGCGCTATAGTAATCAATTTGGTGTGCTCGTTCATATGCTTAGTGGCACCTCACCCCCTTTATCCCCCTCTCCTTCTAGGAGAGGGGGAGGAATAAAAAAGAGGGGGCTTCGCCCCCTCTTAAAACTACTTCCCCCTTCCCCTCAGGGGAAGGGGGTCAGGCGGGTTCCCAGGAAAATCAAAGATTTTTCTGGGTGCTAAGGGGGATGGGGGCAATGCTGCAGGGAAACGAAACATGATAATCTGTGTCACTAATCTATCTGAACTAGCTCAGTTAGTTTCAAATTTCTACCTGCTTTGTAGCTCAGGCAATCACAAAGGTGTATAATTAAACCAACCACCCAAGGCTGGAAGAGAAGAATGTACTATTTTACCTACGCCTCCAATCTCAGTCGCCAGCAGATGGCGGAGCGCTGTCCGGAAGCCAAGCCAAAGTTCATAGCCACCCTCCCTAACTACAAGCTGATATTCGCTGGATGGTCAAGAAAGTGGCGCGGTGGCGTCGCCAGTATCAAGCCGTTTAGAGGTGAGAAGGTTATCGGTGCCATATATGAAATTTCGGAGAGGGATTTGAGGCTGCTGGATAAACATGAAGGCTACCCTGCTATCTACAATCGGATAGATATAGTTGCCTTTAATGAGGACGGTGAGCCGGTAAAAGCGGTAACCTATATCAAGGTGGACCAATCAGAAGAGACAAAGCCTTCCCCGGAATACGTGGCTACTATTCAGCAGGGTTACAGAGATTGGGGAATCGTTTAAGGGGGACAGGTGGTATTGAGGATGAAGCACTGGATGTTTGGTAATGACCTCTCTTCACTTGCCGCTTTTGGACGGTAATTGTGCTAAAGTCAGGTTGAAAATCTAGGCTCGGCTAAAAACATTTCTTATATCAGGATGGAGACCGCTACCAATTTTTTCCACAGTTTCATATCTGATTTTGTTAAGTTCCCCTTGCTTTTCTTCGAATTCCGCACGTGAATAAAGCTTTTCTGGGTGCACGTAAATATCGTCTACAAGCCTAATTGCTCTCGGCACCTTAAAGCCTGTAGGAGAATCAATCCAGTCTTCAAAACCTCCTCTTAGTAAAGAATCCAATATCGCCATGGTAAATTCTAATCTTATATCTTTGTAGTGTTCCCCTTCACCTATTCCTCCGGTATTTATCAAGTAGTAATTCAAGTGGGGAATGCCTCTTATTATTTCATAAAACATATTGGCATGCTCTGCTAGGTCTCCAGCTACAAAGGGGTCATAGAAGAACTCGCTTCTAATTTTCCCTGCCTGAGTTGGGTCACCAGCCGAAGATTCCATTGCCTGCCCCAGAACCATCAAGGCTGTCGCCTGTTCCCGAGTCAGCTTTGATATTGCCGGAATCAGTGGCCCTCTGGTGATAAGAATCAGATTATCAATCCTATCCACATCGATATTGGGGCTGGCATGCATAAAATCTCTTCTTAATACGACTGCTCTGCCATTCGATGTTCTTTCGAAATTGTAAAAGTCAAAATCTCCGTCTTCTGTTACGTAAACATTTTCACAGACAGTTTCGGGCTTTAACAGTCCATAAAATATTTCGGTTTGCTCCCCAGGGTTCACACTCTCCGTTTTTACAAATATTCCTCCGGCTTCAAAGCCATAAAAAGAACCATCAGGCATAAGAGTCCCACCATCGTCTTGAATAAGCCAGGATTTTTCATTACCTTTTCTTGCCAGGATTTTACAGGTTGTAGTTGTTTTTCCATTGGCACTTAATGCCACAAGTAATGTCCTCGTCATCTGATAGTCCCCATGCGCTGATTGAAGGTAATCCTCTCTACAGCCGGTGTGTAAAAAGATGCCACCCCTTCTAGTCTTAGCTACCCAATCCTCGGCGGCAAAAACCCCTTTCTTATATTCACCTATGTAGTTGCCATTCCTAATTATCTTGACAAACCTTCCGTTATTCAGCATAGCTAGCCTGATGGTGATATCTTTCTGTGGGAGCGGCTTTGATTTGTTAGTTTCAAAAGCTTCGTCAGCGAAGAATAAGATTTGATAGGTTGGCTTTTTGACTTCTCTCTTAGGGGGTATAAAAAGGTTCTTCCCCCCGTAGGCAACATGGGCAAAACGCTCAGGAACAATTAGCCTAACTGTTGTGTCACTATTTTCATTGCCCACAATTCTATCAATGGAAATCAATCTTTCCCTGCCCAAAGCCTTTTCACACTGAGCTAATAGCTTTAGTTCTTCCTCGCCAAAGGGATGGTCAACACTATTCTTGGTGAACATGGCTGAACGGGAAGTAGGTTCACTTTCAGCAACAAAATTCCCATATATTGTTTTCCTGACCCCAGGCTCCTTTTCCACAAGTAGTCTTAACTCTGGATCCGAGGGATTATCTATTAACCTACCCTCCTCTATTGCCTTTTCCCTGATTCTGTCAGCAGTCTGGGCGAATTGTTCTAGATTAAATTTTGACACCTAAATCTCCTTTTTTCCTTGCAGTTTTATAGCCTTATCCTTTTGCGCCTAAACTATTCGCCTGTAATGGTCTGCCAAATATCTTGTCCATTACTAGATGATTGTAACAACAATATGCCAGGCTAGCAACCAAGCCATAAAGCCAATAAAGGGATTAAAAAGACGAACAGTTACTATAATAGGTCTCTTAACTAAGCACGTGGGCGGTACTAGACTCGAACTAGTGACCTCTGCGATGTCAACGCAGTGCTCTAACCAACTGAGCTAACCGCCCACTAAAACTACGCTAATTCTACTAAGCACCCTCCCCCTAGTCAAGCCGCCTGCTTCTTACCCTGTTATCAATAAAACTCACTATGAAAAGAAGTAAGCCGCTAATCAGCAGACCGCCCAGATCCAGATATTCTATGTTAAATAATTTGCTAATAAGCGCCACCGACCCCCCGCCTATAATTGCCACCAGTGCTCCCAGGGGGGTAACTTTCAGCCTGTTCTTATAGAAGCCGGCAATTACTGGCAGAATTAAGCCGCAGGTATATACGGTATAGGCGAAAAGAAGAGCATTTATTACCCCTTTTAAGGTCAATGCCAGGAGTAAAGAACAAAGCCCCACAACCACTATCCCCCAGCGGGAAAGAGATATGATTTCTTTCTGGCTAAGGGAAGGCTTGAATCGCCCCACTATATCCACAGTTAATATTGTGCTGACAGTCAGTAAACAGGTATCGGCTGAAGACATAACAGCAGCAAGTAATGCCGCCAGGACTAGGCCACCAAGAAACGGCGGTAAAACCCCATTTATTATTGTCGGGAAGGCTTGCTCTGGCGAAATCTGGGGGAATAATGCCGATGCCCCCATACCAATTAAGGTAATGGCAAAGGCAAAGGGGATAATAAGCAGTGCCGTCAAGAATACTGATAACCGGGCGGTTTTAATATCCCGGGCACAGAATAGCCGGGAATACATATCAGGGCCGACGACATAGGTTAGCCCGACCAGTAACAGGTATGAGGCTAACTCTTTGCCGCCAAAATTAGGGCTGAGGGGAAAGGCAAAACTCTCTGGTGAAAGATAAACCTTTAACCCACTCAACCCTCCCAAACGGGACAGAACCAGCGCCAAGCCACCAAAGATTCCAGCAAAAATTATTCCTGCTTGCCAGACATCGGTGCTGATAACGGCATGCTGACCACCCAACATAGTATAAGCGACAAAAACTGCAGTAACCACTACCATCCACAGAGCCGGGTCACCTATTCCCAGCACACTCAGTATCTTCCCCGAGGCGACAATCTGACCGGCGATAACACCCAGCCAGGAAATAACGATAAGGACTGAAGCCGCCAGGGCAATACGGCTATCATATTGCTTTCCCACCAGCTCAGGCAGGGTATAAAGCCCAAACTTCCGCACTTTGTCAGCCAAAAAAAGACCCAGAACCAGAAGTCCAACGCTGCCCACCAATAACCACCATGCCCCGGTCAGACCCTGCTTAAAGCCCAACCCAGCCATACCCACCGTGGCTGAGCCACCAATAATGGTAGCCAGCAGCGAGCCGGTAATAAACAGCGGGGAACCCTTCCTCCCGGCGACAAAAAAATTGTTAGCCCCCGTCGCCCTGCCCCGGCTCGCCAGCCCGATGGCAATCATAGCCAGAAAATAAACAGCAACAATTATCAGCCCGAGCATCTTTATTTATCCATTACGGGGAGAACGTTTTGACATGGGTTTAATAGATTAAGTGGCACCAATATCGCATCCAGATGACTGAATATGAGCCAAAAAGGTACTTACCTAATAGGATTTCATACTTCGGCACTATCTGGTTGGCTTTTCATTACCGATAATGGCAATCTCTACATTCTTGCCACAGTGGGGGCAGGCTATACTAAGGACGATAGGCCGATTCATCACCCGCTCGGCAACAGCAGTAACCATCGAGTCAATATTATCCAGCCGGCGGTCTAACATATCAAGACGCCGCTTAATACGTTCAACATCCAGTGCTTGTTCCTGGGCTATCGCACCCGGTTCACCTTTCTCCACCAAGAATACACCTCTAGGGAGATTATAGTCGGACTAATTATATGGGTTAAATAGCACTATGTCAAAGACCGATTCCAGAGGTCGTTTAGCAACCTATCCCCCTCATGCTAAGAATATATCTCCCTATCACGGAGAGGGGGATTAAGGGGTCCCCGCGAAATCCTGATTTCGTGGGGTAAGATTAAGGGGGTGAGGTTAATAAACAATCTCAATTCCAGAATTGTAGGCGTAGTATTGATTTACTCAAACTATATGGCGTATACTAGAGTAATAAAAACACAAAGGAGGTATCCAAATGCCGGAGAAGGTAATCGGAAAGGTGAGCGACTTCTTTGCCCGACCCGTGGTTGCCGGCATCCAGCTAACCGCGACCCTGAAGCTGGGCGACAAAATCCATATTAAAGGTCACACTACTGATATGGAATTAATTGTTGAGTCAATGGAAATCGACAATGTAGCTGTTAAGGAAGCTAAGCGGGGGGATGCTATTGGTATTAAGGTTAGCGAGCGGGTAAGAAGGGGAGATACCGTCTATAAAGTTACTGACTAAGGCAAATTTCCACAGATTTCCTCGGTCTCACAGGAAGCAAAAATTATGGTCAAGGTGTTGATAGAGCGTTACGTGAAAAAGGCAAAGAAGGGGATTTGATTGAGCTACTGGACAAACTACGAAGCGAATTAATCTCACAGCCAGGCTATATTTCCGGCGAGCTGCTCCCGAGCCTGGAGGATGAGTCCACTATTTTTGCCCTTAGCACCTGGTTAAGTGCACTCGACTGGAAATCCTGGGAAGATAATCCGGGGCGCCTTGAGATTAAGTCCAAAATTGAACCGTTATTAACCAAACCAGCTAGGCTGACTATTGCTACTGTTTTCTAACCCCTGCCGCTAGTAACTAACCCAGGCTTTTGGCCAAGTTAGCCATCTCAATGGCGCTGACTGCAGCTTTAAAGCCTTCATTCCCCTCTTTAGTCCCTGCCCGCTCAATAGCCTGCTCTAGGGTATCAGCCGTGATTACGCCATAGATAACCGGCAGCCCAGTCTCTAAGCCCACTTTAGCAATTCCCTTACTTACCTCAGCAGCAATATATTCAGAGTGAGGTGTACCACCACGGATTACAGCTCCGAGGCAGATGACAGCATCATACCGCTTAGTCTGGGCTAATTTCTTGGCTATCAACGGGATTTCAAAGCAACCTGGCGTCCAGGCAACCTCTATATCCTCCCGATTAACCCCGTGGCGAAGCAAGGCGTCCTCTGCCCCCTCAACCATTTTCTTGGTAATAAACTCGTTGAAACGGGAAACGACCAGCCCAAACTTCAGCCCCTTCCCCAGCAACATACCTTCAAAAGACTTACTCATTGTTTTCTCCTTATTCTAGTTTAATTACTCAGAAGCATCTGGTATCTCCAACAGATGACCTAACTTTTTCCTTTTCGTCTCCAGGTAATCCCGGTTATAGGGATTAGGGGTGGCGATAATCGGCAGTGTTTCAACCACCTTTAGCCCGTAACCCTCCAGACCTATCACCTTTTTGGGGTTGTTGGTCAGCAGCCGAATGTCGTGTAAGCCCAGGTCAGCCAGGATTTGGGCACCGATGCCGTAGTCTCTCAGGTCTGAAGGAAAACCGAGGGAAAGGTTTGCCTCCACCGTATCCAGTCCTTTATCTTGAAGGGCATAGGCACGCATCTTGTTATGGAAGCCAATGCCCCGCCCCTCCTGCCTCATATACAGGAAGACACCCCGCCCCTCATCAGCGATACTCTGCATAGCAAGGACAACCTGCTCGCCACAATCACACCGAAGGCTACCAAAGACATCGCCGGTAAGGCATTCACTGTGAACCCGCACTAACACCGGCTCCTCGGTGGATATATCCCCCAGCACCAGTGCCAGGTGTTCATCGGGGTCTATGTCGCTCTTGTAGGCAATAGCAGCAAACTCACCATATTTTGTAGGCAGTTTAGTCTCAGCTACACGGTGCACCAGCTTTTCATGGCGGCGACGATAGGCAATAAGGTCGGCGACGGAAATTATCTTAATGCCAAACTTCTGTGACATCACCTCAAGTTGGGGCAGCCGTGCCATAGAGCCGTCTTCACTCATAATCTCACAGATAACCCCGGCGGGATAGAGCCCGGCCAGCCTGGCTAAATCAACTATAGCCTCAGTATGCCCGGCGCGGACTAGGACACCCCCCTCCCTCGCCTGCAGAGGGAAGATATGCCCCGGTCGGGCTAAATCATCAGCACTGGTAGCCGGGTCAACTATGGCTTTGATTGTCTCAGCTCTATCTGCCGCCGAAATGCCCGTGCTCACCCCATGCTTAGCATCAACCGAGACAGCAAAGGCGGTAGAAAACTTCGAGGTGTTCTCCCCTACCATCAGGGGAATGCCCAGTTCGTTCAACCGCTTGCCAATAACAGGCAGGCAAATCAAGCCCCTGGCATGCTTGGCCATAAAGTTAATCGCTTCGGTGCTCACCTTATCAGCCGCCAGTGCCAGGTCGCCCTCGTTTTCCCTATCCTCATCATCAACGATGATAACAAATCTGCCCGCTTTTATATCCTCAATAGCTTCGGCAATGCTTGATAAGCCCATGCTTGTCCCTCCTAGGTTAACCGGCCACAAACCCATGCTGCTGTAGGAAATCAACAGTTATGCCTGGGCGGCGAGTCTGGCTAAATTGCTCCACATATTTGGCAATAATATCCACCTCCAGATTAACCACGTCACCCACCCCCCTGTCGCCTAAAGTGGTGTGTTTTCGGGTATAATCGACCACCGAGACCAGAAATGAACTGGTATCCTTAGTCACAATGGTTAGGCTCACCCCGTCAACGGCAATAAAACCCTTTTCTACTATATAGTACATTAATTGCTGCGGGGCTTCAAACCTGATTATCATTGCCTCACCAACCCGGGTAACCGAGATTACCCTTCCGGTATCATCAATATGCCCCTGCACCAGATGCCCACCAAGGCGCCCACCTAAAGGTAGAGGTCGCTCAACATTGACCCCATCCCCAGCCCTCAACAGCCCAAGGTTAGTCCTATTTAATGTCTCCGACATCACATCAACGGAAAATGAGCTATGGTCAAAATTGGTTACCGTCAGGCATACCCCGTTAACCGCCATACTTGCCCCACGCTCCATCCCGTGGAGAACAGCGCCAGCGGCAATAACCAGCTTTCCCGGTGGCGCTGAGACAACTCTACCTACCTCTTCTACAATCCCGGTAAACACCTCCACCCCCCTTTCACGGCAACATATCCGCTAATCATTAAATCATCGCCAAACTTTTCCACCCTTATCCGTTCCAATCTAAATGAGTCTGCCACCCTATCAACCCCCCCGCCAGCCACCGCCGTCTTTGCCTCCACCCCACCAATAATAATGGGGGCGATAAAGGCGACAACCTTATCCACCAGCCGACGGTCAAATAGCGAACCAAACAGAACTCCACCACCCTCGACTAAAATGCTGGTAATCTCTCGCTCACCCAATGCCCGTAGCAACCTTTCCAAATCTACCAAACCTTCGGCGGTGGGCAATTCCAATATTTCAGCACCAGCCTGAGCAAAAGCTGCCTTCTGCTTTGGCGTAGCCCTCCTGCCCAGTGCCAGCAGCGTTTCCCCCGGCTGACTAAACACTCGTGCGGTTAATGGCGTGCGCCCTTCCCCATCAACAATCACCCTGAGTGGCTGCTTTCTCGCTGTGCCCCCCCGGCCACCACAGCATCTAGTGGTAAGGCGGGGGTCATCAGCCAAGACGGTATTCACCCCGGCCATAATAGCATCGGTGGTATAGCGGAGACAATGAACATACTTCCTCGCCTCCCGGCCGCTAATCCACCGAGAATCACCTTTCCTGGTAGCAATCTTCCCATCCAGGCTTATAGCAAATTTGGCGGTGACAAAGGGGATGCCGGTGGTAATGAATTTGGCATAAGCCTCGTTAACCTCTTTAGCCTCCTCTTCATGTTCACCAAGGTATATCTTAACGCCTTCCCCCTCCAGCTCATCTTTGCCCCGTCCTGAAACCAGAGGATTAGGGTCGAGCATAGCCATATGAACCTCGCTGACGCCAGCAGAAATGATTGCCCGGGCACAGGGTGGAGTCCGTCCATAATGGCAGCAGGGTTCCAGGGTAACATACATCACGCCCCCCCGAGCCGCTTCGCCTGCCTGCTTCAGGGCTAACACCTCGGCATGATGCGAACCCGGTGGCTGGGTATAACCTTGCCCAACAACCACGCCTTCTTTAACCACCACCGCACCCACCGCCGGGTTAGGGCTTGCCTGCCCCAGAGCTAATCTGGCTAAGGAAAGCGCCTGTCCCATGTAGTTCATGGCAATGTCATTCTAGCACCTCCCTGAAAAAAAGTGCAACATTAGCTCAATTGTTTATTAACCTCACCCCAATTCCCCTTTAGTAACCCTATCCCCTTTATCCCCTTCCCCTTAACAAGGGGAAGATAGTTTCTTAAGAGGGGCTAGCGCCCCTCTTAAACACCCTATTAAGCTAGGCTCATTATCAAAGGGAAAGGGGGGAGGAGATTTTAGAGAGGGGCTTCGCCCCTCTCAGACGCCCCAAAAGTGAGAGAGTTAAAGAGAGGCGAAGCCTCTCTTAATTAAATATTTCCCCCTTCCCTTAATAAGGGAAGGGGGCCAGGCGGGTTCCCAGAAAAATCTATGATTTTTCTGGGTGCTGAGGAGGATAGGTTGCTAGACAATCTCACATTAGCTCCCCTAGAAGGATGAGGTCAGATAGGGTATAATTAGCACTGCCTAGAAAGGGTAGCTATTAAATGATAACGTTTCTCCGTGACACTCTGATAACACTTATACTGGCTCTGGTGCTCTTCTTACTACTACAAGCCACAGTCCAGAGTTTCGTTATAGTAGAGCATTGTATGGAGCCCGGGTTTCAGGAAGGAGAACGACTCCTGGTCAATAAAGTCGTTTATCATTTCCGTGAACCGGAAAGGGGCGATGTGATTATACTACACCCGCCGACTGACCCCCAAGCAATCTACATCAAACGCATCATCGCCTTACCCGGCGACAGTGTAGAGGTAAAAATGGGGGCGGTATATGTTAATGGCTCAAAACTAGATGAGCCCTATATCAAAGAGCCCCCCACTTATACCCTCTATGAGGAAATAATCCCTGAGAATGAGTATTTTGTTCTCGGTGACAACCGCAATAATGCCAACGATTCCCATAAAGGCTGGACAGTACCCCGCCAAAACATAATTGGCAAAGTCTGGCTGTCCTTCTGGCCACTCAGTGAATGGGGGCTTACTGCCCACTACCCATTGCAGGAGCAAGTTGCCAGCTCTACTGAGTAGATAACTGCCGTTACTAAGGGGGTGAGGTTGATAAATAGTGTAGAGGAAATCTTTGAAAAATCGGGGGCAATACTTAAGGGGCACTTCCTGCTTGTCTCCGGGCTGCACTCCCCGGTCTATTGGGAGAAGTTCCGAGTTTTGCAATCCCCCACCTATACTGAGCAGCTTTGTCGCCTGATTGCCAACCACTTCCGAAAGCAAAAAATCCAGGTAGTAGCCGGACCGACAACCGGTGGTATTATTCTGGCTTTTGAAGTGGCTAGACAGTTAGGGGTGAGGGGAATATTTGCTGAAAAGGAAGGCGAAAAAGAGCGGGTTTTCCGGCGGGGCTTCAGCATCAACCCCGGCGAGCGAGCCCTCATCGTGGACGACATTCTCACCACCGGCAGCTCCATACGCCAGGTTATGGCGGCAGTGGAAAGACATGGAGGCACAATAGTAGGCATCGGGGTATTGGTTGACCGCTCTGAACAAAAGGTAGAATTTGACGTCCCGTTTTTTAGCTGTCACCGGGCAGAAACCCCAACCTACCAACCACAGGATTGCCCGCTATGCGCTGCCAAAATCCCCCTGGTCAGACCCGGCGGCTAAAACGGACTAAGAACATGAGCTAGTTCAGATAGATTAGTGACACAGATTATCATATTCCGTTTCTCCGTAGCATTGACCCCATCCCCCTGACCCCCTTCCCCTCTAGGGGAAGGGGGACAAAGGGGAAGGGTTACTACATAAAAACCTAAGGGGGTGAGGTGTAGAAAGTTGAGGTGTCACTAAGGTATTGAACGAGTACAGACCATTGACAAAACTGATAGTAAGCACTTATACTAATATTGGTGATAGCTATCGACCCACAGGGCGGTAAGCTTTTTAAGTAGTTTTTTAACAACCTTAGTCGCTTGGATCGGATACGACCGAGACGGCAAAAATAGAGTTCGTATTT
>Ga0172364_10002855_pt1 | contig 13798 bp, 9 predicted proteins | sample LakKivSesite10cm_FD_114545 | JGI IMG/M metagenome (GOLD analysis project Ga0172364, IMG submission 114545) | Sediment microbial communities from Lake Kivu, Rwanda - Sediment site 10cm | ecosystem: Environmental > Aquatic > Freshwater > Lake > Sediment | place: Rwanda: Western Province, Lake Kivu... | reverse complement strand
TGAACGCTCCAGAAAACTGAGCGATCTAATAAGGTGGGGCAAGGATCAAGCTCGTGTAACGCTGATTTTAGACAACGCAAAGCGTGGCAACAGCCGCCCAGTTCCAAAATACAACAAAGACCAGATATTTCTCACGCGAGTCCTGCGGAGAGACGGGAAATACTGGTTTGAACTGGAGAATCGGGCAGCAACAAAGAGCGACGTTGACAGGCTCTTGTCCAAGCTGGGTGTTGACCCAGATAACATTCTTATTATTATGCATCAGAACATGGTTGAACAATTCACTGTGCTTTCGACTCAGGAAAAACTGCGCATAGTTGAGGCGGCAGTGGGGCTTGAGCCTTACCGAGAGAATGTGATTCAGGCTCAAAAGAAGCTGAGCAGAATCTTGAGTCAGGAAGATTCGACTAGCAAGCTTCTGGAAACGGCGGAGCAGACGCTGAATTATTGGAGAGAACAGTACGACAGATATCAAGAGAAGAAGCAGTTGTTGACGAAGAGAAGGTTTTTTGAGAGAGAGCTTGCTTGGGCAGAGGCTGCCAGAAGAGAAAGCATAGTTGATGATTTGGAAGCAGAAAAGAAAGAGGAACAGAATGTTTTGACTCAGATCGAAGAGGAGACCGAGAATGAAAAGGAGCAACTGCAGAATTATCAGAATGAACTTGGAAAGCTCACAAGCGAGCAGAAAACCCTCTTTGATGAACGGTTAAGTCTTGAACGTGAAAAGGCAAGAAACGAGTCTACTGCCTCGTTGTACGAGCAGTTGCTGAAAGAAACCATAGTATTGGAAGCAGCTGCCAACATGATTCGAAACCCGTCTTCTCACAAGTCACAGCCGACAAAAGAATCGCCGTCAGTGCAGTTGAAACTTCTCAGAAGTGAAAATCTCAAAGAGCTTATCCAGAGTTCCAGCGGTTACCTTTCAAAGCTTGATGATGGAATAATTGAGAACCAGACCAAGGTTAAGTCTTTGGAAGAAGAAACAGAAAAGGTTGGCAATCAAGTATTGGAAAGCCGAATAAGACTAGCGTTGCTGCAGTATCGGACAGAAAATGCGAGAACGGGCATAGAAAGATTGGAAGCAGAATTGCGCAACGCGAAAGCGCATCTGGATGAAGCGGTGAACAAGGCAGAGCAGATGGGCGCCAGAATTGCAGTCATAAAGACTGCAAGCGAAATTCTAGATGATATTCGAATCACGGAAGGTCATCTAGCGGCACTGTCTGACGTTTCAGAAGACATAGAACGCATGTACGAATCCTACTCAAAACTCTACTTGGAACTGAAAGAAAAGGCGCAGTTGGTTGCTGAAAACCGTGAGAAGACACTGGAAGAAGTCAAGACAAGAATGCATGCTTGGCGAGAAGTAATCCAAACTCTCCTGACCCGTGTCAATTTGGAGTACCAGAAGGTTCTGGGGCAGACCCAAGCACTTGGAGAAGTCAGGCTGGCCAATGAGCAAGACATAGAGGCTGCTGGACTGGAGATTCTGGTGGGATTCAAAGGCGGAAAACCTGTTCCACTTGACTCTTACACGCAGAGTGGCGGAGAGAGAACAACGGCAACAATGAGCTTCTTGCTGGCTTTGCAGAAGCATGTGCGTTCACCGTTCCGAGCAGTTGACGAATACGACATTCACATGGACCCGAAAAACAGGGAGTTAATTGCGAAAATGCTCATTTCAACGGTGCATGATGGCGGTTCACAATACATCATAATCACTCCAAGCCAGATAACTTTTGCCAAAGAGCAAGTGAACATAATTACGGTTCAAAACGTTGATGGAAAATCAGTGATTAGGGAGGTTGCCTAGTGCAGTCGAAGAGAGAGCGGGAGAAGGTTGGCAGAGAGAAGCTGCAGAACATAGTTGAAAGCTGCAGGTCTGTTGAGAAACGCTCGCTTGACCCCTTCTTGATTGACGTGAGTGAAAGCATAAACGTCGCTAGACAGTACCTTCCAGAATGGGAAATTCCAGAGGATTTGTGTTTGGACGCTGAGACGATACACCAGTTGGCTTCGGTCATAAAACTTCAGAGTGAATGGGTGAAACACCGTTCAACTTCACTCTACACTGATCCTTTTCTGCTAGAAGAAAAACTTGAACGCATGCCAAAAGAAGAAATTGTTGGAACATTTCTCAAAATATGGTGCCCAATAGTTGAGTTAGAGCAGATTTCACTTCACAGCTTGGCTGAAGCCATGCGATACTGGGAAAGCTTGTTGCCGTTGAGCGAAAGATGGAAAGAACTGTCGCCAGCAGAGGTAGAAGCAGGTCTCGCAACAAAAGAAGAGCTTGTTGAACAGAAAATCTTGAGAGACAAAGCTTTTTCTGAAGAATTGGAAGACCTTTGGCGAGAGCTGAAAGCCAAAGCAAAAGATGCGGATGGGAGAATCAGTTACTGGGACTTTGTCGGTGCAGAAACATACGAAGAAACTGTCGACAGAGCCTTCATGACGAGCTTCCTAATAACGTACGGATATGCTACGCTGGAAATTCATCCATTAGAGGAACAGGTTTTCATAAAACCACATGAAACGCCAGAAGCAAAAGTCGGCAAGAAACAGCTCATTTCGGTGCCCATAGCCATCCCAGTAGAAGAATGGATCAGATGGAAAAATGGTGAACAGAAGTGAGCAAGAGAAAAGCCTACTACGCAAGCAAAGTCAAAAGGGCAACTCACATGCTCTTCTACAAGCGGCACAAGAAGCCTGGCGTGAAGGGATGGGAGCTTCGGAAAGTTCTAGGATCAGATTATCCGAAGGTTCTGAAAGTTTTGGATGATTATTTGAAGGCAATGGATTTGCAGGTTAAGACTGTCTTTGAAGAGGAAAGACAAATCGAAAAGCCAACGCTGGAGCAGTTGGACAAAGCCCGCTTCTTCGTCACGTTGAGAGGCGAGTTAACGCCGAAAGAGGCAAAGATGGTGGGTTGGCGAATAGATGACCTCGCGGGTCTGGCGATAACGATCTCGCACATCATCTCCAAAAAGGGCAAGGCCCCCAGAAAAGAGGTTGAAGAATTATTGCGAAACAAGCTGCCAGGATGGAAGGTTGGGCTAAACATTGACCGCTATGTCCACTACGGCTATTTGTCGCAGGACGAAAACGAGCAGTTATATCTGGACTGGAGAACGCGTGCAGAAGTTGACCAGAAAGCACTCATAGACTTGCTCTTGAGAGCAGAAGGCTGACAAAAAGAGCCTGTGATGGAGCTATTTTCTGATTTTGCGGTAGGCAAAAGCTACGATGTCAATAACGATCAAAGCAGTCAAAATCAGCAGTGGGTTACCGATAAACTGATCGCCGAAAGGTTGATCTGCACCATAAACGACACCTACCAAAGCAAGAAAGAACAATAATACATGTAACGCTTTAAACATTCTTTGACCTTCCTCAGGTTATGCTGACGTTCTCTATCTGGAAATACCTCTTAGCTAGAAAGCGCAGTCGTTCAGCGTTTCTCCCGTTCTTGCCTATGGCAACACCTTTGTCTTTCGGATTCACGGCAACGACAGCCATCGTCTTGCCATCAGACCTCTCAGATATGCGAATCTCCTTGACCAAAGCAGGTTTCAAAGCGTTCTTGATGAACTGGGCAGGAGTCTCAGAATACTCGATGATTTCCTGCTTCTTACCAGTCATTCTCTCAAGCGTGTGAATGTTTCGTCCGCCTCTGCCAATGGCCACGCCTACCTGTCCTTCGCCAACAATGTACAACACGCGTCCCTGCTCCTCGTCAACTATGCAGTCCTTGACACTGGCGCTGGTTATGCTTTCAAACAAAGCGATGTAGCGCATCTCTGTGCTAGTGAACTTGATTCCGCTAGTCATTCGTTTCCTTCACCAGACTCCTCTGACTCAGCATTCGACTCAGTTAACTTGAGAATCTCTGAGTCGCCGGGCTCTCTTATACTTAACGCTGAAACAGTGAAAGGTTTGCCGCAAATCCCCGCCAGATCCAACGATGTTCCCTTGTAGGTCACCAGTGGAACGTCTGACAGCTTACAATAGTATTCCACGTCTTCACGCAGACTCTGCGGGCAATTCGAAGCCAGAATTATCAGTTTGGTTTTTCCTGACTGCGCATTCTGAATGGCAGAGTTTGCCCCAAAAGACACCTTGCCTGTTCGCACAGCAGCCGCAATTGCCTTGTCTACATCTATCATTTCTTTTCACCCTTTTTCAACTCAAACGTCGACATGAAAAGCTCCACTAATCCCGTGCCGATGGGTATTGACTGCCCAACTATAACGTTTTCTGTCACACCTTGAAGGGGATCACTTTCTCCTTTGATTGCAGCTTCAACGATGTTTGGAACAGTAATCTCAAACGCGGCTCTAGCTAGAACACTTGACTTCTTTCCACTGATCCCATGCCTGCCAATCTGCTGCACTTCACCCGTTGAAGTCATCATGTCTGCGACAAGCATGACGTGGCGAAGGTCAACATCTAATCCCTGATCTTCCAGCACGCCTTTAGCCTCATTTTCCAAAGCGTTTCTCGCAGCCTCTATTCCCAACGTCTTAGCTATCTCATGAACATTGTTCGTGGTCGTGCGTGTAGTGTCAATCCCGTGAACCTCCAAGACCTTCGGCAGGTTTGAACCATCAGTCCTTATGACCCACTCACCATGTTCTTCAGTTACAAGTACCCGCCCAATGCCTGAGACACCTTTAACGTGAAATTCAGTAACTTTGTCAAGTAGCTTTTTGAGCTGTTCAACCTTCTTGGGTTTTATGTGGACGCTGTTGCCTTTTATCTTGACGGTGCAGTTTGGCATCTGCAACCTTTCCTCAAGCTCTCCCATGGATATGGCGCGGTCACTCATCATTGTCTTGCTGAGCTCAACAACTATTTCTTCACGCACAGGATCCTCATAGATTGCCTCAGCCAAGTTTTCCAACGTCGTAAAGATTATGCTGCGTGCAACTTCTACTGCTGATTCTCTGCTCTTCCTATGCTCCTCTTCCAGATATATCGTCATTATCGGCGTTGACGGAATGCGTCTGGCATCCACGATTTCTATCAGTCTAGGTAAGCCTAACGTCACGTTTTGCTCTCTGACTCCAGCGTAGTGGAACGTTCTGAGAGTCATCTGAGTGCCGGGTTCGCCTATTGACTGTGCAGCCACTATGCCTACAGCTTCTCCGGGCTCCATCAAAGCACGCTTATAGCGGTCTACGGTGAGCGCAATTGATTTGTCAACGCCTGCTGTGCTCAGTTGAGATTTGGCCAAGTTCTGCTTAAGTTGATCAATCAGTATGGGCGTGAGCTGGTTTTCAACCTCTTTCAGGTGTTCTTTCACGTATTCAACTGATGCTGGTCTACCTTTTTCTTTGGCGATTTTTATCTGATCTACGAGTCGGCTTACGTTAACAGCTTTTCCATGATCGCTTTTGGCGGGATCAACGCCGTCTTCACCGTATTGAATCTGAATGATGTCGCCAGCAGAGTTTCTAACAGTTCCGTCATATTCCAACCGTATGTGCTCAAGCGCGTTGATGAGTCTTCTCTGCATGTAGCCGCTTTGCTGTGTTCTGACGGCTGTATCCACAAGTCCTTCTCTGCCACCCATGGCGTGGAAGAAGAACTCTGTAACGTCAAGTCCACTCTGATATGATGAGTAGACGAAGCCTCTTGCCTTCGGTGCTGGGTCGCCTGATTTGAAGTGCGGCAGCGCTCGACCCACGTATCCACGCAGTATCCTCTTTCCACGAACTGACTGCTGCCCCACGCATGCGCTCATCTGTCCAATGTTGAGGCTTGAGCCTCTGGCACCTGTCCGCGTCATGACAATGCCAGCGTTCTCAAGAGTGAAGTCTTCGTCAGCTATTTTGCCCGACTCGTCTCGAGCGTTAGCCAACTCGTTCATGACGTAGATTTCGAATGATTCTTCAAGCGTCTGACCTGGAAGTCGGGGCAAAGTGTTCTTGCGGTAGCTCTCTATGTGCTCGTCAATCTTCTTCTGAACCCTTTCCATAGTCTTTGTTATCCGGTTCTCAGCTTTCGGAGACAACACAAGCTGATCGTAGGAATAGGTGAAGCCGCGCATGGATATGTAGAGCTTCAGTAGTCTCGTTATCTTGTTGAGGAACTCGCGTCCTGCTTGCGTTCCGTAATCCTTTATTATTCTGTGAAGAAGACTCTCTGACTGCTCAGCGCCTATTGAACGCCTGTCTATCACGCCGCTGATGAGCTCACCGTTCTTCACAACCACGTACGCATCGTGTTTGCAGTCTTCCTCCAGACATTTGCTACATCCTTGACAAATGTTTGCCTTCAAAACGTAATTCATAGTCTTAGGCAAGAACAAACTGAAAATCTGCTTGCCAGACCAAAGGGGCTGTGGCTCTTTCTTCTTGGGCTCTGGCAAAGGTCCTTCGTACCTTGCCGCCACCAGCAGCCTATCAACTTCGTCTCTGGAGAGGTAGCTTGATTCTCTAGTGAACAGATACGCCGCCGTTATGAAGTCTCTGATTGCGCCGATTATCGGACCGCCAAATCTGGGTGAAAGTATCTGGTCTTGGACTTGCATGAGCAACAGAGCCTCTGTCCGCGCCTCTTCACTCTGTGGCACGTGCAGGTTCATTTCGTCTCCATCGAAATCCGCGTTGTAAGGCGGACAAACACACAGGTGTAGACGGAAAGTTTTGAATGGCAAGACATGTACATAATGCGCCATTATCGACATGCGATGAAGAGAAGGCTGACGGTTGAAAATTGCAATATCGCCATTCTTAAGGTGCCTCTCAACAACGAAGCCAAGCTCCACGGCTTCAGCAATCTTGTCTCTGTCAATGACAAATTCGAGCCTTATTCGTTTACCGTCAGGTCGGATTATGTAAAGTGCGCCTGGATACTTCTCAGGTCCGTTGCCGACCAGTTTCCGCATTTCTTCAATGTTCCACTCTGTCACTTTCTCAGGAACAGATAACCGCATGGCGACCTCAAGTGGGACGCCAACCTCGTTTATGTCAAGGTTAGGATCTGGAGATACCACAGTTCGAGCTGAAAAGTCAACTCGTTTTCCTGAAAGATTGCTTCTGAATCTTCCCTCTTTTCCCTTCAGCCGCTGTGAGAGAGTTTTCAGCGCTCTTCCAGAACGATGTCTGGCTGGAGGTATTCCTGAAGCTTCATTGTTGAAGTATGTTGTAACGTGATATTGAAGAAGCTCTGACAAGTCCTGAATGATCAGTGTCGGAGCGCCAGCATCCATGTTTTCTCTCAGTCTTTGATTAATGCGAATGATGTCAACCAGTTTATGAGTCAAATCGTCTTCTGACCGAATGCCTGACTCAAGTGTGATTGATGGGCGAACATACACTGGCGGAACAGGAAGAACTTGCAGAACCATCCATTCGGGACGAGCAGTTTTGGGATTGAACCCGAAAATCTCAAGGTCTTCATCAGAAATGCGTTCCAACCGTTCTCGAACCATGCTTGGCGTCAGCTGCTCAGAGCCGCTTTCAGGAATCTGCTCGCTAAACTTTGTCGGTTTCTCAAAAACAATTTTGTACCGCACTGCCCCACAGTGGGGGCACTGCTTTCTCTTAGTCTCCTGCAAGATTGCCTTGTAAACCTCGTCAGGAACCAAGCCCAGAAGCTGACGCGTCTTCTCGATTCTGCCTCTCGCCTTCTCTGCAATTTCGTCAGGAAGCATTATGCGTCCACAGTTTCTGCATGTTGCTTTCAGAAGATCATGCACAATCTTTGTGAATTCAATGTGTATTATCGGGACGGCAAGCTCGATGTGTCCGAAGTGACCGGGACAGCGAACGGCTGTGTTGCCGCATGTCTTGCATCTTTGCCTTGGTTCAAGAGTCCCAAGTCTGCCGTCCATCAGTCCTGCCGTGATTGGTGCACCGTCTTCGTCGTAAGTGTCAGGTGTCTGAATTTCTACCACTGAAAGCTTGCGTATGTCCTGCGGTGAGAACAAGCCGAAATGTATTCCATCAACGACTTTGTGGATTATCTCTTCTGTTGCCATGTTACGCCTTCTCCTTCAGTTTCAGTCTGGGCGCTATGCAGAGGCTCATCAACTCCTGAAGAAGCAGCTTGAAAGCGTAAGAGACCACTACGGGCGAAATCTTCGCTTGATCTTCACATAGTTTGCAGACGTGTCTCCTCTGTTTCATGTCGTAGTAGGCTATGTCGCCGCAGTTTTCGCAAATGTAAAGCGTGTACTTGTCTGACTCTTCCAGTAGCCTGTCGCGGAGAACCATTGCTGCTCCATGACCGATAAGACAGTCTCGTTCCATTTCGCCAAACCTGAGACCTCCACCTCTGGCTCTTCCTTCTGTGGGCTGTCTCGTCAGCATTTGAACTTGTCCCCTTGCTCTGGCATGTATCTTGTCAGCGACCATGTGATGTAGTTTCTGGTAATACACGACGCCAATGTATATTTCAGCCTTGAATTTCTGACCTGTGATGCCGTTATAGAATACTTCGCCGCCAGTGTGGCTGAAGCCCAGCTGGACAAGGGCTTTTCTCAGTTCAGCTGATTTCTCATTTGAGAATGGTGTTCCATCAACAGCCTTTCCTCTCACAGCGGCAACTTTTCCAGCCAGCGATTCAATGAATTGTCCAATCGTCATTCTGGAGGGAATGGCGTGGGGATTGATTATTATGTCTGGAACTATTCCGTCTTCTGTGAACGGCATGTCTTCCTGCGGAACTATTAAGCCTATGACTCCTTTCTGTCCATGCCGAGACGCAAATTTGTCACCTAACTCTGGAACTCGCTGATCGCGCACTCTCACCTTTACAAGTTTGCTGCCGTCCCCAGATTCCGTTATGAAAATCGCGTCAACAATTCCCGTTTCTGAAGGGCGCATGCCAACTGATGTGTCTCGCATGGAAGGACCTTTAACTTCAAACTCTTTGTATTCTTCCAGAAATCTAGGCGGGCTTATTCGACCTATCAAAACGTCTCCGCCAGCAACTTCAGACTCTAAACCAATGATTCCGTCTGGCTCAAGCAGCCTGTAATATTGTTCTCCTCGGTATCCCCGTGTTCCAGCTTCAGGTAGCGTGAACTTGTCTTTTAATCCTCCTAAGTATTGCCTGCATTCAGCTTCGTATATTCTGAAGAAAGTTGAGCGCATTAGACCCCTTTCTATTGAGGCTTTGTTGAAGACCAACGCGTCTTCCATGTTGTAGCCTTCAAATGAGAGCACGGCTACTATGCAGTTTTGTCCTGAGGGACGAAGCTTGTAGCCCATTGTTTCCATCAAGGCTGTCTCTGCAATAGGCACTTGCTGATAGTGAAGAACATGTGATCTTGAATCCACGCGTTGCTGGAAGTTTGTTGCGTATATTCCTAAAGCTTGCTTTGCCATTGCGGCTTGATAGGAGTTGCGTGGTGACTGGTTGTGTTCTGCGTATGGGATAGTTGATGCACAAACGCCTAGGATCGTGTACGTTGCAATTTCCAAGTGGGTATGTTCGTCGAGCACATCCTCCGGCTTGAGAGAAACGTAGGCGTTTTCCTCTTCCTCAGCGTCTAAATATTCGATTATGCCGTTTTTGACGAGGTCTTCCCATGACCATTCGCCAGAAGCAATCTTTTCAACATGTTCCGACTGCAGTTTCGGAACTCCATTCTCAACTATTATTAGCGGCCGCCTTACTCTTCCTTCGTCACAGTTGACGTATATCTCCTCTCTATCGCTGAAGGCTTTCGAGAAATAGGCCAAATTAACTTCTGTTGTAATCTCTCCTCTTCTTCGTTTGTCTCTAAACTCGTTCGTCAATTTCGCTGGAGAGTTGCAGTATCCAATTATGTTTCCATCAACAAAAACTTTTGCGCCAGACGTTTTGAGGGTTTCATTTGCTTCTTGAACAGCAATTGCGCCCATGTTGAAAAGTGTCTGTTTTATCTTCTCAGGATTTACGCCAACCGAGATAGTAGCTGAAAGCGCTAGATTCTTAACTAGACCGCAGTTTGAGCCTTCAGGCGTCTCGTTTGGACACAGGCGCCCCCAATGAGTTGCATGTAGGTCTCTTGCCTCAAAGTTTGGCTGACTCCTACTCAACGGAGACTGCAGTCTACGAAGGTGGCTCAAGGTGGAAATGTGGTTTGTCCTGTCCAGAAGTTGCGTAACGCCGACTCTGCCCCTTCCCCAATTTCCAGTAGCAATCGAATGCTGAAATCTTTCAGTGACTATCCCAGGACGAACTGCTGCTGAGACAGTTATTATTGGACCCTTCACGCCTATTCGCTCAAGCTGATATTTTATGTCCCGCGTCAGGTTTCTGAAAGCCACTCTGAACAAGTCGGCAAGAAGTGGACCTGCAAGCCTCAAACGCTTGTTTTTGAAGTGGTCTTTGTCATCAGGCTTTCTTCTCCCAAGCCTCAATTCAATTACCCTGCACGCCATTTCTCCGAGAAACAGGGCTTTCTCTTTTCGGTTTTGAATTGTTCTGCCTATGTGTGGCAAGAAGTTCTTGTCAATTGCGGTTTCAGCTTTTTGTGTACGGTATTCTTCGACTTGACCGTGAGCAACACGATTTCCTATGAAAATGATCGCATCTTTTGCGGTGTCAACTCCCAGAGCCTTCTCGAATGAAGGCTCCAACGCGCTCTGCACACTCTTATCCAAGGAAACCGCTTCAACCAACTCTTTGTCTGATTCCAAACCTAAAGCCCGCATTAATGCGACGAACGGGATCTCTGTGGGAACACCTGGGATCGAAACGTGAATTGCGCCGTCAGGCTTGAGTTTCAGTTCTATTCTTGCTCGGAAACCAACTGTTGTGGAAAAGATTTTTGACTGGTATACAGGCGTTGTTCCTTTCTCATCAGTGTCTACGATTATGCGGTTTGGAGCCAAGTCCTCCATTGCAACTATAACACGTTCCGACCCGTTGACTACGAAGTAGGCGCCGGGGTCGTCTGGGTCTTCTCCGCAGGCAATCAGTTCCTCTCTTGAAAGCTGTGACAGAAAGCACAGTTTAGACTTGAGCATTATGGGAATGTTCCCAATGTACACGAGTTCTGTGTCTTGCTCTCTGCCATCTATCACCGGCGTCATTTCCAATGCTATTGGCGCCGCGTAGGTTAGGTTTCGAAGCCTCGCCTCCAGTGGGTAGATTTCATGTTTTATACCGTCCACTTCTATGGCGTACGGACCTGTTATTCTTGTCTGCGGGTCTATTATCCAGATTTGTCCAAGCTTCACTTTGTATGGGTTTTCAGGAATGTCAATGGAGATCTCGCCTACTTCGTCTATCACTTCTTGCAGTCCATGGTCTATGAACTCGTTGAAGGAGTCCAGATGCTGACGAACTAGACCTTTCTCTTTGAAGAAGGCTTTTAACAGAAGACTAGCGTCTTCTTTTGAAGATTCAGTCAATTATCGTGAACCTCCCAAGTTTAAATGCATGTGAGTGGAAAGTGGTTAGGATGGTTTTTTTCAAACTTGTGATTTTCTTCGATTGATGGGTTGGCAACTTGAAAAATGGTCTCCAATACTTTAAAGAGCTAGAAACGTAGACTACTTAGCTTTCTAATAAACTTTTTCATGAGTTATTTTGAGTTTTTGTGTGCTTTGCATTTTCGGTTCTAATTTCTTAGAGTTGTTGCACGGCAAAACTTTTCTGGAACAGCACGCTCTGTGATGTTGCTATGAGAGAGGAGGAAGTTTGAAGCGTATTCATAAAGCGCTAATTGTCACACTCATCTTGAACGGGGAAACGCAGAAGGCTCTGGAGTTGCTAGCCAAGAGCTATGACGTCAGCGTGCCTAAATTGGAAGTTGGCTTACCAAAAGGGCATAAGAAAGTTCTTGGATGTTACAGCTCAAAAGGCAAAACGATTTCAGTTCTGAACAGCGACACCCTCAAGCAGCCGTTCATCATATTGCACGAGTTCTACCACCATATGAGAACGAACGTGGATGCGATGCACAAGGGAACAGAGAGGTATGCAGATGATTTTGCAAAAGACTTCATCGAGGCATACAGCTCAGTGAAGGTTGAGGCTTCGGGAAATAATTAAATAACAAGTATCCAAGTTTGATAGTGTGTGCAGCGGTCGCCAAGCCAGGTTAAAGCATCAAGCCTAAAAAGGCGAAGGACTCAAGGTCGGAGCTATCGGCTTAGCGTAATCCCATGAGCCATCCTTTCCCGTAGGGGTTCGCCGGTTCAAATCCGGCCCGCTGCACCATCTGGTTTCTTGCGTGATGTTTGGTTTTTGTTGTATTGTTGTTGAGCGATTGGGCAGTAACGTTTATTAAGACTTGTGATACAATAGTGGGAGTTTCAAAGTCGGTGAGTGAAAGTATGAGAAAGAAATCAATTGCAAAATCAATCAGACGCAAGGATGCTCTGGAAGTAGGGTTTGTTGCCAGCGATCTTTCCGTTTATGAGGCGCAGATTCATAAGAGGCAAGTTTAAACCTAATTCTTTCTTTTTAGGTTCTCCTTGAGGTTTGGGGCTGGTTTGAGCCAGTTCGGATGTCTTTGCGCAGAAGCGTAGACGCTGATCAATCGTATGTTTGTTGGCAGTTTTTGGTAGGGTTCATGTTCTTGAGTCAGTGAGTTTTGTCTCTAAAGATGTAGCGGCGGCTGTGAGGTTTCTGGGTTCAGTGAAGTTGAGAAAGACGAGGTTTCTGGGTAAATGCATATATCCGCCCATGCGCCTAAAGGTTTCAGACAATCTTGGTTAAAGGCGAAAACATGAATCTTGTCGACGAGATAGTCAAGTTGAAAAGGGAAAGAAACGCTGTGATTTTGGCTCATAATTACCAGCGGTCAGAAATTCAAGACTTAGCTGACTACGTCGGCGACAGCATTGAGTTGAGCAGGAAGGCAACGGAAGAGAAGGACGCGGATACAATAGTTTTCTGCGCAGTAGATTTTATGGCTGAGTCCGCGGCTATATTGAATCCGACAAAGAAGGTTTTGTTGCCTACGCTTGGTGCACGGTGCCCTATGGCGCAGATGCTCACTGTTGACGAGATTAAACGGTGGAAGGTTCATTATCCTCTCGTGCCTGTTGTCTTGTACGTGAACACGTCGGCGGCTGCAAAGGCTTATTGTGATGTTTGCTGCACTTCGGCCAACGCTGTTGAAGTGATAAATTCTTTGGATGCGGACACTGTGCTTTTTGGACCTGACCGCAATTTGGCTGAGTATGTTCAGAGGAAGACTGGAAAGACCATCATCCCCATTCCTGAGTGGGGGTTCTGTCCCACACATCTGCTTTTCCAGCCTGAAGATGTGCAGCTACTGAAGATTCAGTATCCTGACGCGGTTGTGATGGTTCATCCTGAATGCACGTTTGAGATGCAGAAGATGGCTGATTTTATTGGGAGCACTTCGCAGATGTTCAAATACGCGAAGGAGAGCAACGCGAAAACGTTTATTGTGGGCACTGAGGAAGGTCTTCTGCACAGATTGAGGAAGGAGAATCCTGAAAAGAAGTTTGTTTTGGCGTATGAGGAAGGCGTTTGTCCGACTATGAAGTTGACCACGCTTGAGAGACTTTACGCCTCTTTGAAGGAGGAGAAATATGTGGTTACGGTTCCAGAGGCAATTGCAGAGCGAGCTAGGAAGGCTCTGGAGAGAATGTTTGAAGTTAGCTGATGGAAGAGTAACTTAGACGGATGCGATCATTGTTTTGAGCAGTCTTACTCCCCTTTTCGCCGTCAGCTCGTTGCTCAGCCTGCGAATCTCTGCAGCGCTACCTCTGACTGCTATTGCTTCAAGACATTCTCTTTCGTTGAGGTGAACGTGCATTGTTGAACAGATTACTTGTGCATAGTGATGCTGGACATGAATAAGTTCACTGTCCAAACC
>Ga0172364_10002853_pt1 | contig 13806 bp, 18 predicted proteins | sample LakKivSesite10cm_FD_114545 | JGI IMG/M metagenome (GOLD analysis project Ga0172364, IMG submission 114545) | Sediment microbial communities from Lake Kivu, Rwanda - Sediment site 10cm | ecosystem: Environmental > Aquatic > Freshwater > Lake > Sediment | place: Rwanda: Western Province, Lake... | reverse complement strand
GGTCGATGTGGTTGGCTTGTTCCACCTGCTGCTAAGATCTATTCACCACTTAATGCAATAACTTCTATTCCAGATCCACAGAAAGCTGCCGATGCAATTGCTGAAGCTTACAACAACGACTCAAAGAGGAAGCTCTATGCAAAGAGATCACTTGCATTTGCTAAGAGGCAAACATGGGATATAGCTATTGATAAGTACATGATGCCATTATTGGAGCAAATTGGAGAAGAAATCCCAGCTTTAACAAGCAAAAAGGAAGCAAAGAAGATTGCAGGAAACTAAAGTCCCTAAGGTTATGATCTGTATTCTAGCTAAGAATGATGCTAAGTACTTACCAAAGTTCTTGGAAGCTATGAAGAATTTAGACTATCCTAAGGACAAACTTAAATGGGTCTGGCTTTATGGAAAGTCAGTTGACGATACTCTGCAGATCATATTAGACTTCCATAAGAAAGAGTCATATAAATTTGAAGTCTATGAAGATCCTGTATTCGAAAGACTCCTTCCTTCAGCTCTTTACAACGCAAGACTTTGTAATGAATTCAAGAAGCTCTACCAAGGAGAGGAATATATTCTCTTTCCAGATAGTGACATAGTAGAATTACCACCCAAGACATTGAAGGAACTTATACGTGCAGATAAAGACATTGTAGCACCTTATGTCTATAGAAGAACAAAGGATAACAAAGAAGTCTTCTATGATACTTATGTCTTTCGTTTTCATGGTTGGAAGTTTGAGCATGTCGAGCATGAGGGCATAGTTTACGGATACGAGAGCCCTATTTTTATGGCTTTAAAAGAACCTGTAGAGTTGGATTCTGTTGGTTCCTTCTTCCTAATCAAATCCAAAGTCTTTCAAAGCATTAGTTGGGACAACCCTGTACCGCATTTACAATTCTGTAATAATGCAAGAGAAGCGGGATTTAAAGTCTGGGCCTTACCATATCTTAAAGTCTATCATGCTAATCTTGATGAAACTGAAGCACCTCACTTTCCACTAGAATGGTATGTTGAGAGGGGGTTTCTACCACAGGAAGAGCTAACTAAAGTCGGATATGAACAGAAGGCAGGCAAATGGATTCTGAAACACTGGGATTAGACTTCGATGGTGTAATAAGGAAATGGCCCGGCTTTATTGCTTGGTATGCTAACTTCCTTCAACCCAATGATCTATTAGTACAAGCAAAACTTTATTTCTTGAGGCGATGGTTAACTCATCTCTTTATGGATTTCACTCCTGTTATTCTTGATGGAGAACTCATAGAGGCAATAAAGGAAGAGAAACCTAGAAGAATAATTCTTATCTCTGGTAGATGCTTAGATCGACAGAAGGAGCAGGTTTTCCAGTGCTTGAGCCCATTCCTCAATATAGAGAGATTCTATTTCAGAGAAGATTGTTCTGAAAATGAAGAGAAATTCAAGGAACGTATTTTGAAACACGAAAAAGTTACCTTCTTTATAGAAGATAGAGAATTTGTAGTCAAATACTTGCGAAGCAAAGGAATTAAAACTTATCATATTTCTGAAGTGAGAGGAAATAAATGAAGATCTTAAGTTTTTATCCTATCCACAGGAGTTGGATCAATTCAATTGCTGAGTTGTTTCCAGAACATTCTTTTGAATTGATAGAGAACAAAAAGATTCCTTGCGGTCCAATTGAAAGAAAACTGTGGTTAGGAGAAATAGTACCATTTGTCTCTAATGTCAAAATAGTAGGTGAATATGGCAAAGTTGACCATAGAAATTACGATTTGATCCTAGCTTGGCAAAATGTTTATTCATCAATCTTAGCTAAACACAAATGGGTAAAACCAGTTGTTCTATTTATCCACAATGCCGGTGATAGACCTCCTGCTAAATTCAAAGGACCAATCGTGTATAATACTTATCTTTCAGCAGAGCAAGCTGGAGATCCAACAGCACCAGTCTATTTAGGAGTTAGAAAGGCTTCTGAGATAGGAGAATGGACAGGCGAGATCCCTCGAGGATGTGTTGGAAACTTGGATCTTCTCGCAGGGAGACGACATGTAATAGATGCAAACTTTGTTGGAAAACTAGTATCTGCGAAGCTAATTGAACAGATACAAGGAAATTTAGCTTGGAAAGATTTTATAACAATACGAAGAAAACTGAGGTTTAATTTGGAAGTCCTTCAGAGAGCTAATTGCAACTCCTTCTTGGAGTCTATGCGAATGGGGCAACCTTGTATTGCTCCAGACATTAGAGACTACAATAAGTTTATAACACATGGAGATAATGGATTCCTCTATAAGACTGAAAATGACATCGAGTCAATAGCTAGGAAACTTAACAGTGATTATGACTATACAAAGCAGATAGGACTAAGAGCTAAGGAAACAATTGAGACTCATATAGATGATGAGAAGAGAAGGAAGATCTTAGAGAAAGTCTTTGAGAAGGCGCTGGAAGACAAATGACAGATCCTTGGGAACATTACAGAAAGATACGCGAACTGAAGCCAATAGGAACACCATTTGCTGGGATTCCTAAACGTAGAGAAAAAGTAGCAGAATATATTGCTAAGGTTACCAATAAAGGCTTCACTCTAGAACTTGGAATGGATAACTATAGATTCTTACCAGATAGTATTGCTCTTGACATCAATAGAACTTTTCTTTCAATTCCTGGTGAGAAGATTGAAGCTGATTTTCATTATCTCCCATTTAAGGATAAAGTTTTTGACCAAGTCATCTGGTCTGAAGGTCCAGAGCATAGCCATGCTCCGGAAACCGTTACCCTGGAGATTGTGCGAGTATTGAAGGAAGATGGTATGCTAATTGTAACATGCCCCAATCAAAATACAATTCCTGATTGGCAACATTTAACCTCTTTTTCAAAAGACAGTCTAAAAGCATTTTTATCCAAGTTCTTTCAGGAAATAGAAGTCATAGTCTGGGATATCTATCTTCTAGGATATGGGAGAAAACGAAGATGAATGTTTTAAGTTTCTATCCAATTCATCCAGTTCTAATTAATAATCTAGCAGAATTCTTTCCAACTTGGAACTTTGATCTGGTTTATGCTAATAAGGAAATTCCCTTACAACCATGGGAAGAAGTGGTGGCAGAATTCTACTATGAACCGAATATAACTCTACTAAATAATAACTGGAATGAGGTCGAACAGGACAAATATGATTTAATAATCCTACATCGAAGGGCTATTGACCTAGAAAACAGGATAACAGTTAAAAGGCCATCGGTTTTCGTGGTATTAAGTAGAGAGCATCAGCCACCAGAAAACTGGCCAGGAACAATAGTATATGCAAATCGAGAAAGTCAGAAAGAAGGAAAGTATCTAGGAGAATTGATATTTATTTCAAATTCATACAAACGATTGGGTCGTTGGAGCGGAGAAGAGGAAAAGTTCTATTTTGCTTCAAAACCTTCTCTCATTTGGAAATCCAAACCCGGTTTATTTGAGAAAGTTTCTAAGGAGATCAAATTCTATCTTCCAGAAAAAACTTTACCGTGGTCTGAATATCAGAATATGAGAATCAAAGCACGAGGATACATTGAATTAGGATTACGAAACAACAGTTGTGCGTTTATAGATGCTCTCAAAATGGGCCAACCCACCATAGTGCCTTCACTAGGTGATTATCCTATGTTTATTGATAATAAGAAGAACGGATTTCTTTACTTAACTGAACAAGAGATCATAGAAGCTGCAAAAAAATTACTAGATTTTGATTATGCAATTGATATTGGCCAACATGCTTATGAAAGAGCTTTGGAGCTCATAGATGAGAAAGAAATCTGCAAGAAATGGAAGAAAGTCTTTGAAGAAGAAATGAGGAGATAGGAATGAGAAAAGTCTTAATCACTGGAACAGATGGCGCAGCTGCTCAGTCAATAATCAAATGCCTACGAATGGCCAAGAACTATAGAATAATTACTACTGGCATAGATCCTCTCTGTATTGGAATTTACCGTGGAGACAAGGGATATATTGTTTCTAAAGACTGGGAGAAATTCAAAGATGAGTTGAAGAATATCTGTGAGAAAGAGAAAATCGAGATAATAATTCCGGGATCTGATATTGAACTAGATCACTTTGCTAAAGAAGACAAATTCTATGAACAGCTCTGTCCACCTATCTTATTTGATAAACACTTGGTTAGTATAGCAAGAGACAAATGGCTCACAGCTAAAACACTCAAGTCTCTTGGCTTTCTTACTCCTAAGACATGGCTAAACCTTGAAGAAGTAGATCAGTTTCCAGTTATCTTAAAACCAAGAGCAGGATTTGGTTCTAATTATCTCTTCAAAGATGTTACACAGGATCTCTTAATTCCCCTCACAAGATACATTAGAAGTGCAGGATATGAACCTATTGCTCAAGAGCAGTTGCTAGGCCCAGAATACTCTTGTATGACTTTAAATGCAAAGGATGGTCAACTTCTTGCTGTGCAAACTGCTAAATCAGTCAAGAAATTTGGACAGTCCTATAAGACAATAATTGAAGACAATAATGAATTGGAAGAAGTTGTTTGTAAAATAAGCAAGACCTTAAAAGCCACTGGCCCTCTCTCACTTCAGCTTATTAAGACACAACTTGGATATTCTACCTTTGAACTAAATGCGAGATTCACTGGGGCACAGATAGTAAGAGCTTATGCTGGACAAAATGGGCCGGATATTCTCGTGAGAAATTGGCTAACAGGTGAAAAAATTTATCCACAGATCGCTAGAGAATTGGTAGCCTTTTATTATCATGACTTTGGTTATCTACCGTTAGAGGAGTTTAAAAAGGTCGAGACACTTAAGAAAGTAAGGAAACGGATGGCAGAGTGCCCAAAGTATTTGTAGGTGTATAAAATGAAGAAGTACAATTGGGTTGAACCAGATGTAGGCGAGGAAGAGGCAGAGGCTGTCAAAGAGGCAGTCCTCTCTGGATGGATTGGAGGACGAGGTCCTAGATGCGGTGAATTAGAGAAAGCATTCTGTGTAGTTACTAAAGCAAAGTATGCCATAGCAGTTAATAATGGGACTTCAGCATTACTTTGTGCAATGCAAGCACTGAGAGAAGCCAAGTATCCAATGAGATTTATAGTACCAACTTTTACATTTTTCGCTACAGGTGCTGCAGCTTATGAGATGAGTGAGAGTGGACTGCACTTCATTGATTGTGATAAGAAGACTTGGAATATGCAGACTAATCTAAAGCAATTTCAAGGTGTACCTATAGTCCTCCCAGTGGATGTGTGCGGTCTACCTGTGGACTATGATGTTATCAATAAGAGTGGTAAAGTAGTACTGGCAGACTCAGCAGAATCGCTTGGAAGCCTCTATAAAGGAAACCCAATAGGAAGCCAAGCTTTAATCCACATCTTCAGTCTTCATGTCTCTAAAGTGATTACTTCTGGAGAAGGAGGTATGATTACTACTAATAACGAAGAACTTTACAATATAATGAAAAGCATAACTAACCAAGGATACGATAAGCCAGCATGGTGGGAATATAGACATGAAAGACTTGGCTTCAATTATCGCATGTCTGAACTTAATGCTGCACTAGCCTTGGTACAGATGAAGAAGCTACCTCGATATGTGAAAGAACGAAGAGAGAAAGCCCAGATCTATAAGGATATAATCGGAGATAGAGTAGAATATCAAGCAATACCCAAGTACTGTGAGCCTAACTATTTTCTCTTTGGAATTCTCGTTAAGAATAATATCAAGTTCTGTCAAACTCTAGCAAAAGAAGGAATAGGTTCGAAATGTTTATTTACTCCACTTCATCAACAAAAGCCTTTCAAGCAAGCAATTAAACTTCCTAATTCAGAGTATATTGGAGAACATGGTCTTTCAATTCCAATTCATAACAGAATAACAGAGGAAGATGCTAAGGAAATAGCATCGATAGTTAAGAAGGTTGCCAAGAATGAGTGAACTTAAGAAGTCAAGTGTTCTAGTAACAGGAGGAGCCGGCTTCATAGGTTCCTCTCTTACTCGACAACTAGAGGCTATGAATTGTGAAGTCACAGTCCTCGATAATCTAATAGCAGGTCATAGAGGGCATCTCAAGGGTACGAGAGCAGAGTTAGTAGTTGGTGATATCAGAAATTCAGAACTAGTAGAATATCTAATAAAGAAAAATGGAATAGAATATTGCTTCCATCTAGCAGCTGAACCATATATTCCTAAAGGCTTTATTTCTCCTGAAGTAATGTTTGATGTAAACACTTTAGGATCGCTTAAGATCTTCGTAGCTTGTCACAAGATGGGGATAAAACGAATACTGCACTACAGTACTTCTGAAGTGTATGGTACTGCTAGAACTTTGCCAATGAATGAAGCACACTTAACTACTCCACACTCAATATATGCAGTAGCTAAGTTAGCTGCAGATAGAGCAGCATTTATTCTCTGGAAAGAAAAGAAGATTCCAATTGTCATACTGAGACAATTTAACTGTTTTGGTCCTCGAGAAGCTCAACCATATATCATCCCAGAGATAATCTCACAGTTTACTCACAAAGGTACTACATTGAAATTAGGAAACATCTATGCTAAGAGAGATTTTACTTTTGTAGATGATGCGGCCCTAGGAGCAATCAAGTTGATGGAAGCTCCTGATATGGAAGGAAAGGTAGTTAATTTAGGACGAGGAAAGAACTGGTCAGTAAAGGAGATAGCCGAAAGTATCTCTCAAGCTATGGGAATTAACAACTGGGGCATAGAGATCGAACAAGCAAGGCTTCGACCTTATGATGTTGATGAATTACTTTGTGACAATTCTTACTTTAATCAATTGACATGTGGAATCAAGTACACTGACTTTGTGGAAGGACTGAAGAAGACAGTCGAATGGTATAATAAAAATGGAAAGAAATGGTCCTGGGAGAAATAAATACTTGGAGAATATGACTATCTGGTCTTTTCATCCATGCTTAGGAGGATGGATATGAAGAGACTATCTGGTCTTAAATCACAATCTGGTGATTCAAAGAATAAGCATCTAGAGAGTGTAAACTATCTATGTAAGGAAATAGTACCAGTTCAACATCATGGAACTAACCTTCAACTATTCATGTACAAGAGATTGAAGGTAGAACTCCTTAGTAAGGAAACAATTCTTCGAGTGTATGAAGGATGTGGAAGTTCTCTCCCAATTTCAGTCCTGGAAACTCCACAGTTCTTTTACATCCAGTATCCTAGCAAACCTGTCATACTTATAAACAGAAATAATGGAAGACTTTACTGTATAGAAGGAGAGTACGATAAGGCTTACCAAGAACATCAAGCTTCTCTTGTTGTCAGAATTCTAACCCAGTATGTAGAGGATTTGAGCTCTACAAGAATTGGAGGAAAATTTGTAAATAAAAATAAGCAACAAGAAACCGAGAAGCTTATATCTAGAAGTAACAACTATAAAAGAAGGTGAAAACTACATTGATAGGAACTATACTAGAGGTTCTAAAAGGTCTGTTGTTTGGTGCTCTTGCTGCCGTCATAGGTTATGCAAAGCAAGAAGAACCAGGCAAATGGGAATTCGGGAAGCTAATTAAGACCATGGTTATCGGTGGTATTACAACTGGCCTCCTACGAGGAACAGGAATGCCACTCTCAGAGATAGCTGTTGCTATTTCAAACTACTTGGCTTCAGAAGGCGTTGTCCTTGGTCCAGTAGTTGTTGAGGTATTTTTAACAACCATGATAGTAATCTTTGCTGATCAAATAGTAAAGATCTTAGTCCGAAGAACAGACTTGGTAACGCTCTTTGATAAACTCAAGGCGTTTCTTGCCAAATACTGGACTAAATAAGAATTCCCTTTCTTTTCTTTTTTCGTTTCCCTTTTCTTTAAATCAAGTTAACTAGATACTGTACACCTAACACAATAAGAGTAGTTACAAGAGGAGAAATAACCAAAGCAGCCAATTTCCAATTACCTATGGACTTGTTGAATTTGGTTTCAAGATTACTATTTTTAACCTCAAGATCTGCTTGCTTCTGAAGAAGTCTACCATATTCTTCATTTAATTTGTGGAGTGATTCACAAGCAATTTTCCAATCTTCACGCATGTGCTTGAATTCTAATTCAATCATAGTCTCTAGCTTAATAAGTCTGTCTCGAAGTTCTCTAAGCTCTTGTCGTTCTTGTGCATCCATTAAAATCACCTAGTCTACAATTGTGCCAGGATCTACTACTTTTCGTTTCTTCTTTTGCTCAAGAGTTCGGATCCTTTTTCGCATGTCTTTGATCTCTTCAAGAGGCATGTTCTTTTCACCTACATATTAATTGTTGTTCTAATATTAAAACTATACTGGGTTCAAGACTACATCATCTACCCAAGTTGGACCTACAGCACTGCCTCTCAGGTAAATTCCTGAGACATGTTTTCCTGCAGGTAGAGTTCCTGTCAAATCCAAATAGTTCCAAGTTCCTCCAGTATTTGAGAAATAGACTGTAATATCATCATTATCTGTAAACTTGATTGTAACATAATTGCTATCCTTCCCACTATAGTACCAGAGACCAAAGTCAGCAATGTCTTCTACTACAATTGCTGAAGCAAGAGTTTGTTCCATCCAGTTCTCATATAGCATTACTGAGTATTGACCAGTGTGTACATATTGATCTGTAACAGGACACGCTGGGGAGTACTCCCAGAAGTCTCAACCTAACTCAAACCCACCATTGAAGAGATACTCAGTTGATTCTACTGAAGATTCTAGATCTAACTTACCGTAGAGATCTCCATCCCAGACCCAAGTAAGTCCTATGATTCTCATTTCGAATGGAATAGCGGATTCAGGTAGTGAAAAGGAAACAGTCTCTCCAGGATCAAGTTGTTCCATTTCTTGATAATCTATCTCTACATCGCTTAGGAACTCTATCGGTTGCTTATAGAGAGTTACAAGATATTTTGCTTGCATATAGCAGTCATCTGTAGTGTAAGCGCTTTCATCATAGAATTCAGCGTAAGCTCTACCATAAGTTTGTACTGACTCATCAGAATCATCCAATTTATATTCTCCTGTGAATCTACCTGCAGCAAAGTGTAACCAGTCAATGAATCCATAGATTATATCTGGAGTTGTTCCTGCTCGAGTTGTTACAGCAAATCTGAATCTTATAGTAACAACTGTGGACCAATCAAAATCAACATTGAGTTTCTCCCATTTTCCGTCTCCTTCTTCTGCTGCTCCCACTGCAATATCAAAGTCCTGCCATACAACTGTAGAAGTTCCACTTTCTTTGATAAAGTCACCCTGCCACCAATTGATATTTTTGCTTCCAGCTGGAAATGACATTGTATTTCCATCAGCATCTATCAGATAGACATCAAATGATTCTCTTCTTGCATTGTCACCAGAAGTTGGAAGAGAGTAAAGAATAGTTGAGAATCTTAAAGCAGTGAAGGATTCCTTTAGAGACAAATCAATTGTATTTGGGAAATCATAACTCACTATAATGATCTCTTCTGCTCGAGTTCCACTTACGGAGGTAGGATTGAAGGACACACAATAATTACCACATTTCTTAAAACCACTATCTAAGTCAATAGTGCAAGACATTGCAGTGCCTCCATCATAGTAGCCTTCAACTGACCAGCCATTAATTGATTCAGTTAAAAGACAGAGTTCCCAAGGATCAGGATAGGTTCTAACAGGAGCTCCAAAAACTTTAGCCCAGTTGCATATCTCTCGCTTCTCTTCATAATCATAATCTTGAAGATGCTCATGTGTTAAAGTAGCACCAGAACTTCTACCAGGATCCATACGTGGGAACCAATTGAGATCTTTATCTGGATCTACATAGAAGTCAAATCCAGTACACTGTCCTAACTTCTTGAGAGCATCAAACATCTGAACTCCTTCGAAGTCTATTGTTCTAGTCTTTGAAGTAGTTTCTACATCTTCAACAGAGATTAAATGCTCGTAGTCCTTTTGAGATGGATCTGTAACATCAGCTACTATTCCTATGACAATTGTTGAAGCATTAGTTGCTGTAGGATAGGATTGAGTGATCTCATGTTCCTTAAGAACTTTAGCCCAACCAGTTGCTGAGATATCTAAAAAAGCTTCTCCTTCTTCTCTGGTCTTAACAGCATCTGTAATTTCTCCATTGAAGATTTTAGTGTCAATTGTTGAACCAGAGGATATCCAAATCTTGATGATGTCTCCAGCTCTGATGTCTAGTAATTCATCATTATCTAGTCTAACTTTAGCTGAGTCTTCCTCATTTAGATTGCGTTTCACTTCCATACTTAGGAGATTTTTATCTGAAGCCGGTTCATCATAGATTAGTTCTGTTTCACGATAAATCTTAACACAAACTCTTTCAGAGACTTGTGGTGTATATTGATTTCCCATAGTAGGAGGATACTGTGTGTCATCAGCTTGCACCATAAAGTCTAAGATAGCATCAGGGCAGGTCTTGCCACCCGGAACTTCAATTGTCACGTTAATTTCATCTTCCAGGAGAACATCCAAATCAATAGCCTCCATTTCCTTTGTTCCATCGACATAGAAGTAAATCGTATTTGAGTTTACATACTCTACCTCTAGCCAATGCCAACCAGTAGTATATGGTGGAGAAGATCCTGTTGTACTACCTCCTCCTATCTCACCCGAAGAAGCTTCAGTTATCAAGTCCCAGACCGTGGTTGATTCTTCTTTTCGGAAGGTCCATCTTACATAATTGATGTAAGGCCAAGTCCCTGAATCTGCGAGGGTGATAGAGAGATCATCAGTTGCAAGTGGACCACTATTTAGCTTTAACCAAAACCCCCAGACTTTATAACCTGTAGGCCAAGTAGAAGAATTGAAATCAGTTGGTCCAGCAGTTCCTGGATCATTGCCAAGAAAGATTGCATGTTCTCCTTCTTTGTGATCTTCAGTCAAACTTAGGTCCATGTCATATGTCCAAGTACCTAGGTCATCGCAGTCTTCTACTACCAGATAGTTAACCAAACTTCATCCCTTAGCTAGTGATTAATAAGTTATCCACAACTTGCAACTTTAATTGATAAGTGTACCAGTCAACCTTGCCTTCAGCCTCATCACTTGAAAACTCTGTCCACATCAAGTAGAGAGTTTGCTTTGGATGAGATTCACCTGTCCAGGCATAGTTATATGGATAGACTGTTCTCTCGGAATAATATTCAGGAGAATGCAAATCACCCCAAGAGGTATTATCCATTTTGAACTTGGAGTTTCTCATTGCATAGAATTCCATCTCTCTTCTTTTGTCTCCATTGCAGCCTCCTCTAATTGTGAAGGTAACAGTTCTTCTATACCGATACTTGCATTTGGGATAGAGAGAATACAATCCTGAGTGTCTTGCTCTCCATTCTATCTTCGTTTCTTTACTTACTGAGTTTGGATTTGGATCAAACTCAAAATCGTGGCCAGTATCTTTCCAGTTATTGCCATTCCATGCGTACTCTCTTAATTTCAATCCCATTTTACTTTCTCCTCAATTCTTCATTTACTGCTTTCTTGACTACTGGTACCACTTCTCTCTCAACAAAGTCCTTAGATGTAACTGGACCATAGAAGTTAACATTAATTGTAGAAGGTACTCCTCCGCCAGGTCTTCCTTTAGCTACTCTAGCTGGAACAACTTCTTCTGCTGGATGTAGAATAGCCATCCCACCAGTTAGAACTGTTCCTCCTTCTTGCATGCGTGGAATTAGAGCAGAGGCTAGTCCCATTCCAATACTTGTAGCTATACTCTTGCCCCAATCACCTAGAGCAGCTAGCAAAGCTAGAGCACCCGCTAAAGCTATAATTGCTATACTTAGGACCATGAAAGATCCTGCAAGTGCAATCAAAGGTCCAACCGCCAGCAAAGCTGTTAGAGCTAAAACTCCGAATCCGGCTGCTAATCCAAAGACTAAAGGAACTAGCATTGCAACTTGAGGCAATACTGAGACTAGACTTAAAATTCCTTGAGCTGCAAAAGCAACTCCCAATCCCATAAGGAAGAATCCAGCGCCTACTAGGAAGGCTGCTGCACCAATTGCCAACAATACTAATGCAAGAGGTAGCAATACAGGTGTCAAGGAAGCTAAAGCAGTTCCAGCAGGAACTAACAAAGCAAAGATAAAGAACACTCCACCAAGCATGATTACCGCAGCAGTCAAATTCCAAATCAAAGTAATTATTTCTGGCAATGTGAACCTAGTCTGACTCAAAATCCAAATAGCCGTACCCATTGAAAGTACAAGCACACTAACTGCTCCAGCTAATACAAAAATAGCTTCTGCAATTTGGAGTATATTAGTTTTAAGCGTAGGCATTGCAGCTGGCGCACCTTTTAAGAATCCCATAATCCCACCAAAGAATGCAGTGATACTATCCGCTTGTGAGACGAGCAAAAGAATTGCAGCAATTGCAGTAATGATACCTGCTGCTAAAACAGGGTTTGCTTCTATCCAGCCAGCTATCCAATCTATTACAGGTTCTAAAGCTTCAGCTAGGATTTCTAGTGCTGGTTCAATAGCTTCAACAATTGAGCCAAAGAGTTCCATTAGAGGTTCTGCTGCAAATAGGAACCCTACCAATAAGCCAAAGAGCCCGGCAGCAATGCCTATTCCTTTCATTGGAGTCATTGCTCCCTTAGTATTTTTACCTAACTTCTTCATATCTTTCCCTGCTTTACCAGCAGCTTGTCCTTGCCCTGAAAGACCAGCTATAGACTGCTCAAGAGTTGGTTGAAATGAAGAAGTTGTTTTGTTGGTTTTGCTCAGACCTGTTAAATAGGATTCTAGGGCATCTTTGCCTCCAACTATGTATCTAACTACACCTTGCAAGCTAGCTCCTAAACCAACATGAGCTTGCTTGACTCTAAGAAGAACTCCAAACCATATGTTAAGTGCACCGACCAAAGACATTATTTTACCTAGCAAAATGCCTAGAAGTGCTATGATCAAAAGAACTCCTACAGCATATGCCATCCAAGGATTATCTTCTAATACTTGGGCTACACTCTCCAAGAGATTAGCTAGAAATTCAAGGACAGGAGCTAAAGCATCTCCTATCACTGCACCTATATCTTCTAAGGCCCATTGGATGTCTTCCATTCCAGCTGCCCAATCCAAGGAGCCTTGTAAAACATTAACTATAGAATTCTTGAGTCGATTAAAGAAGCCTTCTATAGCTCCTCCTAATCTCATCATATCTCGTCCTGTTAAACGTATTCTCATAGACATACGTTCAATTTCTTGATCCATCTGACTTAATGGACCAAATTGTCCTTTAACTGTACAAAGAAGGGAAATAGGGAAGGTTATGCCTGCCATTTATCTTCTTCTCCTCAAAGCATCTGCTTCTCTTTTCTTTTGTTTCTCGAGACTACGCGTTACCCAGTTGAGTTGCTCATAGCTCAAAGTCCTCACTTCATCCAGTGTCCAATGCATATGGTACATTACTTGGAAGACTGTGGAGAGGACTTTGTTTTCAGTAAATTTTCAAGCACTCCCATACTTTCTTTGTCAAGGCCTGAATACTTCTGAATCTCAAGTGCCAATTCTGTTAGTACATTGAGGGGTAACTTCCTTACTTCCTGAAGACCCATCTTTGGCTTGATCAAACCTTTGAAAACAAGGTAGATCCATTGTTCCAATTCTGAGTCCTTAGAGACTTTGAGGATATCAGCAATTTCCCCGACAGTGATCTTTTTGATCTGTATCTTCTTGCCTTTTAGAGAAACAAGTGATACTTCTTTGGCACCTTCAGAGTCACCTAGCAACTCCGCTGCTTCGGCATAATCTCCTTTGTTTATTTCTTCTGACATTCCGACTTTACCTCCTTACTTGGATATTCGACACG
>Ga0172364_10002848_pt1 | contig 13811 bp, 15 predicted proteins | sample LakKivSesite10cm_FD_114545 | JGI IMG/M metagenome (GOLD analysis project Ga0172364, IMG submission 114545) | Sediment microbial communities from Lake Kivu, Rwanda - Sediment site 10cm | ecosystem: Environmental > Aquatic > Freshwater > Lake > Sediment | place: Rwanda: Western Province, Lake... | reverse complement strand
TCTTAGGCAGCGCCTCTTCAAGCTCTCTTTGGGTGAAGGGAAACGTGTGGAGGTTCAAGTTGAGGGCGTCCGCCGCCGCCTGTGCGTGCATGTATTCGTCCTGTTGGCCTAAGCCGACGCAGATGAGGTTGAGGTCTACCCCCGACTCCTTGAGGTAGTGGGCAGACAGCGTGCTGTCGATGCCGCCAGAGAAAGCCAGGGCCCCCCTGATAGTCTTTCGGGCTATGTCGTCGGATGCCCGACTTAAGGCGGCGTCCAGGGTCTCCACGACGGACTCCTCGGACTCACTCAGCCTCGTCTGCATGCATCTTTCAGGGGCTTCGTCCTCGATGGAAGAGCCGCTGATCGTGACGACATGCCCAGGCTCAACGGGTCTAGGGTCTACGTTGATGCTCCACAGCATCTTCCTGTTGGACGCGGCCGCGTAGATGTCCTCGTTCCTGCCGTAGTAGAGGGGTTTGACCCCCACCTGGTCTCTTCCGCAGATAATCTCATCTTCGCTCTGGGCGACGACGGCGAAGTGGCCGCACAAGGATATGAGCTCTCTGACGCCGCCGGCCACATCTTCCCTCAGTAGGTTTGCGGCGTTCAGGGTGTCAGGCTCCTCGGTCCCGAATATTGACCCGTTGAGGCAAAATGAGCCCGATGGCTGCGACAGGGGCTGAGGCGGGTAGTCATTCGGGTTCCAGCCCTTGAACCCTATCACGGAGTCCGCCGTCAGGGACGAGAACTCGGGCAGCCTCCTGTACGCCTCTGAGGCTTGGGCCGAGGCCAGGCCGATGTACTCCTCCGGAGGCCCGCCTGACGCCTTGAGCATGTGTATGACTTGCTCTGAGGCGCTTCTCCCCCTCCTGCTTCTGACAGCGGCTATGTACCCCATCTGCTGGTTCTCAGGGCTCGCCCCGTATATTATTTTTCACTGCTGCTCCTCGGCTCTGTCCAGGATGCTGTCCACCTGCTCCTCTGGGAGCATGGCTCCGTGGAGGAAGCTTCCCTTCCTCCTGTCGCCGGCTAGGACAGTGTCCTTTATGGGCAGGGGCGTCTCGAACCTTATGAGGGGCTGGAAGGTGAGGGCGCACCTCCACTTGTTCTCCCTGCAGTAGTCCTCCTCCTCTGGGGTCATCTCCCAAAGCATCTCCACCTTGTCCGTTATGCCGTAGCCGAGGAAGCTGTCTCCCTGCGCCGTCTTCCTGGCCAGGAGTATGGGTGTGCCCCTCCTCCAGTTGCGCATGATGCCCGAGTAGTACTTCTTGAGCTGGAAGATCTGTTCGGCCCACTCGTCTGAGCCGACGCGTAGGACGTAGCCGGGGTTGTCTTCCTGTGCCATCTATTATGTTTAATTGTAATTGTTATATAAATATAATCTGAGTTGCTTATATGTGGCTTCGGATTCCTTGGTTTTGGTGTCAGGATGCTGTTCGCGTGTATAAGGCAGAACGTCTTGTGCTGCGAGGCGAGTATCTCGTTGTATGATGGAAAAATTTGCCATTATATGGTGCCCCCTATACTTTTTTTTCATGCCCGGCCACGGGCCTCGACTCCGCTGGGTGGGTGACTCTGTTTAATAATAAAAAAATTCGCCATAATATGATACCCCCTACCTTTTTTGTACATCAATGCCGTGCCTGATGTGCTGATATGACCGTGTTTCTGTGTGGAATGGACGGCGTTTCTGCGTAGAATGGGAACGTGAAGGCGTGTTTCCGTGGCTCCTTTTGGCGTGGTGCGGCTGTTTCCGGTTTTTCCTGCTCTACCCCTTCCTTCTCTGCCTGGGCCCTTGGTGGGCAGGCGTAGAGTTTACGCTGGGTGGCTTATAACGGTGTGCCTGTTATAAGGCGGAAAAAATTTTTCATCTTTTGTTTATGTTGTTAATTGGATGTTTATCTCTATGTCGTGTAATCTATACATTCTTTTTCTTTGACTTCCTGTAGCCTATTTTTGTTGATTACTATCCGCGGAGTGGGGGCGAGTTGGATCGGTGACGGCTCCGAAGCTGGGGCAGGTGAAGGGGGGCGTTCAAGCACCTGCACGAGCACCTGCACAGGATGAAGGCGAATGATCCTGCGCTGTTCGGGAGGGTGTGCGGGGAGAGGGGCCTGCTGAGGACGATGGTGAGGTTGAGGAACGGGTCGGTGATCCTTGCTGAGAGCCCGGTGCCTGAGACCATCAGGTGCCACTCGGCGAAGGCGGTGTACCTGATGGAGTTCAACTTCGTGCGGTAGGACGAGGACCTGTACACGGCTGTGCTGTTCACACTGAACACGACGGACGGGTTCCTGATCGCGGAGAGCACTCCGTGGGGCAGGGACTCGGTGTTCTACAGGATGTTCCATGATCCAGCGTACGGCCAGTTCAGCAGGCACCGGGTGGTGTACACGGAGGCTTTGCCGCCCCACGGGCCGCTGAGCCCGGAGATCGTGGCGGTCATCGAGAGGCAGCTGGCGGGCGATCCTGCCCGGTGGAGGCGGGAGATGCTGTGCGAGTGGACAGAGGACCAGAACGTGTGGCTGCCCACCAGCCTGATAACGCTGGCCCAGGACAGTAACCTGAACTATTTCGAGGCCACGGCCCGGCCCAGGGGCGAGTTCTACGTGGGCGTCGACTTCGGCAAACACCAGGACTACTCCGTAGTGGCCGCCGTCGAGCAGCTGAAAGGCCACCTTTACCTGAGACACCTCAACAGGTTCCCCCTGGAGACCAGCTACGGAGCCGTTATAGGCTACATGAAGAGGCTTCAGGATGATTGGAAAACGGTTAGGTCCATCTACGCGGACCAAACAGGTGTGGGCGACTACATAGTGGAGGACATGGAGCGCAGTGGCCTACGAAGCGTCACTGGCGTCAACTTCACAGAATCCAGCAAGGAGGCCATGGCCACGTGCCTCAAGGAGAAGATGAGGACCGCGGACTGCACTGTGTGTGGGTGGCGGGGCCAAGTGGAGGACCTGGACGGCTCCTGGAGAACCACGTGCCCCAATGGCTGTAGCCTCGATGACGGGAGGCTTTTAAGCCTCAGACCTCTGCTCCACGTCCCATACGATCCGGACCTTTATGCTGAGTTGAACGTGGAGAGGTTCGAGCTGGGGAAGATGGGAAAACTGCTGTTCAGCCACCCTGAGGGCACCAACGATGACAAGTTCTGGGCCCTGGCCCTGGCCGTCTACGCGGCGGAAATGGAACCGTCGCCTGCCAGTAGACCTTTGGCAAGAACGATTTAAATATATTTCAGCTTCATGAAACTTGATTAGTAAATCAAAACCTAATAATATGATATAGAGTATTTAAAAAAATGCCATAATAAAAATCTATTTATAAGAATAAAAAAAGGGGGTTAATTAGCTTTCATACATGCATATTTTTCCCCAGTAAGCGATGTACTCGAAATCTACATTCCATATATTGACATAGGTAGTCAGGCCATTTGTAGTGATCCAAGGAGAGCTTTGCCCTGTACCAAGACTTCCATCCCACACAAGTGAACCGCCAGAAACAACTTCGACGTATGTAAATCCCATGAACACAGAAGTCATCTTTATCTTTATACTCCAAGGGTTATAAGGTCCATAAACATCTGATCTCATACATCCTAAACCTCCTGAGATATTGATTTCTCTGTATTCAACTAGCGGCTCTGGTTTGGCTTGAGCTGGACAGATAATAAGTAAAGTGGCAACTGTCATTATAACGAGTAAGCCGATTTTCTTCGTCAACACTTTTCCTCACACTCTTGTGTTTTACCCAAGACGTTGGGCATTAAATTATTAGAACAACGTTTATTTATTTTTTTTAATATGTATATGAATGTAAAATTTTATTTATTATTTAAAAAAATAAAGTAATAAATATAAGAAAATGCATTCCATTAACAAATTCTTACATGGTGTTTAAATTTTAATGTTATATTATATTTTATTGCCAAAATAACGCTTATTATTACAAAAAACTTTAAAGTGATGTCTGTGTCTTATTTGCGCTGATTCCAATCACCAACTCGATTTTTATTCATGTATAAAAACATCAAATAAATTGAAGCAATTAACATAATCAATGCCATTCCTTCCACTATATTATCTACGTTTGAAAGATCTTTACCTCCAAATGCACCAACTAATATGACTATAATTCCAATAACATAAGCTATCATTTCTTTTATCTTCATTATTTTTTTTATTAATTTTCTTGTATATAAATATTTTTAAAAGTTAAAGATAACAAATATAATTGAAAAATTGTGAATTGATGAGAAGGCTGTCGGCGACTATATCGTGGAGGACATGAAGCGTAGCGGCCTCCGCAACGTCACGGGAGTCAACTTTACTGACACCAGCAAGGAGGCCATGGCCACGTGCCTCAGGGAGACCATGAGGACCGCCGACTGCCCGGCCTGTGGATGGCGGGGCCAAGTGGAGGACCTAGACGGCTCATGGAGGACCACATGCCCAAATGGCTGCAGCCACGAAGACGGACGGCCCGTAGGCCTGCGGCCTCTGCTCCATGTGCCCTACGACCCGGACCTGTACGCGGAGCTGAACGTGGAGAGGTTCGAGCTGGGGAAGACGGGGAAGCTGCTGTTCAGCCACCCCGAGGGCACCAACGACGACAGGTTCTGGGCCCTAGCCCTAGCCGTCTACGGTGCTGAGTCAGCGCCGTCGCCGTGCTTGAAACCTATCGCAAGAGTCATCTAAAGAGTGGTTGTATCATTTTCAATTACATATTGAACATGTACAGCTGAAATACTATTATTATCTAGAAAAACGTTAGGTGCCTTTTGAATGATGCGATCATAAAGAAAAAAAGGAATTAATTGAGCATTCTATTCCACCAGGCATCATCGGTATAATCGGAAGCTGGGTTTGATGGTGAATCTGTCCAGACTCCGTTTCCGATTCTAACCGTTTTACTCCAGGAATAACTTAGACTTAGTTGTGCTGTACCAACCCAATTACCTGATCGTAACACGTAAGCTCTAGCTGGAAGCCCTTTTTCTACAACCAGGTATAAGTCGTAATAGGTATTTGATTGTATACTGGTTGAAATGGTTGATGAGGCTCCATTTTTGACTATGTAGAATCCATTATTTCTCATCTCTATAGTCATCATTCTATCGCTAGGACCTGTGCTCACAAAAAGGCCTATAGCATATCTGTATAACGTGCTTCCTTTCACTGTTCCCGTCATGTATACCGAATTGGAATATGGTAAACTTGTTCTTGTCTCAAAAGCTGAAGCATATTGGCTGGTACCTGCTGGAGAAATATACAATCTTTCAGGATACCCACCAGCACCTTGTGTAACGTATCCGTTTGTTGTTTTGTAGATATTTGGTTTCTGTGTTCTTCCTAACAAGCCATAGAGATACTGTAAACCACTATTATCGTCATATAATGGTACGAATATTTTGTACGTACCATATGCTGTAGAATATGGTACTCTCATTAATTCTGCACCTGTATACATTTCACCTAATCCTAGTGCATGTCCTGTTTCATGCGCAATAACATGTTGTCTTCCCTGTCTTGGTAATCCATCTGTATATGCATCGTTAATGTATACGTAAGCTTCTGATAGAATACCTGGAGACGAATAATCCGGATCGGTCAAGGCAAATACATCTTCCCATTCTCCACCAACATGCACAACAGAATAATAGTATATGTCGCCTGTACCAGATATGAGATTAAAGTTTGCAGGAGCATCTTTAACATTAGTAACTGCTAAGACTCCATCAACCGCATCTGTTTGCGTCAAATTTACAAAACTATAGTGTATCGTGCTTGAAGGCCATTCACCATGAGTAGTATATGCATTTGCTACAGATGTCTTCAGAGTTACTGATAGGCATACAATTGCGAAAAGACTGATCAAGAGCAGTATAGATTTATTCTTCATTTAGGAGCCTCCATTATCGATTTCTTTGATCTGCTCGATGAATCGTTCAAGCTCTAGGCCGTCTACCCTAGTATCTAGGACTCCGCCATCGTATCTCTCAGCGTAGAGAACGTCGAGTGAATATACTTCGTCATCAACTATATTGTATCTGCCCCACGGCCCCCCGAATCCATATACTCCGGTTTCAGATCCCTCTCTGTCTATTCCTGGGTTGAGGAATAAGACTAGTTTCTCTCCAACCTTCAGTAGTGGATTGATTTTTACTTCCATTATTTTGGTTTCTGTTTCAGCTCCTAATTGTGCTACAATAACTGTTTCGCCTGTAAATTCAGCGGGTTTCTTAATTATTTCTAATATCTTGACTTCAAATCGTGTTGATGGTATTCGACCTGTTCCTACCTTTACTATACTGGATACCTCTCCAACTATTATTAGCTTAACCGAGTTAACCGCTTCAGTGACATTAGAGTAACCTTTCCATTGGGCTTCTATGTATTCAACATCTTTTTGTTCAAAGGAGGGCGATAGCTGATGGCTTAGCATTGGAATGAGTCCAATCAAAACTAATGGAATGATAACTATGGCTACATTTCTAGGTGACACTCTCACACTCGATCACCGTTTAAAAGAACTGCAGCGATAGTATTTAGTTATACCTCAATATTAATAATTAAATTTCACATTAATGTTATAGGTAATAATTTAAAATTTAATGAATCGAGACTGCGTGAAAACTCGAATTCATTGCGCATTTCTTGTTAAATGAAGTTGATGAGGTAAGTCGATATTATTTATAGAGGTCAATTTCCTTGCTGCAAAATTAGTTTTCACGCAGTCTCAATCCTTTTTTTTTCGTGTTTTATATAAGGCAATTTTCTTTGTAACAACTACTATTTTTTCTATATTAATATAAAACGCTTGCTTTAAAGACTAGAGCTGCTAAGACTGGCCACATCAAGTTCAGCCACCCGGAGGGCACCAACGACGACAGGTTCTGGGCCCTAGCCCTGGCTGTATACGCAGTGGAGTCGATACCAACGCCCTCAAGTAAACCAGTAGCCAGCGTGATTTGACTATAAAAATGGGAAGGCTGTTCTAGGCACAGTCCTAAGTGGGCCCTAGGTACGCGTACCTTGGACGGAGCCAAGCCCTGACGCTGGTAGCCTGCAGCAGCAGGGCATTGAGGTCGAAGGTGGCCTGCAGTTGGTGAAGGTAACGCTGGTAATCCCCTGGGCAGCGTTACCGTTATCACCTTCTTGCCAAAGTCAACTGTGTCTGTTTCATTGGGTATTCATTTATGATCGGTCGATCTCTGGAATGATCCACCCTACCATTCATTCATGAACTGAGGCTTACTCCTCCACGTAGTCTTTAACTAAGAAAATAGGGTTCTTGCAGTAAACGCATCTAAACCAGCCAGGATTCACCAGAAACAAACATACAGGTATCTGATCCAGACGAAGAGCACTATAAACTCTAAAACCACGGCAAGCAAAATGCCGCCAATTGTCTTAAGAAACTCTTTGATGCGTGGTTCCCCAGCCTTTGAAAGGCAAGTATAGACGAGGTACGATGACAGTGCAGCGAACAGCACGTGCTCCTTCCCAGCGCCGAGCTGGCTGAGAAACGCGGCGAGAGGCGTCTCGCCCGACAGAATTATCGCGACGTTGTCCACCGCTGCCATCCCGCTGCTCAGTGAGTGAAGCATCGACAAGGAGTACTCGACCTCCCTCATGGGCCTGAAAAGAAGTATGAGGACCACCCACTGCAGGTTGTAGGATAGCACCCCCACAACCACGTTTTCATGCATCCTGCCTACGACGATGTTGATCTCCTCAAACCCGATCCCCCACACCCCGCTCCTAAACAAGATGATGGTGGTGACCGCATCAAGGGTCAGCATAAGGAACGTAATACCGACAATCCCTGCCTCGCGGCTCGACCACGGCCCACGGATGCCCCGCATTGAATCCAACGAACACCCATTAACCTTGTAGTATAAAAAAATAATAAACATCATATATTTTTTAGTGTTTTCCAATCGTGATAAATTTTTCAAGTTAACGCATAAGTTAAAGACAAGGATTTGTCAACTTTTATCGTCAAAAATCCTTTTCTCAGAGGCTAACGATCTCTTCATCGACGCCCCCATGGACTTCGAGGAGGATACCTACACCGCCATCTTCTCCGCGCTGAGGCACCCCATCCGCCGAAAGATCCTCAGGATGCTCGAAGAGGCGCCGGCCACCTGCACCGAGATGATGAACGCCCTCGGAGTAGAGACGGGCCTCCTGAACTACCACTTGGAGAGCCTGAGCGCCCTCTTGGCGAAGAACGAGGAGGGAAGGTACCGCTTATCCGGCTTCGGGGAGGCCGCCCTGTCGTTGACCCGCAGGGTTGAAGAGCCAGCTGTTGGCCAAGCCGAGCCTGGGGCGATGGCTGGACGCCGGGCAGCCCTGTGGCTGATAACGGTGCTGCTCATCATCTGCGTGGCCCTCACCTCCTACTCGGTGGCAGACACGGATGTGCAGCTGGTCAAGGTATATGAGACGATTGACCACGGCGACTCGCATTACCCGCCCAACGGGCTATACGGCCTAGAGCTATGGACCGACCGACCAGGCACCCTTATGAGCTTCTGGTGGCGCATGAACACAACCGTGGACATCTACGTGATGAGCCGCGAGCAGTACAGGGCCCAGAAGGATGCGGGCAGTCGCCCAGGGCAGTTCCTCCAGCACCACGTCGGCAGCGAGGGAAATATAATGGTGGTGACCGAGAGCGGAGGCATCGATTACGAGTTCGCCATGTTCACAGGCGGCGGCGGGGCATGGGAGGAGGCGCACGGCCTCTCAGTCTACAGGTGGAACCCGGTTAAGCGGGTTGATGGAGTCTTTCTGGCCCTAGATACCCTTCTGATATTATCCGCCATATCCCTGACGGCTACAGAGGCCTCTATCTGGTCCAGGCTCGAGAGAGCCCTAAAGAGTCGCAGCCTCCCGCGCTGAGGCCCTCGTGATGCGAAATATCTATTCACAGCTGTGACATGGTGCTGGCTTCAGGTCTCGGGAAGACGATAAGAGAGGTGCGCCTGGCCCGCAGCATGGACAGCTATAAAAGGACGCGGAAGGAGTCTGGAGACCACGTTCCCCGAGGGATGTGTCCATGAGGACTGGTGCCCCGTGGGACTTCGGCCCCTGCTCCACATCCCATACGACCCGGACCTGTACGCGGAGCTCAACGTGGAGAGGTTCGAGCTGGGGAAGTCGGGGAAGCTGCTGTTCAGCCACCCTGAAGGTAGTAATGATGATAGATTCTGGGCTCTAGCACTAGCAGTATACGCTTTTCAACAGACTCCGCTGCTACCAAATAAACCTGTGGCTAAAATAATCTGATATGAGACTGCGTGAAAACTAATTTTACTCCAAGAAAATTGACCTCTATAAAATAATATCGACCTACCCGAACAACTTTATTTAACAAGAAATATACAATGAATTTGAGTTTTCACACAGTCTCATATATTAAAAATTTCTTCTCATTAGAGTTTTCAATACGTAACTTGTCTCTTCTAATTATAATATATTTACTTTTCCTCTTATGATTATAGCTGTATCAGGGTAATCTGATTTAATACTGCTTATAACTTCTTTAACCAGATTCTCTGAGCTTATCTTTATAAAAAGTCTATTGTATATAGGTAAAACATTAGGCATCTCACCTGTATTTTTCTTCAACGCCTCCATTAAAAAATTAAGATCTACTATGGCACCATCCTGGTAATTGCTGCTAATAATGCCTACAATTTGTAATGTATAGTTCTCCCTCGTATCGACTCTTTTTCCGGCAGCATCGTTATATTCATTTATCCCGCCCAATGGTATAGTAATATTATCCCCTATACTCAAACCCAGTTCATCTGAGACATATGCCGATATTATTATCGTATTTTTCTCTCCAGGTCTCAAAAATCGCCCATTCCTCATATCATTGAACCATGATTCAACTTTTTCAAGTTTTTCTGTCTCTATACCGAGAACGTTGAAGGAAAATATTGAATGTGAAATGGATATATAATATTCCTCACCAGTAAGATTCATTTCTCGTCCCTTTTTTTCCATATCTTCAATAAAGCGCACATCTTCAGTTTTTTCACTAAAATAAGATTCATTCCATCTAATTTGTGATAACCACCTTTCTTGTTCTTTCCATTTTAAAGTATTAGGTCTCCACGCTACTTCATATAATAAGCCTTTAATTACATCGACTTCTTGATTATTGTCGATATTTTCAACTTCATATTCGGAAAAGAAACGGGACATATAGTATTCAACTGGTTTATGATTTTTTGAAAAGAATGACTCAGTGAGGGGTTCGCTACTAGGAAGCTCTGAGATTACGCCTCCTTCAATATTGATTAATTCCTCGTAACCATAGGCACCGGACCAAACTTCAATCAAGCTTGTCTCTTTTATCGTCATTTGGGCTATACTGATGTAGCCAATGATCGATATCGTCATTATAGCGCAGAATAATATTCCATTGATCTTGGACCATGTTTTATATTGTGAATTTTTTAAAAAAAAATGGAGAACGTTCATCTGAGCACCGTTTAGTTGATGTACATGCGCACCTTACCTGAATAGTGATAGTCTTCATCATAGACTCCAAAGTAGTTGTCTACATTGACCTTGATAGTCGTGCCGAGCCCTCCGTTGGTTGAGACCCAGGGTGAACTATCTCCGTCTCCTAAGTCTCCAGTCCATATAGTAGTTCCAGATGGCCACTTGTAGATACGGACCCTAACCCATGGCTGAGGAGGTTCTTGTACGGGATTTGCGATCCATAAATCGGTTATCTTTACAGATACAGTGATGACGCCATCGTATGGGCCGTGTGTTTTGTCTTGGCCCCATGCTAATACGCCTGAGATATTTGACTCGGTGTAGATTAGCTCTGGATGGACAGGTGGACCTTGAGCGTATGTGACAGTTGCCGTTAAAAGGAATGTTCCTATCAGAAACAAAACCGCTAACTTGGTGATGTTTTTCTCACGCACAGAATCACCGTTAATTAATACTTAAAGTTCTTAATAAATATTATGAAACAGATAATATAGAAGGATTCATGGTCCTAGTGGTGTGCGCAGGAAAGATGGTGTGATGTCGATGTTCTCAAGTGTAAATATAAATAGGGTGATTTTATTAAAAAAAAGGGGGAATGCTGTCCTATTTGTAGTCCGATATGGGCCCCAGGTAAACGTACCTTGGGCAGAGCCAGGCCCATGCACCGGCGGCAGGCAGCAGCAGGGCGTTGAACTCGAACGTCGCCTCAAAATTCATATCCATATTCAAATAAATATAAAGTATGTCTAAGAGTCAACCAGAATTAGATAGAAAGGATAAGATAATTCAATCCATACGAAAATTTTCTGAATGTTATGAAGCTGCTATTTTTAAATTAGTCGTTAATAATCGGGGAGACACGCCCCAAGTATTTTCGGGTGTTATAACTTTCATTAAAAAAGGTGATAAAGAAAATGACATAATATTAGATTATGGTATATTAAAATTATATAAAAAAATAATGACTATAGACGAGATAATATCAGTTATTCACGATTTAATAATAAATGATAAAATTTGTATTAATGATATCACGTATAATGTACATGGAAGTTTAAGCGAATCAAGATTTTATTCAAGTAAGGGGAGAGGAGATATCTATTATCAGAATGGCCCAGTCAGTATGTAGAATTTAGTATACGAGACGTAAATGACTTACCTTCCAAATTATTAATAGTAAAAGATTTACCTTTTTATCCAGATGGAGGAAAAGCGGTATCAGATTTTCTATATTCAGGATCTGAAGATGTATCCGCCTCGATCATTATTCAAATTCCAGATTACAGAGCGAGAATACAAAAATTAACTATATCACAAAATAAAGTCTCTATAGAAGTAAATACGGGATTTTTAGATGTGTCTAATGTATCATGTAAAATTTATGCAGTATGGAATCCAAGGAGTAGTGTTTTTAGTGAAAGAGAAATAAGAGTAATGCATTCACCTGAATTAACCATTGAGCATAATTTTGCACATGAATTTGAACAAGAATTCACCTCAATAAATGCCGTGATATATGATAAGAATGATTACGATGTTATAGATACAAAAGAGTATCATTATACCTTGCCGCCACCTGAAGGTATTTCAGTTGAACGGCCTGAAATAGATTTTAATGAAATAATTAGAAGAGGAGAAAATTTAACGACCGAGTTCAAAACCGAGTTAACTAATGAATTTCTAGAAACAGTGGTCGCCTTCGCCAATACGAGTGGCGGATATGTTTTATTAGGTGTGGCTGATGATGGACGTATTAGAGGTTTTAGTGCTAAGTCTAATGATCAGATAGAAAACCTGATAGGAAATATTGATCCAACCCCAAAATTCAACATAATGGAAAGAGAACTTGACGGAAAGCCAATAACGATTATTGAAATCTTTGAAGGTGACGATAAGCCCTATTCTCACAGACAACTTGGCATCTATGTAAGGCGCGGCGGGTCTGATCTACGTGCGACAAGAACAGATTGGGAACAATTCTATAGAAATAAAACACAGTCAGGTATTCGCTTCAGATGAATATACAATAGACTTGTCTATTTTCTCACTTTAATGTTTAAATCAAAGTAGATGGACTATATCCTACTATGCCGTTGCAGCTCGACACCGGAGAAGAGGGCCTGGCCATGTTCTTCACGGACTGGCAGATCGAGATACTAAGATACCTGTGGAGCATCCACCCAGAAGGAGCAAACAGCCGAGCAGTCCACCAGAACGTCAACGAGACCTTGGAAGCCAGCATCAGCAGAGCCAGCGTAATCAACTACCTCAACGCCATGGTAGACGACGCTATGCTAAACTACACGGAGAACACGGGCAAAGGAGGCCACCACCGCGTATACATCATGGCGTACACCGAGGACGAATTCAAGAGACGCGTCACGGAGATCATAATCACGAATCTGCTCAAGGAATACCCGCAGGAAACAAAGAAGGTAATACAACAGGTCATATAGAACCCTGTTACCCACGGGGAACATCGACATATCGAAGGCACCCTTCGAAAACGTTTTACACTTAATCTACCAAAAAGATAGTGATGTCTGAAATCAGTTTCAAAATCCAGCCCGTGAACGAGAAACCTGAAAGAAAAAACCGGGTAACCAGAAAGAACAAGTACGAACACATCATAGACGCATTCGTAGACTCCGGCCACAGCCTAGTCAGGGTCGAAGGCACAGGCCTGGACGCCAACTACCTCCGAGGACAGCTCATTAAGGTCCTCGAAACACAGGACATCGGCTCAGTCGATGTCTCGGTGAGAAACAGGGAAGTGTACCTGGAGAAAAGGTGATTCAGCCCCGAGCTTTAGAAGGCGGGGAAGCTGCTGCTGGGCGTAGCGGGGTCTTATTGTAGGTTGTAGCGGGAGGTTTTAGCCTTGGTTTTTAACCTCAGAGGGCATTTGTAGGTGTTTGCTGTGAGGCTTCAGGCCTTGTTTGTTATTGTCAGGCAGATTTAGAAGAAAAAAGGGTTAATACGAATCCTATAACCTTTAGCATTAAAGCTCCGTTAAACATTATTTTGGTCCAGGTGCAACTTCCCAAGATTTTAGAGGATATACTGACGAAGAGTGACCTAAAATGATCCCTGAATCAGTAAAATATAGGCTAAACTCGCCATTTCGATCTTTTTTAAAAACATATGTCCCTTGAACATCCCAATAAATTTCCTTATTTTCTTCGTTCTCTTCTTTATCTATTTTGGATATTTTAACACAAGATATATTGTCCCATTTGGAAACATAATCAAGTGTATGCTTCTTTGCTAATTCCGGAGTATCTATCTTCTTCATAATTA
>Ga0172364_10002847_pt1 | contig 13814 bp, 14 predicted proteins | sample LakKivSesite10cm_FD_114545 | JGI IMG/M metagenome (GOLD analysis project Ga0172364, IMG submission 114545) | Sediment microbial communities from Lake Kivu, Rwanda - Sediment site 10cm | ecosystem: Environmental > Aquatic > Freshwater > Lake > Sediment | place: Rwanda: Western Province, Lake... | reverse complement strand
TACTGTTTTCTTGCGAAAGGGAAGAAGTCAAATACTGTAGCTTGGCTCAAGCGCGCTAAAAAGCGCTTCAGCACAAATCCTGAGCCCGCTGGGACGAACATTGTGGTGGCGGGCCCGCGGGGACCAGCCCAACTTCTTTGGCGGGTCCAATCTTTGTATCATTATTAAAATCCTCCGTCAGAATATTAGGGCTATCGATCATATTAACCCTTTATCCTAAACTTTAGACCTTTAACCCAAATATGTATTGGGGACCATGCTTGCTGATGAACTTATAAAAAGATGGAGGGAAGCAATACCAGCATCCAGTGAAAAATAGTTAGATCATTATGGATTGATCTGTAGTGTGCCCCGGGCTACCTTTTTTTACATAGCATAGAGCAAGAACGCTCCTTCTTGCTACCAGAATGTCTTTTACCTTCTGGCTATTCATCCAAAGAAGCAACGCGACAATGACCGCTTTCAAGTGGGAGATGAATTGCGTCAGAACAATGGGGTCAGCGAAACGACGCGATCTCTATCTCAGAGGGGCACGTTTTCAAAGACCCGCAGGCTTCAGCCTGCGGTAATTCAGACCTTCTTCGAAAAAAGCTGACACCATGGAGATGAGTTTTCCCTAAAACTTGACCAATGGTTCTCTACCTTAAGTAAGGGCAATCCTCTATCTCCTGAATGCTCTCATCTTCCTTCCATCAAAGGATAAGGGCGAGGATCAGTCAAGCTTATTACATATAGATATCAATTGTTTCCCCCGATCCGTGATCTTGTAGACGAGGAATCTTCCCTCGCTCTGCTGGGTGATGAGCCCTGCGGATCTTAGATGGGAGAGATGATAGGAGAGCTTTGAGTCTGTTATCTTCATGATGGTCTTGACTATGCAGACGCATAGGGGGGTAGAGGATAGCGCGTAAAGGATCGATAAGCGTATAGGGTCGGATAGGGACTGGAAGATCTTGCTCATTTCTTTTAATCTTCTTCTTTCTGGAATGAGCCCATAGATGCTTCTCAGACCGCCGATCTTCTTCAGATCTTCTGAAACTGTTGGAGGTATTTCCATTTTTTGCATAGGGAATATTTCTGTCGAACTTATATTTCAATTTTTCTTGAACTCAAAATGTTTATATGGAACGGTGACATTTTGATTTTTCTTGAAATATTATTGAAAGGTGAAGTACAGTGAATAAGAAGGTTGATGTGGAGGTTTTCGGCCCCAATCCACCTTGTGTGAGATGCCACACCGTCTGGAAGAACGTGGAGAAAGCAGCGTCAACCCTCAAAGGGAAGGGTGTCGAGGTAACTATGACAAGGCTCGACATTACATCCAAAGATGTGGTCGCGAAATATGGAGTCCTTATGTCGCCAGCGCTTGCCTTAAACGGAATCGTAAAGACGATGGGTCGAATACCGGATGTGCAGGAGATTGAGACGCTTCTGAGGGAGACAGCAAAATAAGGTTCTGGAAGCGCATATGATGAGGGAGAGGAAGCGGGCTATTCGAACGGGCATTCTACTGGCATTTATCATTTTCGTCTTCGGCGCCTTAGTCTACTCTAGGATCATGGCGTACTCTCTCGCCCCAACAATGAAGCCTGCCGACTTCCATGGGCTCCCCATCTGGTACATTCTCATCGCATATCTAGCCGACTATTTCAGCCACGGCTGGATCTGCCTCCTCTTCGCCTTCGTGGTCGCGGGCCTCATCTACGAGCTGATCCCAAAGAATATCATCACCCGTTATATGAGCGGGAGCAAGCTAACCGGATATCTTTTAGCGCTTGGGATCGCGCCTTTTCTCACCGTCTGCTCATGCACGATGGTTCCCCTATTCGCCGGGGTGCTCTACAGCGGTGCGGGGATCGGCCCCGCAATCACCTTTCTGCTGATGGCCCCCTCCTCCAACATCCTCGCCATTCTGCTCACCGGGGAACTCTTGTACTGGGAGCTGGCGATAGTTCGGATTATGGTGTCGGTGGTGGTAGCGATCGTTGCTGGAGTCGTGATCTCTAAAACGCCGTGGGGTAGGGCCATTGAAAGGGAGCATAAGAAAGACGGGACAAACCCACAGGCGACTGTAAAGCTGGTTCAACCCCCTCTCGACGAAAGGTTATGGGCCGCCCTTAAGTTCGCGGCCTATTTAGCCAAGCAGATCCTCCCCTATTTCATCGCAGGCCTCATCGCCGTCGCCTACGTCGAAGCGTATCTGCCAGAGGATATCGTCGGCACATACCTGTCAGGTGTTCAAGGTGTCTTGATCGCCTCTGTTCTCGGCGGCCCTCTCTACACCCCGACCTTGGTGGAGATCGTCATCGGGAGGGGCCTGTGGAGCCTCGGCATGTCCAAGGGGGCGCTCCTCTCTTGGCTGATGGGGCAGCCCTACGATGTCGCTAATGCTATGGCAGTCTCACGGATCGCCCGCTGGAAGGTCGTTCTCACTTACATGTTCATCGCATGGGCGGGCAGCGTCATCTTCGGGATACTCTATGGCATCTTCAGCGGAAGCCTGTAGGAGGTGAAGGAGTGGCAGAGCAGAAACACTGGCAGGAAGGGATGAAGACCCATAAGAATATTGTCTACGCCTGCTTCGGATGCCTCTCAAACACAGGGATCACCGCGGGCTTGGGAAGCCTTGAGGCTGTCAAGGAGCTCGGCCTTGACAAGGTTGCTGTCGGCTGTCTCGCGTCGCTCCCGCTCGGCGTCGCACCGGTGATCGGGAAGACTAAGGCCGCCAAGAAGATCATCACAGTCGATGGCTGTCCTTTCGAGTGCAGTAGAAAGACTGTGGAAGCAGCCGGGTTCAAACCTTACAAGAGCTTCACACTTGTTAGAGATATTGGGATGAATAAGAAGGCTCTTCACGAGGACATCGGAGGAGACCTGAAGCCGGTGATGGAGTATGTTTCCGCCGAGGATGTAAAGAAGACGAAAGAACTCGTGAAGAGTGCTATCATGGAGGAGTAGGAAAGTGAAGACTATGGCGAAACAGAAACATTGGCAAGAGGGGATAAAAACCCAAGACTTTCAAGAAACAAATCTAGAAAACGGTCTGGACGCTCAGGAAGCCCAGAAGAGACTTGCGAAATATGGATACAACGAGATTCCTGAGAAGAAAGTAAGCTTTTTCGTAAGACTTGGAAAACGCTTCTGGGGTATCGTACCATGGATGCTTGAAGCCACAGCCATCATCACGTGGCTACTAGGCAAGTATCCACAGACGCTCGTTATCGTGTTCCTCCTCATATTCAACGCGACAATGTCACTATGGCGAGAAAAAAGAGCAAGAGCAGCGATGGCCAGCCTAAAGCAGAGACTGAGAATTCAGAGCAGAGTAAAAAGAGAGGGGAAATGGTCAATCATTCCTGCCAGGGAACTTGTTCCTGGAGACCTCGTCAGGGTCAGAGCAGGCGACCTACTGCCCGCGGACATAAAAATCATCAACGGTTATCTCGGCGTTGACCAATCAGTACTCACCGGCGAATCCATAATCATGGAAAAGTCCGCTGGGGAAGTAGCCTACTCTGGATCAGCAGTCAAGCGTGGCGAAGCTACGGGTGTAGTCGATGCTACAGGAACAAGGACCTACTTTGGAAAAACCGTTTCGCTGCTCGAACTTGCAAAACCCAAACTGCACATGGAGGAGGTAACGGTTAAAGTTGCACACCGGCTTCTCGTAATAGTGCTCGTATCCCTTCTAGTCGTGTTTGTCTACGCGCTGTTGACAGGTTTCCCACTTGCAGTGCTTCTGCCGCTCGCGGGTGTACTCCTTGTGGCTTCTGTGCCAGTTGCAATGCCGACAATGTTCACCGTGAATATGGCGCTCGGCTCGTCATTTCTTGCCAAGCAAGGCGTCCTCGTTACAAGGCTCAGCGCAATCGAGGACGCGGCCACCATGGATGTATTACGCATAGATAAGACAGGCACAATAACCATGAATAAACTCTTCATTGAAGAGGAAGTACCGACTAATGGATTCAGTGAAAGCGACGTTTTGTTCTACGGGGCACTCGCATCACAGGAAGCCAATCAGGACCCCATAGATGTAGCTTTTCTGACGGCCGCAGCGGAGGCACATATCTCATTTGATGGTTACTCGCAATTGGAGTTCATGCCGTTTGACCCCAAAACTAGAACGACGCGGGCTGCAATTCAGAAATCTGATGAAACATTCTTTGTGGGAAAGGGATCATTCGATGCCATATGCGCTTTTTGCAATTTGTCAAATAAAGAGACGAAAGATCTACTCAAGCATGTTGAGGCGCTCTCGGCTAAAGGGCTAAGAGTAATCGCCGTCGCAAAAGGAAGTGACCGGAGGAGGCTGCATTTTGTTGGTCTCGCAGGGGTAGCCGACCGGGTAAGGGAAGACTCATGTGAGATATTAGACCGAATCCGCGATTTAGGCGTATCTGCGAAAATGCTTACCGGCGATGCGCTTCCGATCGCAGGAAACATTGCCCAGCGGGTAGGCCTAGGCGACAAGATAATCAGAATGCCAAAGATTGAAAAGATGCAAAGAGGGAGCCTTGACTCAACGGTCGAGGATAGCGACGGTATCGCTGAGATTTATCCTGAAGACAAGTTCACAATAGTGAAGGCTCTTCAGGACCGAGGGCATGTGGTTGGAATGACCGGTGACGGTATAAATGACGCTCCCGCTTTGAGACAGGCGGAGGTGGGAATTGCTGTGAAGAATGCAACCGACCTCGCTAAAGATTCGGCAAGTGCTACACTTACTGATGAGGGCCTCGGGGGCAAAATAGCTATGATCAAGACGGCGCGGACTATCTACCAAAGGATCTATAGCTGGGCGCTGATGATGGTTTCTAGAAAACTCCATATCGTCGGCTACATCGTTGTCATGCTGTTTCTCACTCACTCCTTCATGCTGTCAATAACCGGCACGGTCCTGTTGCTTTTCCTAGGCGACTTTGTCTCAATGGCGATATCGACAGATAACGTGCAGTTTTCTTTAAAACCTGATTCATTCAACGTCGTGCGGCTGTTCGGAGTCAGCGGATCATTAGGGGTACTAATGACGATTGAGAGTGCGTTTATGACTTTGGCTAGCTTGTCATATTTTGGGCTGAGCGGCAACATAGATAAGATCTACACTTTCGGGTTTGCTTATTTGAATCTTGCAGGTGTATTCACCCTCATGATCGTACGTGAGCGCAATTATTTCTGGAAGTCACAGCCCAGCAATTTTCTAAGCATCACAGTCACAGCTGAAATCTTGTTTGTGATCGCAATCTCGCTGTTAGGTTTCCTAGAGCTTGCTCCGCTCGGTTACATACCCCTACTCGCAATCTTCGGCTATACTCTATTCGTAACGTTTCTGATCAACGACCCCATCAAGGTATACCTGATCCGCAAATTCAAAGACAGGCCGCGGTGATCCTAAAATGACCCTTCCCAGATTAGAACGTCTCAACGGAAAAGGAGTAGATGAAGCAGATCTAGTTGCAAGTACTGTGAAAACAAGGCTGAGTAACCACGTTTCCAGAGCCTTATTAAAATGGGTTTCAAAGCGAACGAAAAAATACACGGAGGCGATAAGATGCCAGAAGGAAAAGAGAGCCACCCCAAGATACTTCCGCTGTGCTATAAGGTTGCTGAACACGAAAATGTAGTCTGGGTTTGTGACGGCGCAGCGAACGTCGGTCAGATAGGACATGCAGTAGGAGTCTTACTCACAAATCTGGATAAAGCCCGGATGTGTTGCACGACAGCCATCGCTGCAGGCTCGAAGCCCCACCTTGACATCGCGGAGAAGGCGAAAAGGAACATCGTCATTAATGGATGCGGAAACAGGTGCGCCTCGAAAGTCATGGAGAAAGCGGGAAGAAGAATCAACTACGAGATCGACATATCCAAGTACCTACAAAAGGTCCCAACACTCGACATCTACGAAGCAGATGTCAAAAAAATCGCGGAAATAGTCACCAAGGAAGCGAACCTGTAGCATGCAGAACAAACAGGTCACTCCAGGGGGTAGATGATGAGTACCCAAGGCTTGAAGGAGCTGTCATCAGAGCTGAAACAGCTGCTTGGATTGAAGTGGGAGCCGATAGCTGTGAAGCTCGTCGCCAAGGAAGACCACGACACACTCCCTGATGAGTCGAACCGACGCCTAAGATACTGCCAGCTGTTGATGGAGGCTAAGAAAGGTAAAAGCCTAGCGTTGACAGCGAAGAGCATCAGTTGCCCGGCCGCTGCCTCCGCCTTGGGCTTTCTCCCTCTCCCCGAGAAGATCAGCAGCGGGGAGATGCTAAAGACACTGGGGCTCTTCGCTTCCAATGAGGCCGCCGCCAAAACTATGAGGGAGATGCCCCGACTGGAACTTGGAAAGTTTAAGGCTGTTGCAGTAGCCCCTCTGAAAACGGCGCCCTTCAGACCCGATGTGATCGTGATCGAAGCCACGCCTGAGCAGATCATGTGGATAAACCTCGCCTCCCTCCGCCGGTCCGGCGGGAGACTGGAATTCAGCTCAGCCGTCTTCCAAGCCTGCTGCATCGACGTGACCGCGATCCCCTACACGACAAAGAAGGTGAACGCCAGTTTAGGCTGCTATGGATGCCGAGACTCAACCGACATCGCAGACGAGGAATGCCTAATCGGTATCCCCCTCCAACTTTTACCCGAAATCGTCGATTCCTTGCGAGAGCTTTCAGAGAAAGCCATACCGACGGCGAGAAGAAAATCGGTTTATACGAGTATCACGGAGCAAAAATAGCTAGGGCGTTAGATCTGAAGAATTCTCGAACATTCATATTCAAAAGATATTTCTATGATGGTAATAATGGGTAATTGGCATTCTAAACAGATCGACACCGTCATCAAAGAGCTCAATTCGAGTAACGAAGGGTTAGACCCGCCTGAGGCTAAAGCAAGACTTCAACGATATGGCCTTAACGAGCTTCACGAAGAGGAGAAAACCTCTCCGCTAAGCATCCTTTTCCAACAGTTCACAAGCATCCTCATGATCATTCTTCTCGCGGCAACAGTCATCTCTGCGGTGATCGGTGAGGTGGTCGACGCCGTTGCCATTTTAGCTATCTTAATCGCATCGGCTTTTCTGGGGTTTTTCCAGGAGCATCGGGCTGAGAGGGCCCTTGAAGCATTGAAGAGGATGCTCTCCCCGACGATAACGGTTCTAAGAGGGGGAAAAGAGGTCGAAGCCCTCTCGAAGGAGCTGGTGCCCGGAGACGTTATGGCCCTGGAGGTAGGAGATAAGATCCCTGCTGACGGAAGACTCATAGCCACATCGAATCTGCAGGTCGACGAATCCGCCCTTACCGGCGAGTCAACCCCTGTCGTTAAGAAGCTCGGTGTTCTTTCCCCATCATCTTACGTTGCGGACCGGGTTAACATGGTTTTTTCAGGTACAGCCGTAACCTATGGAAGAGGGAGAGCTGTGGTTACGGAGACTGGGATGTCGACGGAGTTTGGGAAGATAGCGAGAGACGTCTTGACGATCCGGAAAGAGGAGACCCCGCTGGAGAAGAGGATGGCCGGCGTGGGGAGGTGGCTCGGTACCCTCTGCTTGGTGGTCTGCTTCTTTATCGTAGGTTTCGGTGTCTTAAGGGAGTATCTGGTTGAGGGCGTGCTCGGATTCGACTTTCTGTTGGAGATGGTGTTGTTCGGGGTGGCTTTGGCGGTTGCAGCTGTCCCCGAGGCGTTGCCCGCCATCGTTACCGGGGCTCTCGCGTTAAGCATGCGGGAGATGGCGAAGAGTAACGCTCTTGTGAGGAAGATGCCTGCCGTTGAAACCCTTGGGTGCGTTACCGTCGTCTGCTCCGACAAGACGGGGACACTCACCAAAGGCGAGATGACCATCCGCGAGATCTACCTCCCCGAGAAAACTTTCCACGTCTCAGGCGTGGGGTACGATCCTGAAGGAGCCATCCTCTCCCAAGGAAGATTGGCAAACGATGCGCGGCTCCCTTTGCTCTCAGATATCGGGGCGCTCTGCAACGATGCACGGTTTGAAAGGGAAAACGGCTCATGGCGGATCATAGGTGACCCCACAGAAGGAGCGCTGACAGTCCTCGCCGCCAAGGCTGGAAGACCGCAGGAGGGTCTGAAAGCCAAGTATCCGCGAATAGGGGAGATACCCTTCAGCTCAGAGAGGAAGATGATGACCACGGTTCATACAACCCCCAATGGGGTTATGGCCTACGTGAAGGGGGCACCTGAGTTCGTCTTGGAAAGATGCACAAGCATCCGGATGGAGAATGGAGCTATCCCGTTAACTGAAGCATGGCAGAAGAGAATCTTGTCGGTCAACGAGGAGATGGCTGGCCGCGCGCTCCGGGTGCTAGCCCTTGCCTACCGACCTTTAAACAAGTGGGTTACCAGCGAGCCTGAGGCCAATTCTGTTGAGAGACAGCTGATCTTTGTCGGATTAGTGGGCATGATCGATCCCCCGAGGGCAGAGGCGATTGAAGCGGTAGAGCAAGCTAGGAAGGTGGGAATGAAGGTGATTATGATAACAGGGGATCATAAGCTCACCGCCTTAGCGATAGCGAGGGAGATGGGGATATTCGCAGAAGGTGACATAGCGTTAACCGGGGGAGAGCTTGAGAAGATGGGTGATGAAGAGTTTGAGAGGCAGGTTGACAGGGCGACGGTCTACGCGAGGGTCTCCCCCGTCCACAAGTTGAAGGTCGTCAACGCCTGGCGGAAGAGGGGAGAGGTGGTCGCTGTCACAGGTGATGGCGTCAACGACGCGCCCGCGATCAAGAGTGCTGATGTGGGCATCGCCATGGGGGTAACCGGCACAGAGGTAACCAAGGAGGCGTCGGATGTCGTCTTAACCGACGATAACTTTGCCACGATCATCAAGGCGGTGGAGAAGGGACGGTGGATCTATGATAACATAAAGAAGTATTTGACGTATCTTCTCCAGTGCAACCTTGTCGAGATTGCTGTCATCGGCGGAGGAGTACTGCTGGGCCTGCCTCTACCCCTTCTTCCCGCCCAGATACTCTGGGTAAACCTCACCACCGACGGGTTGCCCGCCCTCGCCCTCGGCGTCAGCCCCGCCGACCCTGACATCATGGACAGAGCCCCCCGAAACCCTAAAGAATCCCTCTTCACGAAAGAGGTGAAGGCGATGTTGACAACGATCCCGTTTCTTATTTCGCCGATCCTTCTCCTAGCGTTCGTTAAAGACTTGTCGCAAGGCTTGGAGGAGGCGCGGACTACCCTGTTCCTGGTATTCGTGTTTTTCGAGTTGGTTGTGGCGTTAAACTGTCGCTCGCTCACACATAGTGCTCTTCAGGCTCGGCCTCACCGTTTCCTCTGGCTCTCCGTCATCGTCTCCGCCGTGCTCACGTTATGTGTGTTAGGTCTTCCTGGCATACGTGATGCTTTCGGAGTCGTCGTCCCCACTTCAGGAGATATTGTTCTTGCAGCGATCCTTTCACTGATCCCGTTCGCCATACTGGAGTTCTTAAAACTGCACCTGAGAAGAAGAAACTCGAATCAACCCGTTGTTGACAGGTGAAGCGGGTTTGAATAAGATTCCGAAAGTCAAGCCTCCTGATGCTTACCCGCCTGAGGACGGAAGCTACCTGAGGGGGAACGACTACTCGCCCGTTGCGGTGGTTATCCTCCTGCATACGATGTATGATAAGATACCTGACATCTTAGTTCAGTTGTCGAAAGTTGCGGTGGAGGCGGGTGCTGCCCTCGCTGGCTTCCTTCAGACAGAGAATATTGGGGTAGAGAAGATCATCTGCAACGTGGCCGCAAACCCCAACATCAGATACATCGTTTTATGCGGTGTGGAGTCGGCGGGGCATCACCCCGGCCAGACCTTCATATCCTTCATGGAAAACGGCGTGGACGAGAAGAGGATGATCATCGGCGCCGTCTCCCAGACACCCTACCTCTACAACATATCACCCGAGGCCCTCGAACGGTTCCGCAGACAGGTGAAGCTGGTGAACCTCTTAATCGAAGACGATCGGAAGCTCAGGATAGACCCCGAAGCCGTCAAGAAGGTCATCAACGGCTGCATCCAGGAGAAGCCTACACCAGTTCTCCACTTCACACTACACGATCCAGGCGCCTACCCTGAACCCCCCATCTGCCAGAAGATCACCTGGAGGGTTGAGAGACCGTGGGCCCACTACTCCCAAGAGGAGACTGAGAAAATGAAGGAGATAAAGGAGAAGGCAACCCTCCGCCACAAGAAAGAAGAAGCGGAGAGAGAGGCGAAACGCAGGAAAGAGCGCGAGTTCCTGGAGCTCCTCTTCCCAAAAGGGCGTGAAAACCCGACGTCGTGAAATCGATGGGGCCATTAGCATTCTCTCAAAACGTGTTGAAGGATGAGCATAGAGCTTTAATACACGAATAAAGCGTTAATGAGAGAGAAGACAGAATAGCCTCAACACGAATAGACTATCTCGCCTTGTGGGATTCCTTATCCCCACCGGCATATTCCCGACGTTTAGGGGAGCATATGAAATAGTCTACCGCAGAATATCACCTTCCGCAACACTCTCTCCACACCATGTCAACCACGCTACAGCCTTTTCGACGTATTCCTTTCGTGCAGTTTCACGGCGACTGCAAAGAACAGGAGCGCGAAACTTGTTAGGGCCACGATGGAGAGGGGGAGAGGGTAGTAGCTTGTTCCCTCTATCGAGAACCTGGCCAAATCTGTGAAGTAGGTTAATGGTGAGAGGGAAGCGATCAACCTGCCCCACTCTGGCAGCTCCTCGATGGAGACGAAGATTCCGCTAATAAACAGCAGGGGGAACTTGACGAAGGTTGAAAGCATCATTACGTTGGAGGGGACATCGGTGGGCCGTGTGGATAGGATAGCTGCAAGTGAAGAGAAACAGAAGGAAGCCAGCAGAACCGCTGCCAGAAGTATGCCGGGATTGATTACGGCAACCCCCATCGCCAACCCTAATCCGAGGGGGACAAGAGAGAAGAGGGCGCCAAAAAAGAATGATGCTAGGATGTCGCCTAAGACTATAGCAGTGATCGATACGGGGGATGAGACAAGCCTTTCCAATGTTTTCGCTTGGCTCTCCCACGGCATGATCGTGGGCACCACCGCTGTCGCTGAAAAGAAGATGGTCATAGACATCAGACTTGAAACCAAGAACCCGGAATTGACGGCCCTACCTATGAGGAAGGCGGCAAACAGGAAGAGCGGTATCAGGATGCCGAAGATCAAGACCGGCCCTTTAACATAGTAGATGCGGATATCCTTCTTGCAGATCGCGAAAGCCCTCTTCAGCTGCTCCAGTATGCCTATCCTCGATGAATCATCAGCCACTCTTGGCGGCACCTCATTTTTTGGTCAGTTTGACGAAAACGTCTTCTAGACTCGGGGTTAGCATGTTCAAGGCGGTAAACCTCAATCCTTCGCCTCTAGCGTAGTCTACTATTTGGTTGATCAAACCGTTTGGATCTTGCGTGTATAGCCTGACCTTATCTCCCATCTTCTTTTCATCGACGACGCTTGGAAGCTTCGCGAGGGATTCGATCTCCACAGGTCTGTCGAAGGCGATTTCAATCGACTGTAATTCCTCTGACATCACTCTCAGCTTTTCTGGCTGATCGATGACGGCTATCCTTCCATGGTTGATGATGGCGACCCGGTCGCAAAGCTGGTTTGCCTCCTCCATGTTATGGGTGGTTATAAATATCGTAACGCCCTTTCGGTTAAGGCCTTGCAACATCTCCTTAATGAGTCGGGCACTTTGGACATCTAATCCCGATGTGGGCTCATCCAGAACGAGGATTCTGGGGTCGCTTAGCAGGGCCATGCAGACGAGGAGCCGTTGCTTCATCCCTTTTGAGAACCCTTTGACGATCTGATCTTTCCTCTCATAGAGTCCAAGCTCTTTCAAAAGTTGTGCAGCTCGTTCACGCCTGAGCGGTCTGGACACGCCGTAAAGCTCGCCAAGGAACATAAGGTTCTGCCACGCGGTCAAATCCACGTAGGCGTTGGCTGTCTCAGGAAGGATCCCCATTACCTGTTTCGCCTCGATGGCTTCTCTTCGAATATCGTGTCCCTTAACATAGGCCGTTCCCGAGTCGGGTTTGATCACGCCCGTCAACATGCGGATCGTGGTTGTCTTCCCTGCGCCGTTGGGGCCGAGGAAGCCGAAGAACTCACCGCTCTCCACCGTAAAGCTGACGCGGTCGACCGCCGTAATAGGTCCGTACCCTTTGGTTAGATTCACAGCGTCTATCACATTCTTCATGCGATCTTCTCCATCAGCTGTATCTCTAAATGGATTATAGTATGGCGAGGGTGAGAAGGAGGATGGTTAAATCTGGGCATGAATGTGGTAGGGTTGCTTATCCTTTCCGTTTTAATTCTTTGATTCTCTCCTCTACTCCAGCCATCTCCTTCTGTAGTTGGTTCCTATAACCTTCTAAAAGTTCAACCTCTTCCTCAGCTGATAGGAACTGTCTAAACCCGCAGCCGCAGTAGCTTATCCCCCTCATAGGATGCGTTAGGATGGATTCGTAGCACATACTCTTCACCTCACAAGCTTTAAATTAGAAACGATACAATGAGTGGAGTATTTAAACTATAAAGTATGGAGTAGCAAAGTAACTATGTGCGAGCGTAGTGGCCAGACCGAGCATATTTGTCTCTGTCCCTTAGAAGGCATCATTGACACAATTGGCAAGAAGTGGACCTTGCTCGTGATCAACGCCATCGGGAACTGCGAGAAACTCCGGTTCAACCAGATCCTAGAAGAACTCAGAGGGATTAGCCCCACAACCCTCGCCGAGACGCTGAAGGAACTTCAGAAGGAGAAACTGATCAGAAGGGAAAGCTTCGCCGAGATACCTCCAAAGGTCGAGTATTCCCTGACAGAAGACGGCGTTGAGCTGAGAAGAGCAATCATCCCCCTCCTCAAATGGGCGTCCATGAGAAGCCATTCTGCCAAACGGCCGTGCTCCCCCACCTACAGAAAAATCCCCGCCCATCAATTCAAGAAAATCTAAGCAGAAGACGAATCGATGAGGAATTTAAGGCGTCCGCATTTATAGGATAAGTTATTGGGAGATGTAGAATGTTCTTAGATACCTGCTACCAGATAACGCTCCCTACAAAAACCAAGCTTACCGTCAATTCATAAGAAATTTTGGTGCTGTCCAGTTGTAGGATAGGATTTTGCTGTGGTTATTGTATGATGGGTTGGTTATGGATAATGTACTCTCCGAGCGTTACCGGACCATCTCCCTCTAGCATCTCAATCTGGTTTGCATCGGGCATCCTTCCCATTATCTTAATCGTTCCGCTAACAGCAAATGCCGGTGACGTGAGGGCTGTACCTTGATATCACGTCTTTGGACATGAAGTTGAGCTTCTTCATTGTCACTTCAAGGCCTTCACCATACCCTTGACATAGCTCCCCGCATAGCCATCCTCCTCCATGCCGGTCACGCAGTCGACAAGCAGATTATAGACGTCATCCGGATGCATCGCCCTCAGCTTCCCCGGCGTGGTGTTGAACCTGCCGCAGAACCTGCCCAGACGCCCCAGGTAGACGTCAGCAGTGATCTGCGCACCACGCCTAGTGTTCAGATACCAACGCTTCACCTGCGGATCAGCCAACCATTCCCGATGTCTCACTCTCTTAGGCCCTAAAGCCTTCCCAGCCATCCTATTTAAAGACGAAAAGACCCGTTTAGTTGGTTCCGCCAAAAAAGTTTGGCGGGCCCGCGGGGATTTGAACCCCGGACCTCCGGCTCCGCAGGCCTACGCAGACTCGTTTCAGCGTCCTTGTCCGGACTAGACTACGGGCCCATCCACAAGACTTCTGGACTAGGTACGT
>Ga0172364_10002845_pt1 | contig 13817 bp, 10 predicted proteins | sample LakKivSesite10cm_FD_114545 | JGI IMG/M metagenome (GOLD analysis project Ga0172364, IMG submission 114545) | Sediment microbial communities from Lake Kivu, Rwanda - Sediment site 10cm | ecosystem: Environmental > Aquatic > Freshwater > Lake > Sediment | place: Rwanda: Western Province, Lake... | reverse complement strand
TCGCAGAGCACGCAGAGGGACATTTTTGGGGCCAAAGAGAGTCATCCGGTTATCTGTGAAAACACGAAAACTCTGCGTCCTCTGCGTCTCGGCGGTGAAAATGGATGGCGGCTGAACAGTTACCTGACGAGTTAATAGAGGAGAGGACGAATGAGCATTCTGGTTGACAAGGACACGCGGCTGTTAGTGCAGGGCATCACCGGCCGGGAAGGGGAGTTCCACACCCGCCAGATGCTGGAATATGGCACCCAGGTGGTTGCTGGGGTCACGCCGGGCAAGGGGGGAGAATGGGTGGCCGGAGTGCCTGTGTTTGACACCGTTCGTGAGGCGGTGACGGCCACCGGAGCCAACACGTCCATCGTGTACGTGCCGGCCCGTTTTGCCCCGGATGCTATCTACGAGGCGGCAGACGCAGGCGTCGGGCTGGTGGTGTGTATCACCGAGGGTATCCCCGTGATGGACATGATCCGGGTCAAAGCTTACCTCGATATTAAAGGCACACGGCTCATCGGCCCGAACTGCCCTGGTGTGATTACCCCTGGCGAGGCCAAAGTGGGCATCATGCCCGGGCATATTCACAAACCGGGACCGGTGGGCGTGGTATCGCGCAGTGGTACCCTGACTTACGAGGTTGTTAATGCCTTGACGATGGCCGGTCTTGGGCAGTCTACTGCGGTGGGCATCGGCGGCGATCCTATCATCGGCAGTAGTTTCGTGGACATCCTGACTCTCTTCGAGGACGATCCGCTGACCGATTACGTGGTGCTTATCGGCGAAATCGGCGGGACGGACGAGGAGCGGGCGGCGGAGTTCATCGCGGCAGAGATGAGCAAACCGGTGGTGGCTTTCATCGCCGGACGGACCGCACCACCGGGCAAGCGCATGGGACATGCTGGAGCTATCATCGAGGGTGGGACGGGTACCGCTGCCGAGAAAATCGCCGCTTTTGAACGGGTAGGGGTGCGCGTCGCCAGCCGGCCAGACGAGATACCGGAGCTGATCCGAGAGCCCGCCTGATGGGAGGCGTCAAAGAGGCGTGAAACGTAAGGGCGTGAAGCGAACCGGTCACGTTTCACGCTTCACGCAATAGGAGAGTACGGTGAAGTATTGGAGAAAACCGCTGGACATTGACACCATCCGTGTACCCCATGGGCAGATTCACATCATCCGTGAGCGCTGCAAAGGCTGTGGTTGGTGCGTGGCCTATTGTCCTCGCCAGGTGCTGGAGGTTTCGGACGAGTTCAACTCCAAAGGATACCACCCACCTCGCATTGTGGATGAGGGAGCTTGTGTGAGTTGCGGGCTTTGTGAGATGCTCTGTCCAGAGTTCGCTATCTACCGGGTGGAGGAAGAGCGAGAGGTAGAGTGGTTATGAGTAATGGGCAAGAGATTCTGACTGGCAGTTTCTTTATGCAGGGGGACATCGCCTGCGCTGAGGGAGCCATTGCCGTCGGCTGCCGGTTCTTCGCCGGCTATCCCATCACCCCGGCTACCGAGATCGCCCAGCGCATGGCCGAACGCATGCCCCGGGTAGGGGGCATATACATTCAGATGGAGGACGAGCTGGCCTCTATGAACGCTGTCCTGGGGGCCTCCTGGGCCGGAGTCAAGGCCATGACCGCTACATCGGGGCCCGGTTTTTCTCTGATGATGGAGAACCTGGGGTTGGGGATTATGACTGAGACCCCCTGTGTGGTGGTGAATGTGCAACGCGGCGGGCCGTCCACCGGATTGCCAACCCTGGTGGGACAGGGAGACATGATGCAGGCCCGCTGGGGGTCGCATGGCCCTTATGAGATAATCGCTTTGACGCCCAACTCGCCGCAAGAATTGTTTGATCTGACTATCCGCGCTTTCAATCTCTCGGAGCGGTTCCGTACCCCGGTGTTGCTCATGACCGATGCCGAGGTGGGGCACATGACCGAAAAAGTGATCATCCCCCCGCCAAAAGAGGTGAAAATCGTGCCCCGCCGCAAGCCAAAAGTCCTCCCTGGAGATGGATACCAGCCTTACGTTGCGGACGACGATCTGGTGCCGCCGATGGCCGTTGCCGGCGAAGGCTATCGCATCCACGTTACCGGGCTGACCCACGACGAGCGGGGGTATCCCTCCACCGGCGACGATTCTGCACAGTGGGGACTGATCCAGCGTCTGGTGAACAAGATACACCTGTACAAGGACGAGATTATTGAAGTGGAGGAACTGGACCTGGAGGATGCCGAGGTGGTGGTCGTTTCTTATGGAATCGCAGCCCGTACAGCTATGTGGCCCATCGAGTTGGCCCGCCGGGAGGGCATCAAGGTGGGGATGTTGCGTTTGATCACGGTGTGGCCCTTCGCCGAGGAGAAAATCCGGGACCTGGCGCAACGGGTGCGGGCTTTCGTGGTGCCGGAGATCAACTGGGGGCAGATGGTGTTGGAGGTGGAACGCTGCGTGGCCGGTCGGGCGCCCGTTTATCTGGTGCCCCATCCCGGTGGAGACATTCACAAACCGGAGCAGGTGCTGGCCGCGATCAGGAGGGCTGTGGCATGAGCGAACCGATGCGGCACATGGAGACTAATTCGGCGGAATTGGGGGCTGTCCCGCAGGAACGTCACCCGATGGATGACCTGCTGCGCGAGGAGCGGCTGCCGCACATCTGGTGTTCGGGCTGCGGGATCGGCACGGCGTTGACCTGTTTTATCAGTGCTCTGTTGAAGTCGGGCCTGGACCTGGATAAGGTGGTCGTGGTCAGCGGTATCGGCTGCACCGGACGGGTGGCGGGCTACGTTCAACTCGACTCGTTCCACACCACGCACGGGCGGGCGATTCCTTTTGCCACCGGGCTCAAGCTGGCCAACCCTGAACTCAAAGTGGTGGTCTTCTCCGGTGACGGTGATCTGGTGACCATCGGTGGCAATCACTTCATACATGCAGCGCGGCGCAACATAGATATGACGGTCATCTGCGTGAACAACTTCAATTACGGGATGACCGGCGGCCAGCACGGGGCGACGACGCCGGTAGGGAGCATCACCACCACCACACCTTACGGCAATTACGAACATCCTTTCAATCTGCCATACCTGGCGGCGGCCAGCGGTGCGGTGTACGTGGCCCGTTGGACGGTGCTTCACGTGCGCCGCCTGGAAAGGGCAATAGGGGAGGCGTTGGCCAAGCGCGGGTTCAGTTTCGTGGAGGTGATCTCCCCGTGCCCCACCAACTTTGGGCGGTGGCATAAGCAGCGCACCGGCCTCGACACGCTGAAATATTACCATACGAAAGGCGTTATCCGCCACGGCGCGGATCCTAAGAGCGTGGACATAGAACTGGGCGGAGAGGTTGTCGAGGGCAAGTTCCTGGACATCGAAAAGCCGACGTTCCAGGATAGTTGCGCTGTTATGGTTCAGAAGGCGCTGGAGTAGGGGCGCAGCGTGCTGCGTCTCATCGCAGCACCCTGCGCCCTGCATCTCAGCGCAGCACGCTGCGTCCTTCCATAGACTTTATCGGAAATAAACTGTCTCACGCAAAGGCGCAAAGAACGCCAAGGTATTAGGGAAAATGGCTTGTTGGCTGTGACAATCGTGGTTTTTCTGCGTTTTCTTTGCGAACTTGGCGGCTTGGCGTGCACATCTTTTTATTTCCGATAATGTCTATCCTATCCAGCTTGGGAGTGAAATCATGAGCAGAATCGAAGTGCGTATAGCCGGTTTCGGCGGGCAGGGGATCATACGCAGCGGGGAGATAGTCGGCACGGCAGCGGCAATTCACGACGGCAAGTACGCCACGTTCACCCAGATTTACGGGCCGGAATCGCGGGGCGGGGCTTGCGCGGCCCAGGTGATCATCTCCGATGAGCCTATCCACTACCCCCATCTCCTGGACCCGCGCATCCTGGTGGTGATGTCGCAGGGGGCTTACAGCAAGTACGTGCCCGATTTCAACCGCGAGGGGTTACTGCTGATAGACGAGGACCTGGTCGAGCTTGCGGAAGAAGCGGCGGGTCTGCGTGTCTTGGCCATCCCGGCCACTCGTCTGGCCGAGGAGAAGCTGGGGCGCAAAGTGGTGGCCAACGTGGTGATGCTGGGCTTCTTCGCCGCCGTGACCGACGTGGTTTCGGTGGATGCTCTGCGCCGGGCCGTGCTCGAATCTGTGCCTAAGGGGACTGAAGAGCTTAACCAAAACGCCTTCGATCTGGGGTACGAGTATGGGCGGCGGCTGGTGGATGGCGAATAGTGGGGGAGGAGTGGCTTGGCGAAAGAAGTGTTGATCGTGGGCAGTGCGGAGGCCGGGATACGGGCTGCGCTGGATGTGGCCGACGCCGGGCTGCAAGTTTATCTGATAGAGCCTTCACCCTTTCTTGGAAACCATAGGACGGGTTGCCAACCCGCCCTACAATTGGAGGCGGTGAAGCATCCGCGCATCACCGTGTGGACAGACACCACGGTAAATCGGCTGGCGGGCAAGGGCACGAACCTGCGCGCCGAGATTCGGCGCTGGCCGCGCTACGTGGACGCGCAAAAATGCACCGCCTGTGGCGATTGCGAGGAGGCCTGCCCGGTGATTGTGCCTGGTGAGAGACATACGGCGATTCATAAACTGCCCGGCATTTCGGTGCCCAATTTCTACGTCATTGATAAGCAAGGTATCGCCCCTTGCAGCAACGCCTGTCCAGCAGACATCCACGTGCAGGGCTACGTGGCCCTCATCGCCGCTGGCCGCTACCGCGAGGCCCTGGACCTGATCTATGAGGCAGTACCTTTCCCCGGCGTCCTGGGCCGCGTGTGCCATCATCCCTGCGAGACGAACTGCCGCCGTACCGAAGTGGATCAGGCGCTGAGCATCCGCAACCTGAAGCGCTTTGTCGCCGACCAGCACCCCCCTTCCATCCTTCCAACCATCCAACCTCCCACTGGGAAACACGTAGCCATCGTCGGTGCCGGCCCCTCCGGCCTCACCGTCGCCTACGAGCTGGCCAAACACGGACATGCGGTGACGGTTTTCGAGGCCCTGCCGGTGGCCGGAGGGATGATGGCCGTGGGCATTCCGGCCTACCGGCTGCCCCGTGAGGTGATCCGCCGTGAGGTGGCACGCATCCAGGAGTTGGGCGTGGAGATCCGCTGTAATACGCGCATCGGGCCGGACGGCGAGCTCAGCGTGGATGACCTGCTGGCCGAATACGACGCGGTATTCCTGGGTGTCGGCGCACACCGGCCCAGCGCGTTGGGCGTCCCTGGCGAGGAGCTGCCCGGTGTGGTGCAGGGGATTGAGCTGCTACGAACGATCAATCTGGCGCAGCAGTTGCCAGACTCGGAGTGGCCGGGGCGGCTGGCGGAACTCCTGCCCGCGCACGTGCATCGCGCGGCGGTCATCGGCGGGGGAAACACGGCCATGGACGTGGCTCGTTGTCTGTTGCGCCAGGGCGTGCGCGACGTGCGCATCCTCTATCGTCGCTCGCGGGCCGAGATGCCGGCCATCCCCGATGAGGTTGAAGACGCCGAACGCGAGGGTATCCCCATCGAATTCCTCACCCAACCTGTCCGCGTGATAGGCGCGGGCGGGCGAGTAGTGGGTCTGGAGTGCGTGCGCATGGAACTGGGCGAGCCCGACGAGAGCGGCCGCCGCCGGCCGATACCCATCGCTGGCTCGGAGTTCATCGTGGACGTGGACCTGGTGGTACCGGCCATCGGTCAGCAGCCAGACCTGGACTTCCTGGGCGATGCGCTGGGCGATTGCGCCGTCACCCGCCAGGGCGACCTGGCTGTGGATCCGGTGACTTATATGACCGGCAAGCCGGGCGTGTTCGCCGCTGGCGATGCCATTGGTCAGCCGCTGTCGGTGATTGATGCCATCGGCACGGGCACGCAGGCGGCGCGAGGCATTGATGCCTTTTTGCGCGGGATCAAGCTGACGGACGAGTTGGTGGTGGACGCTCAGGTACCGGTGGCCCGCCGCGAGCTTCTGCCAGAGGAGAAAGTACCCAAACCGCGCCAGCCGATGCCAACCGTTCCCCTGGCCGAGCGGACTACTGGATACGCGGAGGTGGAGCTGGGCTTCGATGATGCGACGGCGGTGGCCGAGGCGAGCCGTTGTCTGAGCTGCGGCCCCTGCGCCGAGTGCCTGGCCTGCGAGAAGGTCTGTCGGCCGAAGGCGATTAGCCACGCTATGCGTGAGGAAGTGATCACTCTGGACGTGGGGGCCGTCATCGCCGTGGGTGATGGGCAGGTGGCCGGTGGCGATGATCGGGTGTACCACATTGCGGCTGACGATGTGCTGGGCGCGTCGGCGGTGGCCGCGCGGGTCATGGCCAATTTGGGTGTTGGTCTGGAGGCTGTCCCCATGCCCTTCGCTATTCGCTATTCGCCGTTCGCCGTTCGTATCGGGGTCTTCGTTTGCCACTGCGGGAACGAAATCGCTGGCGTGGTGGACGTGCCCGCTGTGGTGGCCCAGGCAATCCGGTGGCCGGGTGTGGTCTACGCCGCGCCCCTCGATTTTGCTTGCCAGCCGGAGGGGGCGGAGGCGATAGCCGCCGCCGTGAGTGCGCACGAACTGGACGGGGTGGTCCTGGCTGCGTGCTCGTGCTGTGCGCTGGATCAGGTCTGCTACGGTTGCACCTCGCAGCGGGTGCGGTGTCGGGCGAACCTCGGTGTGTTGGCGGATGGCGGCCGGCAAATCCCGGCGCGAATGGGATTCGTGAACATCCGTGAACAATGCGCCTGGGTGCATGCTAACTATCCGGCGCAGGCCACGGCCAAGGCGACGCGATTGGTCGCCGCGGCGGTCGCCAAAATGCGCGAACCGGATTTACGCAAACGCGCACTGGCACGTGTTGAGGAGCCGGTGCTGGTCTGGGGACGGGGCAAAGCCGCTGAAGCCTGTGCCAGTCTACTTGCCCGTCAGGGCGTGGCCGTGGTACGCGAGGCGGGCCAACCGGTCTCGGCACAAGGCTCGCTCGGGGCATACACTGTCACTCTAGGCCGCAATGGGGCGTCGCGTACAGTGTCCGCCGGGATGCTGGTGCTTGCTCCCACGGACGCCGCTGATTTGTCGGCCTGGGAACGGGCTTTTGGTTGGCAGGGACTTTTCCCGCAGGATGGGCTGGTAGGGCGGCGACCGGGTCTCTTCGCCTGTCCGCCAGATCAAGAAGCGGAGAAGTCCGGCGCGGCGGCTGCGGCGCAGGTGATGGCTCTGCTGGGACGCAGCCAGCGCGTGGCTGATGGGAACGTGGCCCAGGTGGACGCGGTTCGCTGCCGGGCGTGCGGCACGTGCGAGTCGCTGTGCGAGTTCGGGGCCATCGCCGTGCGCCAGGCGTCGCCCGCCGTGTGGCACGCCGTGGTCAATCCAGCGGCCTGCGCCGGATGCGGAACCTGCGCGGCGCATTGCCCATCGGGCGCGATCACGGCCGGCTACTCGACGGACGGGCAAATCGAGGCGATGTTAAAAGCGGTGCTGTCAGCCGATGTAGCCGATTAAGCCGATTCGCCGAACTCCATCGGCTTAATCTGGTTAATCGGCTGACTCAGACCTGGAGTGATGATGAGAGAAAGCGGTGCTGTCAGCCGATGTAGCCGATTAAGCCGATTCGCTGACTCGCTGATTCGCTGATTCGCCGTATTCCATCGGCTTAATCTGGTTAATCGGCTGACTCAGACCTGGAGTGATGATGAGAGAAAGCGGTGCTGTCAGCCGATGTAGCCGATTAAGCCGATTCGCTGACTCGCTGATTCGCCGTATTCCATCGGCTTAATCCGCTTAATCGGCTGACCAAGACCTGGAGCAACGATGGGAGAATCCGAAACATTGGTTATCGTCTTCACCTGTAACTGGAACGCTTACAGCGGCCTGGAGGCGGCTGGCGTCGAGCGTTTAAGCTACCCGGCCGGCGTGTACCCGGTCAAAGTGATGTGTCTGGGCCGCCTGCATCCGGGACTCATCCTGAAGGCTTTCGAGCGAGGGGCCGGCGGCGTGCTTTTGCTGGGTTGTCCGCCGGGGGAGTGTCACTACGGCTTCGGCAACCGATGCGCGGAAGAAGTGTTCGCCGAGGCGAAAGCGTTGGCGCATTTGTTGGGCATCACCGAAGAGCGGCTGCGGCTGGACTGGCTGATCGCCGGCGATGGGCACGCCTTTGTGGAGAAGGTGACGGCTTTTATCGAGCAGTTGGCGGTCCTGTCGTGCTTTCTGCCCGCCGTTTGACGGTGGGAGTAGGGGCACGGCGCGCCGTGTCCTTACTCGGTGCTTTTCTTGCCGCGTTGAATCTCCGTCAACTGTATCACCAGACGTAGCGCTTCATTCACCGCTGCTTCATCTGAAAAGGCTTTTGTTTTGCCCAAATCGAAATGAGACAAACCAGCCCTACTGCAACTCTCGCCAGCGTCCCTCGCGCAGAAGCTCTTCCCAACTGGTCGTGGGCACAGCTTCTTCCCTACCGATGAGCAAGACGCTGATAACGACCAGCACTGCTCCGCCCCATTGCCACAGCGAAAGACGCTCGCCCAGAAAGAAAAACGCTACCGATAGCGCCACCACCAACTCCGCCACGCCTAAGAGGGAAGTCTGCACGCCACCCAACCAGCGCAAGCTGGTGAAGAGTAACAAGCGGGCCAGAGCAGTGGGAATGAGGGCCAGTAACAGAATAGCTATCCAGGCCGATGTGGAAATGGATTCCCAGGGCGTACTCGTGGTCAGGCGGGCCACGGTGACCACCGCGGCCATCGTGGTAAGCACATAGAGGGTGACTATCCGCGAATCCGCGTCGGCCAGAATCCACTGTCCCAACACGACGTGCCACCCATATAACGCACCGGAGGTGATGACCAGCATCACCCCCAGCCAATCCACTCCTTTTTGTCCGGAGTGTGTTATCAGCAATACGCCGACCAGACCAACACCAAAGCGTGCCAACGCCAGACGCGAGACGGGGTGGCCGGCGGCGCTCAGAAAAACGAAAACCCAGATGGGATACAGCGTGTAGAGAAGTTGGACCAGGGAGGCGTCCAGGCGAGCAAGGCCGGTGTAGTAACAAAGCGAGCCGATGCCGTTGGCCAGGCCCATGCCAATGCATCCCAGCAATTCCTGCCACGTCACCCGGACGGTACCACGCCAGAAGATCAAATAGAAAATCCAGAGGAGCGCAGCAGCCAGCACTGTGCGCCACATCGCCAATGTGTAGGGCAACACGCCAGCGCGGTAGGCCAGTTTGCCAAAGATGGGGGCAAGACCAAAACCGACAGCCGAGAGAAGGGCGATAAGCACGCCCTGGAGCTGAGCACCCCGCTGAACCACACCAATTACCCCTCTCCCAACACTTTCTGGATGTCCTCCAGAATATCGGTGCTCAGGAAAGACCCTTTCTGTAACAATCCTCGCACATGGCCGTCAAGGCGCCTGCGTTCGTGGACCGTGAGATCACGCGCTGTCACCACGATAACCGGCACGTCTTTCAGCCGCTCGTCCTTCTTAAGTTCCTCGATCACGCCGAACCCGTCCAATCCGGGCATCATCAGGTCGAGGAGGATGAGATCTGGTGGCTCAGCGCGCATCATCTCCAACCCGCTCTGGCCGTCATGAGCCTCGCTGACCAGAAACTCACCCTGGGCCTGTAGCACGCGCCGCAGCAGAAGAGAAGCTTCTGGATTGTCCTCGATAATAGCCACCCGCTGCACGCGCCGGTCCAGGTGCTCCAGTGAGGTAAGCAAGCCCTCCTCCTGGGCGGCTGGAGTGCCCGCCGCGGCGAGTTCCATGCTCTGCGCCCAGTTGTCGCCGAGGATAAATTTCTCCACCGGGAAAGTGTGACCGGAGCAATTCACGATGACCACGTCATCGCGACCAATCACACCTTTCGAGACCAACTTGAACAGTCCGGCAAAGGCCATGGCCGCCGCTGGCTCCATCGAGATGCCGTCCATCTTAGCCATCACCTGCATGGCGCGGAACGCTTCCTCGTCGCTCACCATCTCGAAATTCCCGCCATGCTCCAGAATAACCCGCCTCAGGTAGGAGTAAGCTGCACCGGGGATGCCGGTGGCAACGGTGGCAATGAGAGTAGTCGGATTGAGCACTGGCTCCGCTTCCTCCAGCCCTTTTTGAAAAGAGAGCACCATCGGAGCGCAACCTTCCGCCTGAATACAGGCCAGTTTAGGCAAGCGCTCGACCAGGCCCATCTCTACCAGTTCCTGAAAACCTTTCCACACCCCAATCGGCCCCAGCCCGCCACTGACGGACTGGAAATACCAATCTGGTGCAAGCCAGGGAGTTCGCTCGCCCGATCCCAATATCTCCGCCAGTTGCTCAGCAATCTCGAAGCTCAGGGTTTTCATGCTCTCCCGCGCGGCGATGTTCTTGATCCCCCGATCCAGGTACAACTGGCGGCGCTGGGCAAACTCGGCCGCCACTTTCTTGGCCTGGTCGTACGTGGCCGTGACCTTGACCACATCGGTGCCGTAAAGCGCTACTTCCCGCATCTTGTCAACTGGGACGCTGCTGTTGAGGAAAGCCCAGAGCTTGATGCCGGCCAGTGCAGAGTAAGCCGAATACGAAATGGCCACGTTGCCCGTCGAGGCCACCACCGCCTCGGTGATTCCGGCTTCCTTCATCACCGACATGGCCAGCGACGCCTGCCGGTCTTTGAACGATCCGGTGGGACCCTGGCGCTCATCCTTGATGTATATATGCGGCAGGCCGAGCATCATCCCCAGATTCTTAGCGTGCAGGAGTGGCGTGCCCCCCTCGCCCATCGTGATCCGGTGAGTTCCATCGCGCAATGGAAGAAGTTCATGGTAGCGCCACATGGTGAACGGTCTAAGCGCGAGCTGCTCATCCCAAATCCGGCGCACAGCCGGATAATCGTAGCGCACTTCAAACCAATCACCCCCGCACCGGGGACATATAGCCGCCAGAAGCCCACCCTGCCAGCCACACGCGGCACATTCCATGTACGGTGTTTGCATGATTCAGTCTCCCCGAAATTGCGATTATCTTCCCCCTCTGGAAAGAGAGCACCAGGTGAGCCACGGGGCGATAATTACAGCCTCACGATGCCTGAATCCGGCTTTCCAATTCCTTTAACGACCTGAGCAAGTCACTTTCCAGGATTGGCTTCTGTAAATAGTCAATCGCACCCAGACTGAGACCACGCGCCTTTTCACTCACGATGGTGCACAGGATGATCGGAATTTTGCGCGTCTCGCGTGAGGTCTTAAGTTCCTCCATCACTTCCCAGCCATCCCTATCGGGCAGCAACACGTCGAGCAGGATGGCATACGGCGTCAACCGGCTGGCGTACTGTAGCGCCTCCTCACCCTTGTTCACCCCGATGACCTGATAGCCCTCCCGCTCCAGGTACCGCTTGTAAAGCGTGATGACGCCGGGATCGTCATCCACAGCGAGGATCAGCTTGCGATTGTGATCCACCGGTTCCGGCAGCTTCAACTCCTCGGCGATCTCAGGCCCCATAATGGGCAGAGTAAAGCGGAAGGTGGAACCAACGCCCAATGTGCTTTCCACCCATATACGCCCGCCGTGCATCTCCACAAAGTGGCGGCTGATAGGCAATCCCAAACCAGTCCCACCCACACGTCGCGTGGATGACGCATCCACCTGACCGAATTCCTCGAAGATTGTTTCCTGGTTCTGCGGCGGGATGCCGAGGCCGGTATCGGAGATACTGATGGTCACGAAGCGCTCATCAGCGCGCGCCCTGACCGCGATCTGGCCCTCCTCAGTGAACTTGGCCGCGTTGGATACTAGGTTAAGAATGACCTGGCGGATGCGGGTACTATCACCGCGCACAAAGGGCAGATTCCCGGGCACGTCCTGCACCAGCTTAATCGGCCTACCCTTCACCAGCCCAACGGCAGTGGACATGACGCCCTTGACGATCATTTTCAGGTCCACCTGTTGCTCGAGAACCAACTCCATCTTGCCCGCCGCGATTTTGGAGATGTCCAGAATATCGTTGATGAGGCCCAGCAGATGCTGGCCGTTGTTGTAGATGGCGGTGAGGTCGGTGCGTTGTAATTCAGTGATCGGGCCGTCAATGCCTTTCAGGAGCACACGCGAGAAGCCGATGATTGAGTTGAGCGGTGTGCGCAGTTCGTGGGACATGTTGGCCAGAAATTGCGATTTGAGGCGGTCCACTTCCTTCAACTGCTCGGCCGTCCTCTGAAGCTCTGCGTAAGCCCGTGCGTTCTCGACGGCGAGAGCTACCTGGTCGGCCACAGCTTCCACCAGGGCAATGTCGTCGCTTGTCCACCGGCGGGGTTGCTCGGTCTCGTAGAAACCCAGCGCACCGATCACCTGACCGCGCAAGCTGAGGGGCACAGCCAGAGCCGATTGCCCGAAGCCAGATGGAGCAACCGCGTCTGGAGTGCGCGGCAGGGCAGTGTCCGTGGCGGCAACATCTGGCTGGAGCGAGGTGGGTATCTCGGTCTCGGACACGGCTACTGCTTCTCCTCGGTCCACGGCCAGCGCAATCTCCGGCGTCCGGACATCCCCGGCCAGCCTCACGTTGCCCTGGTCGTACACGTATCCCACTCGCGCTCTGTTCTCTTCGTCCGCCAGATACTTCTGCCACTCCTGCCGCAGGTAACGTTGATGCAGGCGTGAGATTTCCTCCACACCATCCTCGACACGGCGGAAAAGCCGCGCGTTCTCGATAGCGTTGGCCAGTTGATCGGCCATGGTTTGCAAAACGGTAACGTCCTCGTCGGTGAAAGCCGTCGCCTCAGTGCTCTGCACATCCAATGCGCCGATGACCCGACCACGGGAAATGAGCGGCAGGACCATCTCCGAGCGCGTGTCTGGCAGCAAGGGGTTATCAAAGCGAACCGCCTCTGCACCCACGTCCGAGGCGATGCGCGCCTGGGCGTTGGCCATGCACCAGCCAACCATTGAGGCACCGCCCACTCCGAGCTTGTAGCCCTGGCTTACCATCTGCTGACCAGCCTCTCCGCTGCCAGCATGGAGCACAGCCCATTCGCCTCCTTCATCAACGAGGAACAAGCCAGCGTAGTAAAGGTCGAAGCGCTCAACGATGAGGGTCACAGTCCGGTTCAACAACTCCTCGATGTCGAGGATGCTGCTGGCGGCACGGGACACCTCGGCCGCCGTCGCCAAATGCAGATTGCGACGCTCCAGTTCCCCACCGCAGTCTACCAGGTCGCGGGTTCGCTCCGCCACCGTCTCCTCCAGATGGTTCTTGTGCTCTTCTAACTCGGATGCGTAGTGACGGGCACGCCTGAGTGCATCATTCAGGCTACGAGTAGCGAGGTACAGAAGCACTGCCGTCATAATGAAATTCGCCGTCAACCCCGCCCACGTAGAAACTGGCGTGGTGGGAATCAGCGACGGGGGCAAAACACCCCTTATGCTGGCATAGAGCATTCCCAGGCCGGCCAAAACACCCAACCCGGCAAAGCCAACCCCAACACTTCCACCCAGGAGCAAACCGACGATGAGAATGACCACAGTATAACTGCCAAAAACAGGGCTGAATACTCCGCCAGACCCCAAAGTCAGCAGAATAAAGAACAGGCCCAGCACAGACGACACCAGTCCGCTGGCCAGGCGCACGCGACCACGCCGCATCAGAGTTAGTGCCCCCAATTCCAACAGGATCAGTATACCATTGGCCGCCAGGCCAGGTATTGGGTTAGGGACGGGGGACAACAAGCCAACGCCCATCATCATCACCGACATCATCAAAAAAGCTATCAAGATAGTGTTGAGCAGGCTGGCGACGCGTGTCTTGTCTTCGTCGTCCTCGAAAACCGGCGGAGCTAGAAATTGTTTAACCCATGCAAACATGATCGTTCCCTCTTCCTATGATGCCCAGAAGTGAG
>Ga0172364_10002844_pt1 | contig 13819 bp, 12 predicted proteins | sample LakKivSesite10cm_FD_114545 | JGI IMG/M metagenome (GOLD analysis project Ga0172364, IMG submission 114545) | Sediment microbial communities from Lake Kivu, Rwanda - Sediment site 10cm | ecosystem: Environmental > Aquatic > Freshwater > Lake > Sediment | place: Rwanda: Western Province, Lake... | reverse complement strand
TGCTGGCAGATCTCACTGCTTCCCGGGCCAATGGTTCCTACAGCCGCCATATGGCCTCCATCCTCAAGTTTGACCTGTTGATCCTTGACGATTTCGGCTTGCAGGTCTTACCCCCAGCTGCTATCCAGGACCTGTACGAGATCATCTGCGAGCGTTACGAGCGCGGCTCGATCCTGGTCACTTCCAACCGCGCCTTCGAAGAGTGGGCGGAGGTTTTCAACAATGACCTGCTCTCATCGGCCGCCCTGGATCGGCTGACCCATCATGCCCATACCCTGATCATTCAAGGTGAAAGCTATCGCCAACTCTCCAGGAGAAAGGAAGGGCTAGTAAAAGCAAAAACACAAAAGATTCCTTAAAGTGGTAAACACCAACCCGATCATAACTGGTAAACATGACCCGACTACGCGTGGTAAACATCGCCCGGCTATTGACAATTGGGGGCGGTCGGGAGGGGGTATCTTTCCCCTCCCCTAATTTTGATTTATAAATTGGGGGAGGTTGGGAGGGGGTCGGGGCAAGCCGGTAGGGGGTCGGTTCTAGCTGGCTGCTTTCCCGAGATGAGAATCCATCCTTCCGATTACACCCCCTGTTAATACAACCCTAATCCTGTTTCGTTCAATTTTTCCCAATAATAATTTATCATCTTTTCCAGGTAGTTTGCGCCATGAAAAAACGCTCCCTTGTCTTCATCCCCATCCTTGTCGTTGCTGCTGCCATCGCTGCCTACCTTCTGCTCAATGACCGCGACCAGTACGCCTGGCAAGAAAGCCTCGACAGCTACCTGGCTTTCCTGCGCGACACCCAGCAGCCATCCTACCACCTGTCTTCAGCGGTTCCCTCATCCAACCCTGCCAGCTTCACACCCCAGATGAGCGCACAATCCTACAGCGACAGCCTTGCCTTCCAGGCTGGGCAGGCTTCAGGTCCTGAATTTTCAGCTGGCTTGCAGGTCATTTCGTACCCGCCAGCTGAGCTGTGGTGCGTGCTGCTCAAAGGCGACAGCCAGCAGCAGCTGGTGTACGTTGCACTGCACAGCAGCGCTTCCACTGCCGATTGGGTGATCCACATCCCCAACGCGCCGTGGGGCAGCCCCCAGCTTGAGAGCAACCTTCAAAAACTGGGCTGCAGCTTCGACATGTGAGCCCTGCGCCTCGCCGTCAGCAACGCACCCCTGCCTCTTCTGGGAACTTCCTCTGCCCTATTCTCGTCTATACAACAACATCCTGATCATCGCCTATAATAAACGTGGGTAAACCCAGCGGTTATTATTTCGCATTTTTATACAACATCATGCCTGGAGAGAAATCTTCACTTGGAGGTGAATTCATGGTCTCCCATCCCCGGAAATTCCTTTTTCTTCTCACCCTGCTGATCCTCGCCGCGCTCCTGTTCACAATAACGTTGCCCATGCCAGCCAGTGCCGATGTGGGGCCGCGCCCCATCCTCCCCGGGGGCAGCAACATCCAGCCGGAGGGGCAAACCCCTATCCAGATGGCCTCCGAGCGGGTCACGATGACGGTACGCGCAGCCACCGCCGCTGATAACGACATTATCCAGCTCAACCCTGATGCCTATGGAATGTCTTTCCAGGCTGTCCTGTACGCGTACATCGCCGAAGTGAATGCCAGCTTCACCATGCACAACCCCACCACCCGTGATGTGAGCCTCGACACCTGGTTCCCCCTGGCATCCACCTTGCAGAGCATCAGCTGGGAGCTGAACCCCGATGAGATCGTCCCCAGCATTGCCAGCTTCCAGGTATCGGTGAATGGCGATGCCCTCCACGTCACCACCAGCGAGCTGCCCAACCCCAGGGGTGCCGACCGGCCTGCCCTGCCATGGGCCAGCTTTCCCGTCACCTTCCCCGCCGCAGCCGACACGCAGATCCAGGTGAGCTACCTGCTGCCGCTCACCCTGTCGGTAAAGAGCACCGAGCTGGCCCTGTATTACGTGTTCCAGAGCGGTGCCGGCTGGGATGGCTCCATCGGACGGGCTGAGCTGGTGGTCAACCTGCCCTACCCGGCCTCACAGGATACGATCGCCCGCGTGCTGCCCGATCACTTTAGTGTGCCTTATTCCATGCCCGGCGTGGATGCCGTGGTTCCAGGTGGTGCAATCTTTGAAGATAACCAGGCGCGCTGGATATGGACCGATTTCGAGCCCACCGCCCAGGACGATTTTTCTGCCTGGTTGGTGAACCCGGCGCTTTACCAGCAGATGCAGGATGGCCAGTCTGCCGTACAGGCCAGCCCGCAGGATGGGCTTGCCTGGCTCCGGCTGGCAGACACCTACCGCATCATGTCCGTCTCTGATTATGGGCAACCGTTGATTTTTAGCGCTGCATACCTGGCCCCCGGCCTGCAAGCCTACCAGAAAGCCGCCGACCTGTTGCTCGATGATCCCAGGCCTCACGCCGGGTTGGGGCTGCTGACCCTGGCGCCATACATGCAGGCAGTGAACGCACCTCCCGAGGTGCTGCAATACGTCAATGACCAGTGGAAGCTCGCCGAGGATTTAGAGGCCCAGCATCCGGGCGTGATATATGGAGACACGCTCAGCAGCTACTGGGTGGGGAATGCCCTGAGCATGTATGATTACTACTTCACCGCCACGGCGCAGGTAGATGTCACCAGCACCGCCGCAGCCATCCAGGCGCAAGCCACGGCCACCCGACCGGCCCCCACCGTCACGCTCACGACGCTGCCATCGCTCACCCCCACTGTGCAGCCCTCGGCTTCGCCGAAGCCCCCTTCATCCACCGCAACGGCCACCCTGGCCAAAGACCCCGGGGGCGCGCTTGCGGGAACCCAGCTGGAGGTCCTGCTGCCGGTGGCTGCGCTGGCGTTGATCCTGCTGGTGGCGCTCTATCTGGCCCGCAAGCGACTGGCGGGTAAGTAGCAGAAAGCAGGCTCTCTTTTCCCCTCCCCCGATCTTGATTTGTAAATTGGGGGAGGTTGGGAGGGGGTCGGGGCAGGCGGGAGTGGATAATTTTTCCCATCTCCATGAATAATAAACAGATAGTTTACCCTTGACAAACTCTATCCCCTCCCATACAATCCATATACCATCCATGTGGATGGTATATGGAGGATAATATGTCACAAGAAAACCACATCCAACCATTCGACCTGGTCAATTCCAGCCACAGCGAGTATGCTGCCCTCAACCGCTATAGCAACCTCCTGCGTGCCGAGCGCTTGCCCGATGACCCTCCCGTTCCGCTCGAAGAGCTCATCCAAAACCTAAAAAATGTCCCTGCCTTCATCGACTACAAGATATGGTGCGCCTGGGATGCCAGCCACACCCGCATCGTGGGCAATGGCGACGTCGTTCTCTTGCGCACGGAAGATAACCGCCACCTGGCCCAATTTAACCTCGGGGTGCTGCCCGAATACCGCCGGCAGGGCATCGCCCGGCGGCTCATCTCCCTGCTGGCCAACGCCGCCCGTGACGATCGGCGCCGCCTGCTCATCACCGAGACCAACGAGCGCATCCCGGCGGGTGAAGCTTTTATGGACCGGCTGGGCGGCCACAAAGGGCTGGTCGGACATGTCAATCAGCTGCGCCTGGACGAGCTTGACCGCAGCCTGCTGGTCCGCTGGCTGGAGCGCGGCACCTCACTTGCTGACGATTTCGAGCTTGGCTTGTGGGATGGTCCCTACCCCGAAGAGCAGATCGACGCCGTGGTCCAGCTTTTCGAGCTCAACAACCAGCAGCCCTTCGGCGATATCGAGATCGAAGATATGCATCTCACCGCAGAGCAGCTGCGCCAGTCTGAACAGGCTTCCTTCGCCCGCGGCAACCAGCGCTGGACTTTCTACGCCATCGAAAAAGCCACCGGCAAGTTCGCCGGCTACACCGAGACCATCTGGAATCCCAATCGGCCGCAGATCCTGCGCCAGGATATGACCGGTGTCTTCCCCGAATACCGCAACAGGGGCCTGGGTCGCTGGCTGAAGGCCGCCATGCTCGATAAGGTGCTCGCCGACCGTCCCCAGGTGAAATTCGTGCGCACCGGCAATGCCGACAGCAACGCCGCCATGCTGAAGATCAACGATGAGCTGGGTTTCAAGCCCTACCAGGCCACCGCTTTGTGGCAGGTGGAGGTCGATTCTATCCTCTCTTATCTTGACGGCCGCCAGCCGTGAGGTGGCGCGATGCCCGAATCTGAAAAAGTAACCATCAATATGTCCGCTGTCGACCTGGGGAAGATCGATCTGCTGGTGCAGGAGGGCCTGTACTCCAACCGCACCGACTTCATCCGCACCGCCATACGCTCCCAGATGGAGAAGCACGCCTTCGAGATTCAGCAGTCCGTAACCCGTCATTCTTATGCAGTCGGGGTGCTCACCTATAACCGCGCTGATTTTGAGAAGCGCAAGCAGAATAATGAGAAGCTGAGCATCGCCGTCGTGGGCATGCTGCACCTGCAAAATGACATCTCCCCCCAGCTGGCCTCCGAAGTGATTGAATCCATCCAGGTGCGCGGCGTGCTCATCGCTAGTGAGGCGGTCAAGGCGGTGCTTGCCGGCCGCATCACCTGAATACTTTCCAACACCGCTATACCCTGCACCGCGTAGACCCGCTCACCCCCATCGAAGAGACCATCGGCGCCATCGCCCACCTGGTCAAGCAGGGCATCACTTTCGTCCCATTTTCACCCAGGTTTACCGCGATCGCTGCTCGGGGGTCAGCCGGGCTTTCGTGCAAACCTGACTTTCACGTCCGCCTTTTTGGCAGTTGCTTGATCACCCTGTCTGCCGCCAGCTTGCCGGTTAGAATCGATATGGGTAAGCCGGCTGGGCTGTAGGTCCACTGTCCGGCCTGATAAACCCCCGGGATGGCTGTGTTTACCGCATTCATGATCTTCGGCAAACGGTTTTCCGCTGGCATGGGCTGGTTGCCGAATGACCAGCCCGTGATGGCCCCTTCAGCATTCCCCGTGATCCTGGCTATGCTGAGGGGTGTGGCGCTGAATTTCTTCACGATGGCCTGTTTAATGCCCGGGTAGATCGATCCATCCAGGCTATTCACCATCAGGTTTTCGCACAAGACTTTAAAGTCCTCATACCAGCCCATCGATTCGATGTGTTTGCTCAAGTGGTAATCGAACAATACGCTGACGATCAATCCAGTTTTTCCTGCCGGAGCCAGGCTATCATCCCGCATCACCGGGATTGATATTTCGTACGTCGTCAGGCTCAGGTAGGATTCCAGCCATTTTTCGACCTCTTCGCGTTCACCCTGGGTCGGTATCTGGCCAGCCATCGATTGGCCTTTCCGGCTGGGCGTGTAAAAGAAGTGCTCGCTGGCCCTGCTGGCGAAATAGCTTTTATCCAGGTCTGCTTCCAGGTACAGCGTAAATATCGACTCATTGCCCCTTTTATCGGCGATTTCTGAGCGCCGTGTTGCAATCGCCTGCTTCACGGGCTCAGCTTTGATTTTCGCTACGTCCAAACTGCTGTATAAGGATTTCAAATCTGCAGCCCAGATCAATCCCTTGTAGCGATACTCATTCCCGCGATCATCAAACGCCACCCGTCCTTCAGCGTCAACCCGGGTGATGCGTGTGTTTGTGCTGATCTGCCCTCCGTGATCCTTGATGAAGCCGATGAATTTTTCCACGAACTTCCCCGTGCCTCCCCTGGGATAGTTATAGTCCAGGTATAGCTTGAGATAGCTGAGTGCAAAAAATGCCGGGGTTTTGTCGAAAAAATGCTGGGTGATGATATCCAGCAGGCTCTGGTTGCGGGTATATTTTTGTAAAAATTCCTTCACCGGCTTGTTCAGGGCACTGATCTTCGGTGCGGTCAGGGCATATTTCACCATCCACGGCAGGATCACCCTGGCCATGTACTGGCGATCCTTCTTCATGTCTAAAAATAAAGGGTTATCGATGCCGTATTGCACTTTCATGTATTGCATGATCTTGCGTATCTGCAGGGTTATTTCAGCGATCTCATCGCTGCATTCGGGATAGAGCCTGCTGAGTAGCATCTGGTAATCCTTCAGGTTCTCTTCCGAATTAATGTGTATCACCTGGTCTTCTATCCCGATGGAAATATGGTTGCGGACGAATTCAACCTCCAGGCCAAGCTGCCTGAGCATGGGGAAAACTACCCCTGAGTTCTCGATCGCTCGGATACCCCCATCGAAAACAAATCCATCCCGCCTGAAGCTGTTCACCAGGCCCCCACATGTGCCTTCCTTCTCGCACAACAGCATGGATCTGCCTGCCTTGGTGAGGTAGGCTGCTGCTGTTAAACCCGCAATCCCGCCGCCCACGATTATTGCATCATAGTTCATCTCCACACCTCAAAAACACACTTTTCAATGAGCAAAATTCTTCCGATCAACCCCACCGTTGATCCAATGATGTTGCCTGTATATTGATATCATACCAGCCCGGTCAGTTCTTCACTGATCTCCCAAACGCGCTTCCCCAGGTCGCGATCCAGCGCATGGGCCGCAGGTTTCTCTTAAATCGTCAGGTTGAAGTACTTGCCGCTCACATTGGCCATCTCAGGCGCTGCAGCCAGGTAATAAATCGCCTCTCCCGATATTTCGGCCTCTTTGAGCACCCACCAGATAAGGTGACGCTTATACCACCGGTAAATGCGCCCGTTGTTCATTCCAATATTCGTTCTCACCTCACCCGGGTGCATTGCATTGATGGTGACGCCGCTTCCTTCCAGCCTTTCCGCCAGCTCCCAAACGGTGAGTAATTGTGCTACCTTCGAGGCGCCATAGCCCTGCAATCCCTTATAGCGCCGGCGCTCCCAGGTTAGGTCGTTGATATCCAGGCCGCCAAAACGGTGACCTTGCGAGTTCACCTGGATGATCCGCGCTGGGGCGCTGTCCAGCAATCGCCCCAACAGCAGGCGGGTGAGTAGAAAAGATGCCAGGTGATTCACACAGAAAACCATCTCATGGCCATCTTCAGTTAGTATTCGCCGCGTGTTATGCAGGCCGGCATTGTTCACCAGCACATCAAGATGCGGGTGATGTTTCAGGATTTCCTCGGCAATCTCTCGTACTTCATTGAGCTTCGAAAAATCTGCCACCAACACCTCGACTTGTGCTCCGTAGGCAGTTTCTAGCTCTCCAGCCACCTGTCTGGCCTTTTGGTCATTCCGGCACACGATCACCAGCCTTGCGCCACCCTGTGCCAGCCGTTTGGCAGCCTGGTAGCCCACTCCCGACGTCGCCCCGGTGACGATGCACAGGCGACCATCCATGCGGGCTTGCGTGGTTTTTTGGGGCAAGCGGGCGTTGGCGATGAATTGCAATTCTTCAGGCAGTTTCATGCGGTCAGCTGGTCAACCGAAATAGCGCCGCATAAATTTCCAATACGGCTTACGCAGCAGGGGGATGCCGTTCAGGATGGTGCCCCAGATATCGAAGTAGTCGCGCTGCTCGATGATCTGGTTCTGCTGGTTTATGGTCAGCTTTGTGCATCCGAAAAGTGGTGTGCTGGGGAATTTCTTGAAGGTCATTACCATTTTCCATTGGAAAAAAACAGTATTCCCATCCATAACGATAGAGAGAATATCCATGGACAGATGTTCACAGCGCTGTGCCAGCCGGTTGCACACGGCCATGAACTCCTGCTTGCCCTCGACCCTCTGGATGCTGTCTTCGAAAATGATATCGTCATGGTAATACGAGAAGATGTGCGACCAATCGGGTTTTCCCTCCTGGTTATAAGTTTTCGCCCATAATTCCCTGATCGTCTCGACGGTCAATGGTTCCATTGATAATATTAAACCTAACCCTGTTCGTTTCTTATATATTAACGAATGTAGACGATGTGTGCCTTTTTGAAAAAATCTGCCGTATTATAGTACAAAATCGGTGCATAGAATCAACCGATTCGGGTAAAAATGGTCAGCCTTGTGCAATTCGTCCCAACCAGTAAGGCTTGGTAAGCCCGCTGGCTGCCTTATTCCTTCTTCCTCTCCCCCGGCATGCTCACGCTGATCGTGCTCCCCGACCCCACCTGGCTGCTCGCCGTCAGGCTGCCCCCATGCGCCTCCACGATCTGCCGGGCGGTATATAGCCCCATCCCTGCCGCCGGCGTGTTTTTCTCCAGTGTGTGGTGGATCTGGTAATACTTGTCGAACAGCCTGGCGCAGTCTTCCGCCTCCATCCCTCCCCCCTCATCGATCACGTTCACCAGCACCTTGTCATTCAGCGCCTTCCCTGTCACCAGCACCACGCCGTCCTCCACCGAGAAGTTGATTGCATTCTCCACCAGCTTTGCCAGCACCCGCCGCATCCTCGCCGGGTCCGCCTCCACCTGCAATCCCGCCTCCATGGGCGCCAGCACCAGCTTCACCCTCTTGGCGCTGGCCTTCACTTGCAGCGTCTGCAAGACGCTGCTGATCAGCCTGCCCAGGTCCACCTTATGCCAGTTCAGCGCCAGCTGGTCGCGCTCGATGAGCGAAAAATCCAGCAATTCATCCACCATGTCCAGCAGCCCCACCACTTCCATCGAAGCCTGCTGCACCAGCTTCTGCTGCACCTCTGGCGCGGCGGGCTTACTACCGTGAGCCTGTTTGAAATATTCCATCACTTTCAGGATAGGCTCGCGCAACCCCCCCGACACGTTGGCGATGAATTCCCTCTCCAGCATCATCACCTGCTTTTCGGCATCCTGCACCTTCTTCCGCTCGGTGATGTCGCGGGTGATGCTGATGAACCCGGTCGGCGAGCCCGACGTGTTGCATTGCACCGCCGTATTGATTTCCACCGGAAACTCGCTGCCATCCCGGCGCATCATCATGTATTCGCCGCTCGACATTTTGCTCTCGTAGAGTGTCTTGCGGATCATCTGCGCCGCCAGCTGCCGGTCGCGCGGCAGGATGAACTTAAACAGGTTCGAGCCCACCACTGCCTCGGGCTTGTTGTAACCCAGCATCTCCGCCGCCTGCTGGTTACACAGGATCATCTTCCCTTCCAGGTCAGCCAGCGTGATGCCGTTGGGCGAGGTTTCCACCAGGGTCCGGTAACGTGCTTCGCTGGCGCGAATCAAAGCCTCCACTTGCTTCCGCTCTATAGCGTACCTGATCACGCGCAGCACCAGGGGGCCGCTGATCTCGCCCTTCACCAAATAGTCCTGCGCGCCGCGCCTCACCGCCTCCACGGTAATCGCGTCGTCTGCCAGCCCGCTGAGGATCACCACCGGCAGCCGCGGAAAGCGCCTCACCGTGGTGTTCAGCGTATCCAGGCCGCGGCTGTCGGGCAGGTTCAGGTCTAGCAGCACCACGTCATAGGGTTGCGAGCCCAGTTGAATCAGCCCTCGCGACAGCCGGTCGGTATGGTCCAGCCTGATCTTCCCCAGGCCGATGTCTGCCAGCGCCTCCTTCAACAGCAGGACGTCATCGGGATCATCCTCGATCAGCATCGCATGGATCTGATGGTTGCTCATTTATCCGCCGGTTTTTGTACGACCTGGGCGTTGAATAGCAAAGTCTGGTTGCAGCCGTTGTGCTTGGCCTGATAGAGCGCCTGGTCGACCGCATCCAGCAGCGCATCCGCCGAATCGGCATCCTCCGGGAAGCCGGCGATGCCGTTGCTAATGGTCACGCTAATCTCGTCGTAGGCGCCGTGCTCGTTAGCTACCCGAATCGACAGGTTGTCCACCACTTTGCGCAGTCGCTCGGCGCCGTTCCACGCCTGCTCGGCCGTGGTTTCGGGCAGCACCACGATGAACTCGTCGCCGCCGTAGCGCGCTGCCAGGTCGCAGCCGCGTGTGTTGCTCAGCAGCACCTGCCCCAGGTGCTGCAAAATCACGTCCCCGCTGCGGTGACCCAGGCGGTCGTTGATTTCTTTGAAATGGTCGATATCGACCATCATCATCGAGAATGGGTGCCCGTAGCGCCGGCTTTTAATCACCTCGTAATCCAGGAAGCGCATAAGCTCACGCCGGTTGTATAATCCGGTGAGCTCATCGTGCACCGCCAGCTCGCGGATCTTCTGCAGCAGGCGGTCGCGCTCCAGCGCATATCGGATGCTGCGGTCCAGCAGCTGCCCGTCGATGTGCCCCTTAACCAGGTAATCCATCGCCCCCGCTTCCAGCGCCGCCTGGTCGATCTCACGGTCCGACCGTCCGGTGACGATGATCATCGGCGCCCGGCAGCCCGCCTGCGAGGCTTCCTTCAACAAATTCAGCCCCGAATTTTCTCCCAGGTAATGGTCCACCAGGTAGACGTCGTAGTTGCTGCGCTCGATCTCCTTCAAGCCTGCCTGGTAGGTCTGCACCCAATCCAGCTTGTATTTCTGCAAGCTGCCGTGCTCCATGAGGTGGTCGCGGAGGATCAGGTAATCATCCTCGTCATCTTCCACCAGCAGCACGTGGACGGTTCTCGTTTCGGGTTCCATGAGATTTTCCCCTTTCATAAGCCTGGTAGCTCCTTCAAGCAGCCTGTGCTCGCATGCTCAGCGAGGCATTCAGTCGGATGCGCATGGGCGGGCGTAGCTCTCCAGCCCGTAACTGGCATCATCGGCGTGGAACAGCTCCACCACCTCGAACCAGTAACGCTTCAGGCCTTTAACAATTTCCACCAACCTTTGGAAGGTGTCGGGTTTGGTGATATACCCGGCAGCCCCCAGGTCATAAGTGCGCAGCACATCTTCCTCAGCGCTGGAGGTGGTGAGCACCACCACGGGGATGCCGCGTAAATTCGGGTCGGCTTTGATCTCAGCCAGGCTCTCGCGCCCGTCTTTGCGCGGCATGTTCAGGTCTAGCAGGATCAGGTCGGGCCGTGGCGCCGCCTGGGGCGCAGCGTAGCTATCCTGTCGGCGAAGGTATTGCATTAGCTGGATGCCATCCTCCACAAAGTACAGCTGGTCGTTTTGCCCGCTTTCACGGAACGCGTCTTGCACCAGCACGCAGTCGTCAGGGTCGTCTTCAGCTGTCAGGATGGTGATAGTTTGGCTGGTATATTTCATGTTCTTTTCCTGTTAATTCTCTCTGACCGGTAATCGCACGATCTGTACCCAATATTGCCCCAACCCCTTGATGGCCTCCACCAGCCCGTCGAAGGTAACCGGCTTGGTGATGTAGCTGGCCGCCCCAATGTCGTAGCTGCGCATGATGTCCTCCTCAGCCTTGGAAGTGGTCAGCACCACCACCGGGATGTAGCGCAGGCGTGAGTCATTCTTGATCTCTGCCAGGGCTTCTCGCCCGTCTTTGCGCGGCATGTTCAGGTCCAGCAGGATCAAATCGGGGGTGGGGGAGGCCTGGCGGTCGGCATACTTGCCTTCATGGTGCAGGTAATCCAGCAGCTCCACGCCGTCTTCCACGAAATACAGGCTGTTACACAGCAGGCTTTCCTTAAAAGCTTCATTGATCAGCAGGCGGTCATCGGGGTCATCGTCTGCCATGAGGAATACCACCGGTTTGGCGCTTTTAGGCATGTGAGTTTTCTCCTTTTGGTTGGCTGATGGGCAGGGTGACAATGAAAGTCGAGCCCTTCCCAGGCGTGCTGTCGGCCGTGATCTCGCCGGCGTGGCGCTCCACGATGCGCCGGCAGATGGCCAGCCCCATGCCGCTGCCTTCGTATTCTTGCCGGCTGTGCAGGCGCTGGAAGGGCTTGAAGATGCGGTTGAGGTATTGCAAGTCGAAGCCGATGCCGTTATCCTTCACCATGATCCGGCACTTCTTGCGGGTGTTGGTGGCTGAGATCTGCAGCAGCGGGGGCACCCCCTGGCGGTGAAACTTAAGCCCGTTGTTGATCAGGTTTTGCAGCAGCTGGTGCATCTGCGTGGGGTCGGCCTCGATGGTGGGCAGCTCTCCGGCTTCCACCTTGCCTCCCGTGCGGTCAATTTGCAGCTCCAGGTCCGAGATCACCTCACGCGCCAGCTCGTTCAGGTCAACCTGGGTGAAGGGCTGGGCGCGTGTGGTTACCCGCGAGAAGGTCAGCAGGTCGTTGATCAGTGTCTGCATGCGCAGGCTGGCCTCGCGCATGCGCTTCAGGTAGTCTTGCCCGGTTTCGTCGATCACCTGGCCATACTTGTTCGCCAGCCGGTCGCCGAAGGCCAGCACCTTGCGCAGCGGCTCTTGCAGGTCGTGCGAGGCGATGTAAGCAAACTCCTGCAGGTCGCGGTTGCTTTGCTCCAGCCGGGCAGCATATACCTGCAAGGCCACTTCTGCCTGCTTGGCCTCGGTGATGTCGTCCACCGAAAGCAGCAGGTGCGGCTGGCCGTTGGCCGTAAACGGGGTGAAGCGGCAGTCCAGCCAGATTTCCTCCCCGTTGCCCCGCGTGGTCTTATATTCAAGGCGGGTTTTCTGGCGGGTGCGGATCGCTTCCTGGGCTTGTTCGAACAGCCCGTTAGCTTTCCAGCTTTCCAGCTCGTTATAATTCTGGCTTAACAGGTGTTCTTGCGTGGTGCCCAGGATATTGGCTATCGGTTCGTTAACCAGGATGCATTTGCCCGTTGCATCGTAGGTGGTGATGCCCAGGCTTGAAGAGTTGATCAGGGTTTTGTTGTATTCCAGGGCATCCGCGATGCGCTGCTGGTCCATCTTGCGCTCGATGGCTGAAGCCACCTGGGTAGACACGAACTGCATCAGGTCAAACTGCTCGTGGGTGTACACCACTCCCGGGGTGTAGCTCTGCGTCACCATCACGCCGATCACCCTCGTACCCACCATCAGCGGCACGCCGATCCAATCCACCGAGTCGGTGCCCACCACGTCAGCTTCGCCGTGCAGCACCAGCTGGGTGAAAACATCGCCGGGTGCCCACAGTGGCTTTTGGGTGGTGAGCACGTATTCGGTGAGGCCGTGCTCGGGCTTGCCCGGTACCGGCGGCTCGTCGTACTGGTCCACGTAATAAGGAAAGCTCAGCAGGTTGTTCTCGGCGTCATACAGGGCAATATACAGGTTCTCCACTGGCATCAGCTCGCCCAATATGCCGTGGATAGACTTGAACAGCTCATCCAGGCTGGTGGTGGTCACCACGGCGTGCGAGATGCGGTAGATGGCCTGCTGAAGCTGCTCGCTGCGTTTGCGGCGGGTGATGTCGATCATCACCCCTTGCCAGAAGAGCGGCTTGCCGTCACGGTCGCGCACCATGCGGGTTTCGTCGCTCACCCAGATCACCCTTCCGTCCTTGGTCACCAGGCGGTATTCCGATATGGAAGGCTGCATGGCTGCATAAGAGCGCTCGTACTCTTCGATGACGTGCCGATAGTCTTCGGGATAGATCATTCGACCCCATAGCTTGTCATCTGCCAGCCACTCTTCGGGGGTGTAACCGGTGATGGTCTCGAGCTGCGGGCTGATGTACAGCGTCTTGTAGGCGTCCTCAGCCGAGTCGGTGTAGATGATGGCCGGCACCTGCTCCACCAGGGCGCGGAATCTGACCTCCATCTCGGGCTCGTCACGTTTTGTCTTGCCAGGGTCGTTAAAATCTTGATGAACGGTGCCCCCCTGTTCTGTTTTTGCTTTTTCTTCGGGCATCCGGTCAGCTCCACGTGAAGATATGAACAAATTTTTGCCAATTGCAACGCAGTATGGCTGCTGTTTAGCGTGCAAGTATCGTGCCGATTGGCAGATTGAGCAATTCTATACCATGCTGGCTTTTTTACCCCTCAACCTTGCATTTTTGTAAGGTGGCGCATCTACCTGTGTTGGGGCCATCCATCCGTATTGCCCCTGACTCACCAGCCCGAGACCAATCGATTTACCATCCCTGTAGAGACGCCCCACCGGGGCGTCTCCTCTACCCCCACCATGAAAGAGTCATCGCTCGCGATCATCCCACGTAGGGGCGACCCATCCATTGCCTGCCGGACACCTGGATGACCC
>Ga0172364_10002843_pt1 | contig 13822 bp, 16 predicted proteins | sample LakKivSesite10cm_FD_114545 | JGI IMG/M metagenome (GOLD analysis project Ga0172364, IMG submission 114545) | Sediment microbial communities from Lake Kivu, Rwanda - Sediment site 10cm | ecosystem: Environmental > Aquatic > Freshwater > Lake > Sediment | place: Rwanda: Western Province, Lake... | reverse complement strand
GTTCATTGAGCCAGTTGGAAAATGGGCCATTTACCCACGCCCCTTGACGGAACATATCTCCCTTCCATGGAGCAAAATCTCCCGCTATGATCAAAAGATCACATGGGGGAACTTGAAAGTCCAATTGTCCATGATTGTCAGAGAAAGCACAGATTTTCATGTTTGCTCAATCAGTTGTTCCATCGTCATTCAGTTGGAAGAAGCCGGGCTCGGAACCGGCATCATAGAGAGCGTTTGCCATTTGTTTGCCAGTCAAAACCTTTTGTGATACGATCTTACTGGTTCCAACACAATCGCCTTCATCACAATCATAGCCAATAGCAGCAGGATCGTCATTGTCATACGGCTCTTCTGACAGCACTTCAATTTGAATGATTGTCTTGTAAAACTTTTTTTCGGACTTCTTCATTTGTGTTCTCCTTGAACATCTTCTAATGGGCACCAATCGGGGATCGGTGGTAATGGTACATCGTCATACTCGCCAGTTTCTTCGTTCCTCACAACCAGTTCATCCTCAAAAGCCAGTCGGGACAGGTCCCAGCGTTTCAATCCACAATGGTTTCAATTTTGAGTTGTTTCATGGTTTCCTCTTGAGTTTGTTGGGCAGAAAATCATCATAGTCGAACACAACTGGGATTTGTTGTATGGCTGGAAGCTGTATTTGTTTGAGGAAGCGATTGGTAAAGGCTGGATCGGTAACATCAGGAGGTTCTTCCTGTCCCTTCTTGTAGCCTTCCTCAAAACCCTGGTCGTAGCCTTCCTCAAAACCTTGATCCCATGCTTCTGAAAAAGTCCCAATATGAAGCCAACGAGCCTCTTGATAGAGTCTCTCAAGGAACATGGTTTCTTTTTGCTACATCGCCAAGCCTATTTCTGTGGCGTATTGAAGAAGTTTGTCTTTCATCTTCAACCATTCTTCTTCGAACCATTGTTCATTTTGTTCTTTTGTTTCCATGGTGTCATGTCTTTCAATTTCTTCTTCGGGACTATTTTTGCCGGAGAAAAATAGAACAAGGGCAAGTCATTTCTGACTTGCCCCTGTCCATCCACCTTTGTCCCTAGCTTCCCAAACAGGAGAAACTCTTAGCTGATGATGATCTTGTCACCATCCACATTCATCTCAACATTAACGGACAAGTTCTTCAACCCAGCCAGTCCCATTGTGTACTCGGAAAGACGAACATTGTCATATTCGTCCACAACGTATGTCCGAATATCGTTTCTGCTTGTGTCCTTGGTTGCCGACAAAGAAATCTGTTGCAACCCTGGTAGTGGGAGAACATAAATCTCGTCATTCTCCTTCAGTCCTAGATCACGAATAAACTTGGCTGGCACACAGATACGACCGCGGCTGTCCGGCTCTACCTTCACCGGCTCATCCTCTGACTCATCATTGTCGGCATCATCCTCTTTGTCAACACTGTCGTCATATCCGCAGTTTTTGCAGTAGCCATCCAGGAAATCTGCCGAGCCACACTCGGGGCAATACATAACATCTTCCTCTGCATCTTCATCGGCCTTATACAAATCATCGTCCGGGTAAAGTGATTCTGTGCGTGGGCCTTCACACTCACGGACAACTTCATACTCACAAACACGCATCTTCTGGCCGTTGTAGTCATTCGGAACGGCTACAACATTCATCGGGTTAATCTTGACTTCGACAAGACGACCGCCACCGCCACCATAGGTCTGTGCATACTCATAGGCAGCAATGTGCAGGCCGGAAGAACAGGTCTTATCCGGATCGGGATCAACTTCGGAACGTGGCATAGACGGCTTCGCTCCAACGGAGTTGTCAAACTTCCCGGTCTGCATATCCTTCCAGTCTGCCGTTACCCGCTTGTAGGCCACAAAACAGCCATCGGAGGTAATGGGAATGTTGTTCTGGTCAAGGAAAGCATACAAATGACCTCGGGAACGATCTGACGGATTCCGTTTCAGGTTGTTCCAGAAGTTGACCAACGCATCAACTGGGAGACCCTGCTCCACAAAACCAATCACTCGCTTGGAAAGTGTCTCGGGCATCGGCTCATTAGCCGTGTAAACCACACCGTCCTGCACATAGAACGTGCCATTGGTTCCCTTGCGAATGGCTGCGGCCTTATCGACCATATCGCCAACCTTGTTCCACTGACTACGGTTAGCCAAAGCCGCCGTAATCTGTCCGAACATCGGATTTTCCGCGGGGATAACCTTTGGCATCCCACCATCGAACATGATCGTTACTGAACCTTCATTCTGAATGAAACTCTTTACCATCATACTCTGTTTCTCCTTGTTTCTGTACCATTATAGGTACGTTGTTAGAACTTTTCAACTTTTTTCATCTTCGGGACACAATTTTTCTTGCCGCAAAAATCTTCGGCTACACAGCCGTCGCGGCACACGAACTCACTATGGCCGCGTTTTTCGGGACAGCTACGGAGATCGCACTAACCGCCGTAGCCTTCTTCACATTGTTCCTGTCATTTATCAGGTTGATGTACTCGAAAATGGCATCCTTTTGCTGCTTTTGCGAAGCATTCCAATCGCGGTAAACCATTGACAACAGAGGATACGCCGCACTTACAGCTTTCACCATCTTCGGCAAATCATACTTCCATGCCGTTGTCTTGTGGGCAGGAACTCCACTTGCTTTCAGGATCTCAGCCAAACTTTCGATTGACTCGATTTTCTGCTGGGCTTCCTTAATCTCATCGGATGCTGTCAGGTACTTATAGAGGCAGCACGTTTTGTCAGTTATCCGTTGCTTCCAATCATCATCTTGGTAAATGGCGTTAGCCGCATGATTGAAGGCGTAGTTAGGAAAATAGTGGTAATCATACGAATGACTGCCAAGGCTGATAACCCCCGGATCTTTTAGCAACTCGTCCAGCTTTTTCTGCAAAGCCTTCTCAATCGGCTCCCAGTCCTGTCCAATCTTGTCCTTGTACTTCTCGGAAATCCCATAAATGGCCTCTTTGCCATTGAACGCTTTATTCATGGATTGAAGGTCATACATGGATACTGTTTTGCCATTAACCAGCGTGGCATTACGATTCTTTAGCAGGACATACTTATCGTCGCCTTCTTCAATCAATTCAGCATCGGCTGGAGTCCAAATATCCTTGAGGTTGCCCGTATCTGGCACAAACTTCCAAATACGGGGAACCGTGTAGCCGCTCCGACCAGTTCCGCCAACAGTCCGCACGATTGGAGCCTTGACGAAATCGGTAATCTTCTGCGGACAATACAAGTCAATTTCAAGGTCTTTCCAATGCTTTTCCGCAGTAGCCAAGTCCTTTGGATCGTCCGGCAGAGACAGTACACAAACCCGCCTCACATCTTTATTCGCCGGATCATTGAAAATCGTCTTGAGCCGACGCCGATTAGGTTGTACTGTTTTCTCGTCATTCACCAAAAGAATGTACTCGTCTCCAATGTCAAACTTATAGCCACCGTAGGACGAACCACTAACTTTACGGAAATCATTTCCGGAGTAAATCCTATTGTACCTTGTGCAGAAGATGTGCGTTCCGTTCAAAGCCGGGGCATCACCAGTGATTTTCTTTCCGTTCCAAGTTACGGAGTTGACAATGCCGCTGAAGTCATTTTTCACCTTTAACCAAAGGGAGTTGGCTTCCCACAGGTTCTTGGCGTTCTTTATGCCATCGGATACCTGTACGGTCAACTCCTTGACTACGGCCAGCAACTTGTCTTGCAAAATCTTGATTGCCTTGGGAGAATAGTCAATTTCCTCTCGGTTGGCAGTCAAAGGCAATTCACCCGTCTTGAAAGTCATACAAAGGGGAAAATTGAACAAATGGTTCAAAGTGTCCTGATCATCCTCTTTCATCTTGTTGATTTGCAAACTATCCCAATTCAGGGGATACGGGATTCCGTCAATGATAGCCCTTGCTATTTGACGACCATAGGAACTATAATCCCTCTTGGTTACGTTCCAGTTGGTTCCCTGAAAAAGAACCTTGTGCTCTGGCCATGTCCAATTCGGAACGCCCTTTATTGTCGGTCGAACGTCCCAAAACTGGGAGCAGTTCTTTACCCAATCCGCGAACTGGCTTTCATCATTTGGCTTGCAAGGAACAATGATTGTCGTTCCCTGCGGCTCTGTGGTTTCATTTTCCTCTACCTTGGCGAGTTTGCCGGTACGGCCTTCGTCAATATAGGCGATATACTGACGAGAAACCATCTTGCCATCTTTGTCGGGTGTATTGGAAACAATGATGAATGACTCGGAATACGACCAAGGACTCTTTGCTCCGATACCAAAACCACCAGTCTGATCATTGTCATTACGCTTTGTGGAGTTGTGAACCACTACACCATTTGCGATAAAATTGTGTAGCTCGTTATCAATCTCAATGTCATAAACTTGATGCTTCTTCTCTTTTTCAACACCAATAATGTGCTCATGATCAAATTGCTTTTTCATCATCTGGTCGGAGAAAGAAAGCATGTAGCCATTGTTCTTTGACCTTACCACTTTGCCTTTCGCTGGTCCTTTTGAAATGATCTGGCTAATTTTTCGAGCCTTGCGCACTCTCACATTGCCGCTCTTATAACCAAGCGAATCAATGAGATTTTTGAAATCATAGGCCATGTTTTTGTTCGAGATTTCAAAATGACGGAGTGGCTTTCTGCCATCTTGCTTGGTACTCCACCCGTCAGCATCAATGAAACCATCAAGAAACGCCTTCTTATTCTCGCGGCTCAATGAAAAAATCCATGATGGAATACGCTTTTTGTCAAATCCATCGATCCATCCCAAATCCTCAAGAACTTGAGACAAGATAACAGAATTGACCTTCACTTGGGTTTGATCTTTTGTCGTTAGGCAATCAAGACCCATCTTATTTATGCAACCCTTGTAATAATTGTTGAGGTCGCTATAAACCGAAAGAGCAAAAGAGACAGAATACTTTTGACTCTTATAGTCGTTTCCTCTCCACCCATCACCAAGCATGAAACCAAAGAAACGGCAGAACCACGATGGGATTTCTTCTGGCAACTTGATAGTGGTTCTTGGAGAGTTGTTGTTGGTTTTTTCATAATCCTTGATCGACTTTGGCAATAGTTGAGAAAACTTGCTAATTGTCTCTCCATTGGCATCCGAACAATAGAAAATCTGGTCCGAATAGGTACGATTGATTAGACCATCTTCATAACGACAGCAAACCAAATCTTCCACTGGAACATAATCAACTTGTTTGGAGCGGTTCTTATTGAAAGACAATACTGGATGATTGCCAGTAGCAATCAATTCCCTATGCTGCGTTTTCACCTTGTAGCACTGCTTGACGCCGTTGTTGAAAGTCCTCTTAACCTTACCGACAACCAGCTTGCTAGTTTTTGGATCAAAAGAATAAACTTTGTCCCCAATCTTCACATCTTTGATTGGCTTATACCCGTCCGGTCCCCAAATCATCGTTTCACCTGGCAAACAATTGCCGTAACGAATGAACACATTTACCATACGATCAGGCGAAATGCCGGGGCCGAAGTCTCTCACATGAAACTGGGGATCAAGGCGAGTTGGCAACTTGACCTCAATGGGAGTGTTCCCCTTGCCAAGTTCCCTATGGGCATCACGGGCATTTGACATAATCTCTTGCGTGAACGCTTTAATGGGATTCGAATACAGCTTGCTTCTCAAAATGTTCAGAATGACGGTTACATCACCGATACCGAACATTTCTTCCTCAAAGTCTGCCGAACGCTTTACCTTATTTGGGTCGAACTCTAACTTCATGGGTTTCTCCTTGTAGGCTTAGGTGGGTTTATTGATTTTCGGGACGGATAGATGGCAAGGACGGATTATTTCTCGCCGTTTTCCAAAGTCAGCATTCCAACAACTTCGTATGTTGGCCGTCCCCAGGCATATTTGCCAGTGAGATCCCAATAATCCTTATTATCCTTGTTGGCAAAATCCTCTGGGCTCTTGGGCTTTTCTTCATTGTCCAGCGAAAAATCCGCCCTATGATCATAATTTGACCAAATGCGGACAATGTTGTTCTTTGTGTCGATGTGGACACGGACAAAGACTTGATTGAACAAATCGACGAAATACTTTGGCAGCACATAGCTCTTTATGCCGGTTACCGCTCTCAAAGTGATAACCCCATTGTGCTCATCCTTTGACAATGGATTGAACAAGGACACAAAGTCGTCCAATGAGATTTTTTCACCAGCCAAAATGTCATTCGATGTTTTTGCCATTGTCTTTCTCCGTCTTTTCAGCAAAGTTGGGATATGGCAGATCAATCACGCCATTTCCATCTTTGTCAGTTTTGATGTGAACGATGTTTTGCCCGGCCATAATACCGGCTATGTAGGTTGCAGCAAGGATTTTTGCTGTTTCTTTCCAAGACAATTCGTTTTTGAACTCGTTGACAGCAATTTTTTCCGCCAGATCAAAAATTGCCTCATTCAACTTGTCATTCAACTCTTGCCATGCTTGTTCATTAGTTTGTTCCATCGGTGCTCCAAAAATACACAATGGGTGCAAGACTTCTCTTTGTCCTGCACCCATGTTCTACCCCCTAACTTTTTCGGGACGCTTACGCCGGAGTCGCCTCAGTTGGCTGGACTACCGGAGCCGGTGTTGCCGGAGCAGCAGGCTCAGCAACGGGCTTCTGAACCATAACGTAATGGCCCTTATACTGTCCATCAGTCTGCTTCTCAAAGCCGGCCTTTGGCTTGCCCTTACCCTTGGCGGTTCGGGACAGTTCCTTGCCATTCAGATCAAGGGTAATGTATTCGGCCTTAACCTTGATTTTCTTCTGGACGAATGGGACAATCCGGTTCCCATCGGTGTCCAAATACGAGCCAGTGGCCGGACGACCCTTACCCAACGGCTTACGACTGACTTCCTTGCCATCCTGACCAAGCTGGATAATGAACTTCGGCTTGGCTTCCTGTACCGGCTGCACCGGCGTCTCTACCTTGACCTCTGTTTCCTTCGTCTCTACCGTGTCAGTCATTGTATGCTCCTTTGGGCTATGCCCTGTTTGAACTAACTGACATTTTTCATCTCTAACCCATTATACTCATTTTCGGGACAACTTTCAAAGATTTTCCCGGAATCTGGGAAAATTATTGTTACGCCAACTTGATTTCACAATATGCTATGGCTTCCATTTTGTTCTTCGCGGGAAAAGTACCAGCCACACTTGCCGAACCCATTACAGTTGTCGTAGTCATCTTTGTTCTCCTGCGGCTTTGCCGCTAATAGTTTCTTCGGGACAGAACTTATTTTCTCACTCGTTCTAACATCGCCACTCTCATCTTGCCCAATGCTGATTGTTCAACTTTTGCCACTTGATGAGAATGTAGGCCAACCTTTTCACCAGTGCTGGCCATCGAAGGGCGTTTTCCCTCACCAAGATACCGAATCTTCAACACTTCCAGTTCTTGGCTTGACAAACCGGCCTTGTTTTTCTCCAAGATCACTTTCAACTTGTCGATGAACGCAATTTCGGGACGGGTTCTGCTCTCGTCAATGAGTAGTTCGTTTTCACCGCTATCCTCATTGTCGTAATCCCCACGAGCAATTTGAGATACAACAATTTCTTCCCTTCTGCTTCGTTCTTTGTTCATCTTACCCAAATTACGAACGATTGACCAATAGGCATAGGTGGAGAAACGATAACCCATTGTGGCATCATAACCATCCACGGCAGCCAAAAGACCCATGTGGGCATCGGAATACATTTCATCCGGATCCAAATGATACATTTTGTGCTTTTTGGCTATATTGACCACCAGACGAAGGTTCAACTCCACAATGAGAGCCTTTCTTTCACGGGCTTTTTTGTCCCATGACAGCATTTCCATGATGAACTTCTTTTTTGGCCCATTCTCAACAATTTTCTTCAACTGGGCAACACGATAGCGAGCATAGTTGAACTGGTTGAAAATAACTTGTTCTTGCTCCTTGGTCAAAAGAACCTTCTTGGAGGCATCTTCGCTATCCTCTACGTCATAATCTTTCCAATGAGAAGTGGAAGGCAGAGTAGCCATAACCAATGGATCGAACAAAACAAGTTGAGCCGCCTGATTGTCGAGATGGAAAATCTTGTTATCCTTGTAATCGGAAGCGGCAGGATTTTCCATAACCACTCTCAAATCATGTTCTTGCTCTTTTGTCAAACCGAAAATGCTAACCAATGTTTCCGTTTTCATAACACATCCTTTTTTACTCATTTCACATATTTTCACAAATGTCAAGCACCAAGTGCTTTTTTCAAGCCCTTGTTCTAAAAATTGTTGGTCGGGACAGAACGGAAGGGCTACTTACTCTGGGCTGGGCGATTACTCCCAACCGGCAAATAGCGGGCCGTGGTTTGTTCTTGTGTTGTCAGAATGTCGGAAAACTCGGCCATATCACTTTTTTCGGCAAAAGAAAAAAGTTTCCTTCTTTATTCCTTCCAAGCGACCAATGCCAAAAATACAAAAATGCTTGAAAAAGCAAATGTAAAAATGGTACCTTCATAGTTTCTAACTACCTCGGCAATACCACAACCAAATAGAAGAACGGACACAGCAAGGGATAAAGCTCTCCACACACACATTTTTATTTCTCCTGTTTATTTCTTCAAACTTGAGGCAAAGATCCAGTTGTTCCGGTTGCTGTTGGACTAAACCGAATTGTCTCTGGCTTGTCCATACAGCAATTTTTCCATTTTTTCAAAGACCCACATGGACACTTATCATTTCTGCCAGGTTGATCATTTTTCCTAATAGGGTCAGTAATGTTTTTGAGACATTGAGAACAAGCATGTGTTTGTCCTCTGCGCTCCAAATGATCAACTTTTTCATGGCAGAGAGGGCATTCAATGTCAGCAAATGCTTTTTTGTCCATTGCTTCAATTGGAACAAACTCATTGGTTGCTACTGGCACAACCACCGGGACTACATCTACCTTATCTTCGTCAATTACTGGAATGTTTGTCATCGGACAATCTCCATGCTTTCTGCTTCTTGTTCCAATCGTTCAATATAGTCAATTTCATCCTGGTCATCACACACTTCCAAGTTATCCCTGTCCAAAATTTCCACTTCAACATCTTTGTCAGTGGAGTAGACATTCTGGACAAGACCGCCTTCGACTTCGATGATTATTTTAGTCATGGTTATGCCTTATGTCCTTGCAAGTGCTCAGGTAGGTTGCCCAAACTATTGCCTTCTTCTTGCGGTCATGCCCAAGAAACGCCTTGAGAGCCTTTGCCAAAGAAGCCTTACGCCCCTTGGCCTTGTTAAACTGGTCATTCACATGAAGAACAACACGACCGGAAGTAACCGGCTCAAAGCGTTCCTTACCAATGACACCGGGACGAACATAGGAAATCTTGCACACCGTCTGCTTCGTTGCATGTCCGCTCTCGTTCATACAATCCTCATGTCGCCACTCAATGTCATACGTTCCTGCTTCCAACTTTACCAACATTTTGTTTCTCCTTATTGTTATAGTTCAACAATCACTTCTTCGGGACAATCTTTGTCCAATGTTTCCATTTTTGTCAAAAGGGCAGCCAATCCACGAACCTCAAACGGCCTCATCGCGCCCATCCCAATGGAGGGAGGTCGGAAATACCATATACCATCTACGTCATGCTGGTAACGCACAACTTCACCAAGGGACCAAGAATTATCACAACCATCTATCATCATGACGACAATCCAATGATCCTTTAAAAACCTTTCTTTTGTTGCCACATATTTTGACATGTTATATCCTGTCAACCACATTACGGTTCAGCACGCCTTCAACTTTAACTTCTCTTTCTTTGATCATTTCGCCATTTTTGGCTTTTGCCCATGCTTCGCCAATATTTTCCGCTTCCACATCATACACTTTGCGGATAGCAATAGTTTCAATCACATCAAATGAATAGGTTTTCATATTGCACCTTTATTTTCTTGCCGCGAAAAAGTTCGGGACTACTCAATTCCCAACTTCTTGAACAATTTCACTACTTCCACTTTCTCTTCCATTATGGCAAGCATCAATGGGGTCATTCCACCATTGTCTTTTTTGTTAGGACTGGCTCCTTCTTTCAACAATCGTTCAATTTCTTCCAAGTTGCATTGGACTACCGCCCTATGGAGCATAGTTTGTCCAAACTCCAGTGGTGTGTCCATCTTTGTTTCGTCGATCTTATCTTCGGGACCAAAAACTTCTCTTCCGGCAATTTTTTCTGCCGCATAATAATTTTGCCAGAACTCAATCCTCTTGTCTATGTCCTTTTTTTCTTCTTCGGGACTTTTTTTACCATCATCAAGTGGGCCCTTTTGATGTTTGGCTTCAATTTTCTCCAAAATGGCCTTTTTCTGGGGATCACTTACATTTTTTCGGCAAAGATTTAGCTCGACAATTTTCAATAATTGGCTCAATGATGACATATTGTCTCCTTGGCCCATTATAGCACAAGTTCCAACTGATGTCAAGCAATAAAAATAGGGCAGGATTGCTCCTGCCCTATAACAACCCACCGGGTTGCCTTCATCGGCTAATTTTCTTTTTCCAACATTTGCAACCAGTTCCTTTATTTTCCCAAGAGTTCCTACTTATAGCCCAATTCAGCATTTCGCCTGCCCAAAATGGAATTGTTATGGAACATATCCCTGGTTTGGCATCTTTACATTTTTCCCAATCAGGATCAATGTTGAACCAGTAGCAAGTTCCACAACATTTCTTTGGTAGTTTGATCATATCTCGCCTCTAATGAACATGTTGATTACCGCTGGAACACTGGCGTCAAATCCAGCAACGTCAAGACACCTATCATCATGTGTATCGGAGATTGTGTAGCCGGTAGCCGTCATAGCGACTACAATCAACTTGGCGTCCGGCTTGTTCATTGTCTTACGATACTGCTTCAATGCCTCGAATGGGTGCTGGTTCGAAGACCAGGTTTCATTATCGGTGAGGATTACGAACGCATCAATGTCATACCTCTTGTCGGTTGCCCACTTGATTGGAACAGCACAATCAGTTCTACCATGAGGAGCAATTTTGCGAACGACACTATCCAACTTGTCCTGTGCCGTAATGCCTAACTTGTCAAATGGGCCAGTATCGAAGCCAATGATGTAATGGTTCGGTTCTCTACGGGCAATCGCCATAGCCATTACTGCCGCTGCTTGTGTGGTGCTAATGTTTGGCAATCCAGCAACCGGCCCGCCCATAGAGCCGCTCATGTCGATACCAAGCAGAATGTTCTTGCCAGTTGGCTGAACATAGTCAAAAGAGGCATAGAACGCCTGTTCCAGTGCATTGCAAATAGCCGTAACTGGCGTCCATTCACCATTGCCACGGAAACCACGACCAGTGCCATAGGTGTTCAACGCAGCCAGTATAGACATCGGGTGAACACGGGCCTTCTGGATCTCGGCTGGATCGGTCAAACGGGAAACGACAACATCCAAAGCATCCTTTTCGCCAATTTTCATAACCCTGGCATAATGCTTTGGCATCAATGTTCCCAGTTTGGTCATATTACCCAAGTTTCTCATTGTGGCAGTATATGGCATATTCTTGACCAGTTCATCATACACCTCCTTGGTGTTGAGTAGTCCCGTTGGAATACTCTCACGAGCGAGATTATACTTGGCTATAATTTCTACTGCGGATGCTGGATCGGAACAATCCTTTATCAACTCATGCCCATAAATATAACGAGTAGCAGAATCGGTCTCCATCCCAGGGCGGAAATAATCAATGGTTGGCTTCCTGACCGCATAGTTAAAAATAACATCGTGCTGACTATCGATTGGAACAATATGAGCCTTACGCAGAATGTCCCTGTGAGACCAAGGGAGTTCGCCTTCCACAGCACGGCTACCATACTTGCAAACCTGGTAGGCCAAAGATGAAGCGTCCTTGCTGTTATACCAACGGCTCAAAGCAGTCCGCATACCACGGCCCCAACCAGTTCCCTTCTTCATGTCCTTGACATACTGGCAGAAGGTGAATAGGTGAGTTCCGATACGACAAACCTTGTCCAACTTGGACAAAGCATAGGAACGGGCCTCTGCCTTTGAATGAACTGCCGCCAAAGCCAAAGCGAAGATAGCCGGATCGTTCTTTAAAGCGATGCCGGAATCACTAACATTGACTATCTCATCAATAACAGCAACGTGGTTGTTCCAAAGCATCTCATCCAGGAACTTGGCGTTGTCTGCGGAAAGCTTTTTTTCGGAGATGTAATAGGTTCCACCTTCGGTTCCCAAACATAGGAAACGACGAAGCTGGGCCATCTTGTTAACCCTGAACACATAGCCACCGGCGGCATTACGAACCTGGTCGATACGGGCCGGCTGAGTCTGCGGAGTTGAACAAACGACTTTTGCGGCCGGCTGAGTTACGAATGAACGAGGCACACGGGTCGCACGAGGATGAGTTACTGCACGACCTGACTTACGGGCATAATTCTTCGCCATGATTATCTCCTTGTTTTGTTGATTGTGTCAATTTGTGTTTCGAACGTCGGGACTACTGAACATTGTGATCAAGAAAACCAAATATTACAGATTCCGAATAATAGCCGTTGGAGGTCCCATACCATCTAATGGTTACATGCCCCTTGGAAGTTCCAATGTTGTAGAATGTCCAAGTCCAACTCTCATCTGAATCACTCAACTGGGGTTCGTCATTGTTGCTATCTTCCGAGGCCCTGGCAATGGGGACTCCAATCAAATCCTGGATGTCTCCACAGATATCTTTAACTTCAACACTCTCACAACAATCTTGTTCATGTTGCAGATATGCTATGCGTCCATCACTCAAATAAAACTTGATGATGTCAGAGCCCTTCTCGGCTCCGGTAATCTTTTGGATCGTTTGTCCGACCAGTTCATTGAAATTGTGTCCTATGTTGTTCTCCATGTTAACTTTTTGCGGGCAAAAAAAGACCAGTCTCGTCATGAAAGGAGGGCTGTTGCAGGTAACGAGACTGGTCACGGACAAAATACTGGTTCAAGTTCGGGGGCATTGCAAACACTATCATTACGGACCTGTGCGAAGCACATCAAACACCATTTTTAAAGTGCCCTTTGGGTAATTGAACCGGTATTCTGTTGTCAAAAAATGGCAGTCAAGTTATTGCCCTGGAATCAATTCCGCTGTTCTACTAATTGAACTACGGCACCCATACGGATACTGGCTGGATTCGCACCAACATTCGCGGATCCTGTAGATAATCCAAAGCTGTCATACCGCCTTCTTCACTTTTTCTATCGTTGCCAACACTTATATGCTGGAGTTTCTCAAAATTGGGTATTTCAACCTACGCCGTTTTCACAGCGATAATCGTAAAATTGGGTCAAGTTTCGGCATGGGCAGAATCATTCAAATTGATAACCCATATCCATCAGACCCAGAAAGTCAGTCACACACTTACGGCCAACCTCTTCTAACTCATTATAGCCAGTTCTGGACTTTTTTCATCGTCGGGACAGAAATTATTTCACTTGCCGGAAATATGCCATATCTTCCATTGTTCCAAATTGGCAACTTGTTTCTCCAGTTGTTCAACTTTGGCAATGAGTTGTTCAGTGAAGAGCTTTTTTCAACTGGCTTTTCTGGTATTGGCTTTGGCCCAAACTCTGCTGGCATGATTTCTTCCGGATAGCGTAAACTGACCCAGCTATTCTTATCTCTGCTTCTAAAAAATCGGGACTACGCTTTCACTAACTTGCCGTTATTATTGCACTTATACGCCACATTTGCCTTTATACCGTTCTCTCCGACATAACCAATAATCTGACGGTATCTGTTTCCATCCCACCAAGTAATGTTGAGAATGCCGCCATCCCCACC
>Ga0172364_10002840_pt1 | contig 13825 bp, 14 predicted proteins | sample LakKivSesite10cm_FD_114545 | JGI IMG/M metagenome (GOLD analysis project Ga0172364, IMG submission 114545) | Sediment microbial communities from Lake Kivu, Rwanda - Sediment site 10cm | ecosystem: Environmental > Aquatic > Freshwater > Lake > Sediment | place: Rwanda: Western Province, Lake... | reverse complement strand
TTTAGTATGATTTTGGCAAGCCTAGAACGTGTTGACCGATGAATGCCAGAGCCATCTGATGAGTGACAGGCGCTAATCGTATCAGGTTTACTTCTCTCCACCAACGCTCCACATCATACTCCACAGCGTAGCCATATCCGCCAAAAGTCTGCATCGCATGATAAACCGCCTGAGTGCCCGCTTCTACAGCAGCAACCTTTGCCATATTCGCTTCTGCACCACAATCTAGCCCTTTATCATAGAGCAAAGCAGCCTTATAGTTCAAAAGCCTAGCCGCCTCGATCTTCGCCTTAGACTCAGCCAACGGAAACTGAATCGCTTGATGCGAACCAATAGGCGCATCAAACACTTTCCGCTCTTTAGCATAGTCCACAGCCTTTTTAATGGCTAAAAGCCCCAAACCACATGCAGCGGCAGAAAAACTCATCCGTTCAGGATTAAGCGTGTCCAAAACGAAATACCAGCCCTTATCCACCTCGCCTAACAGGTTTTCCTTAGGAACCTTGAGGTCACTAATGTAAACCTCAAAAGTTTTTGAATAGTTGATTCCATGCTTCTCAATTGGGATGATTTCAACCGCTGGGTTAGGCAAATCTACAACAAACAAACTTAAACCCAAAGTCCTCTTGGTTGCTTTCTCTAAAGGTGTTGTCCGCGTCACAAGCAACATGCCCTTCGCACGGTCAGCACCCGAAATAAACATCTTCTGGCCATTAACCACATACTCGTCTCCATCCTTCACAGCCACGGTTTTCGTGTTCAACGTATTCGTCCCAGCATCGGGCTCAGTCAACCCCAAACAAAACTCCATGCCTTTGGCAATTTTCGGCAAATACTTCTGTTTCTGAATCTCGCTACCATGTTTCGCAATTGATAAACCGCCAAAAACAGAAGACAAACACAAAAGCCATTCTCCAGCCAAACCGCAGCCTTCAGAAACCAACGTCTCCATAGCCAAAATCATCTCAGACATTCCCATACCACCTCCACCATAGTTCTCAGGAATAACGATGCCAGGAATGCCAGCCTCAGTCAGACTATTCCAAAAATCTTCAGGAAACTCGTGCTTCTTGTCTTTTTCTCTCCAGTATTCTGGACCAAAATCACGCGCAATATCGGCGGCTGTCTCAACAATCATTTTCTGTTCGGCGCTTAGATCAAAATCCAAAGTTATCTCCACCCAGACTTGTTGCAAATATTTCTATCTGCTGATTTTAAACTTTCGCCAAAACAACAGAAAATCTGATAGATGCTTTGCTAAGTTAATCTGCAAGCTTTGCTAAAAGATGAATCTCTAAGGCTTTTGTTTCTTGAAAGTCTCCAGAAAATTATATTCCAAGATTCAAGAGAAAAAAGAGGATTAGAGTTAGAGGTTTTTGCCTCTCCATTTACGTTTGACTTCTTCAGTTGTTTCTCCCTCTTCTTCCCATCTGATAGCAATTTGTTTAGCTACGATGCCGTATGGTATGCATTGCACAAGAAAAACTACTACTATTGTAATCCAGTTGTTGAGAAAAGGATACAAAGAGAGCATGAATAAGAGATTAATTCCACCAAAAGCGAAGATTAAAATAAATCCTTGTACAATAAACGACCAATAATCTGATTTCATTGGAATTTTCCATAGGAGACTAGTGATTAGGCTATTTATTAACCCATATAGAAAAAGTCCTAGAAGTACTGTTATCACGGTTGTGAATATGAAATCCAAGCCACTGACTGCTAGACCAGCGAATACTGCAGAGAAGAGCAGGCCATGCACGAAGTATTTAAACACCGTTTGGATATCCATTCTCTAACCTCTTTTCTTCGATGTTTGTGATAAATCTTTTCAATAATAAAGGTTCACCTTCCATGACGCTTTGTGAACAATTATATTTAAAATTGCTTATATCACTTATAGCCCATGGAAGGAAACAACATGAAAAAAATGGACCCCAAGTACATTCCAATCCTAGAAGAGAAGTATGGCAAATACTGGTGGCCAGTGGAATATCCAGAAGAAATCTCCAAAGGCCCTTTCAAAAACCTAATAATCACTGTTCTTTCCCAAAATACTAGCGAGATAAACTGCGTAAGAGCCTACAAAGGATTAGCCGCAAAATTCGAAGTAAAACCAGAAATTTTAGCCAAAGCAAAAACTGAAAAGATAAAGGAAGCAATTAGAAGCGGAGGCTTATACAATGTCAAATCGAAAAGAATCAAGGAGGTTTCCCAAGCAGTTTTAGACAAGTTTGGCGGAGACGTTTCTTCAGTTCTTGCGTTGCCAAAAGAAGAAGCAAGAGAAAAGCTTATGGAACTGCCTGGGATTGGCAAGAAAACCGCTGATGTTTTGCTTGCACAGAAGCATTCTTACGCTGAAGTTATGGTCATAGACACTCACATGGATAGAATAGCGAAAAGACTGGGCTTAGTTAAGCCAGACGCAAAGTATGAAGAAATTCAGAAAGCCTATAAAGTTTTTGTACCTTGGGAGAAAGGAGAAAGAACAGGCGGCTTGCTATGGCTTTTGGCAAAATATACATGTAAAGCTCAGAACCCAAAATGCCAAGAATGTCCAATCATAGAATTATGTGACTATGGAAGCAAAGTCACCAAAAAAAGTAAACATTAGATTCAAGCCAGAATCATCGCATACTCCTTTTTCCACAAATCCGAGCAAATCTGTAATATGACATGGTCAAAATATGTCAATTTTTATATGAGTGGCTAACAAAATAACAAGACGTGTCTCGCCCTGCTTGTTGGAAAGTGAGTTAATGAGAAAAACAATATTCAAAAAACTTAAGGCTCAAGGATTAATAGCGGATTATAACCGTTTGAGAAAGAATTTGCCTTCAAAACTTCCCGAAAGGGTTTTCGTTTGGGACGAAACCCTAAGAGAGGGGCTTCAAACTCCAGCGGTTTTTTTAACTTACGTGGAAAAGGTTAAACTGGCTAAAGCGATGGATGAGCTAGGAGTTTCCTTAATAAGTGTTGGGTCTCCAGCCATCTCTGAAGAAGAAAAGAATGATGTTAGACGAATCGCAAATGAAGATTTTCAGCAAGCACGGTTAGCCGCATCAGCTCGTATAGTTGAAAGCGATATAGATGCGTGCCTAGAATGTGGTATAAGAGAAATTCTACTGTTCACACCCTTTAATGGGCTGAACCTTCAGTATAAGCTGAAAATGACTAAGAAGGAGGTTTTAAAAAAAACTGTCGAGTCTATTGAATATGTAAAAAGACACAGGGCAACGGTGAATTTTGTTTTGGAAGACGCTTCAAGAACACCGCTTGAAGAAATTTTACAAATTTTTGAGGCTGCGGTGAAAGCAGGGGCAGACCGATTGATAATTGCAGACACTGTCGGATTTCTAAGACCTTTATCAACGCGCTATCTCATTTCACACATCAGAGACGGCCTATCAGGATTAATTAGTAAAAAAGTTCCGCTTTCAATCAGTTGCCACAACGATTTTGGTCTGGCAACGGCAAACACTTTAGCAGCCGTTGAAGAAGGCGTGGAATACGTGCACGCATCTACTGCTGGGTTTGGCGAAAGGGCAGGTGTTGCGCCATTAGAAGAAGTTGTTGTTGCTTTGGAGCTGCTCTACAACATAGACACAGGCGTTGATATGAAGAGGCTTTATAGGCTTTCGCAGTTGGCTGAAAAAAGTTTCGCTTTACCAATACAATTTCATAAGCCAATAATAGGTGAAAACGCTTTTTCCTACGAAGCAGACGAGCATGTTCACGCAATGTTGGCTAATCCTATGATTTACGAGCCATTTCCACCCGAAATCATTGAGAGAGAAACAACCTTCTACGCAGGCGCACAAACTGGAAGACACTTGGTTGAAAGCCGTTTGGCGTCCGCAAAGATTAAAGCCACACCACGACAGGTTGATGAAATAGTTAGGAGGATAAGGGGAGTGCAGGAAAGCATAGACAAAGGTGGAACGCAAATGACTTTTTACCAAATTAAGAAACTTATGAGAGAACTGCGGAAAGGCTTAACCGAAGAAGACTTCTGGAGAATAGTAAAACAAATCACAGGACAAAAACCGAAATCTCCATCGTCTCGCAATGCTGAAAAGCCTAGCGATGCATTGAAACGTTAAAAACTCATAAAACTTATCTTAGCAGCAACATATTTTTTGTCAGAAAGGTTGTGGGAAGATGAGGAAACCCCTCTGGATAGCTTCTGAAGAATGCGCAAACCAAGCTAACGCAACTCGGTTCATCAGCTTCATCAATAAACGGCATAGCCTCAAAATTGGCTCTTATGATCAATTGTATAAATGGTCGATTGAAAATATTCCCGATTTCTGGGCGGCTATATGGGAATTTGGGAAAATAAAAGCTTCACAAGAATATGATGCGGTAGTTGACGACTTAAACAAGTTTCCCGGCGCAAACTGGTTTGTTGGTGCAAGATTGAATTTCGCCGAAAACCTTCTAAGACATAGAGACGGCCATGAGGCTTTTGTTTTCAAATGCGAAGCCCAAAAATCAACTAGAATGACTTACGCGGAGCTGTATGATTCTGTGGCACGTTTGGCTAAAGCATTACGCGAAATGAGGGTTGCTCCAGGAGACCGTGTTGCTGCCTATGTGCCTAACATTATGGAGGCAGCTATTGCCATGCTTGCCACGACAAGTATAGGTGCCATATGGTCTTCTTGTGGCACTGAGCTTGGACCAGCTGCTGTTCTGGACCGTTTTGGTCAAATTGATCCAAAAGTCTTGTTTGCTGTTGCTGGATACCCGTATAAGGGAAAGACGTTTAACGTTTTGGCTAACGTTGAAGAAATTGCCAAGGGAGTATCTTCGCTTGAAAAAATTGTTGTAATTCCCTACATGGAAGAAAAAATCAACATCAACCACATTCCCAACGCTGCGCAATACGACGATTTCATATCTCAAGAAAGGCAACCTGAAATTCGATTTGAGCAATTGCCCTTTAGTCATCCTGTATACATTATGTTCTCTTCTGGAACTACAGGTAAGCCAAAGTGTATGGTTCAAGGCAGCGGCGTCCTCATCAATCACTTAAAAGAGCTAATACTACATACTGACCTTAAACGTGACGATAGAATTTTTTATATCACGTCTCCTAGTTGGATGATGTGGAACTGGCTGATAAGCTCCTTAGGCGTAGGGGCTACTGTAGTGTTATACGATGGCAATCCCAATTTTCCAGATTGGGGCACCATGTGGCGATTAGTCCAAGACGAAAAAATAACCATCTTCGGCTGCAGTGCAAGTTATGTCAATTATCTTAAAAGCATAGGGGCTAAACCTGGAAAGGATTACGATTTGGCATCGTTGCGAGAAATATCCCAGACTGGTTCTCCTCTTTCGCCAGAAGGATTTGAATATGTTTATAGAGAGATCAAAGAAGATTTGCATTTTAATTCCATAGCTGGAGGTACAGATATTAACGGCTGTTTTGCTGCTGGAACGCCTATTCAGCCCGTGTATGCTGGAGAATTGCAAGGTCCAGCTTTAGCAATGAAAGTCAAGGCGTATGATGAAAATGGCAATTCAGTGGTTGATCAACAAGCAGAGCTTGTTTGTGAGGCGCCTGCTCCTTCGATGCCTCTTTATTTCTGGAACGACACTAATGGGAAAAAGTACAGAGACGCTTACTTTGGTGTTTATCCTAATGTTTGGCGGCACGGCGACTGGATTATAATTCACGGCGACACAGGTGGAATAACTTTCTTAGGTCGTTCTGACTTCACGTTAAAGCCATCTGGTGTGCGTATTGGTCCAGCTGAAATATACAGTGTTGTAGAGAAATTCGAAGAAATTGCCGACAGCATGGTTGTTGGGCAGGATTGGAAAGGCGATCAGCGAATTATCCTTTTTATCAAACTTGCTGAACGATTTCAATTGACGGAGGATTTGAAAAATAAGATTAAAAGGGCCTTGCGTGAAGAAGCTTCCCCTCGTCATGTTCCAGCCCTAATCATTGAAGCGTCTGACATTCCTTACACTTTTAATATGAAGAAAGTGGAAAGTGCAGTTGCGAACATAATAAACGGCAAGGCGGTCACAAATAGAGATGCTTTGCTTAATCCAGAATCGCTGGATTTTTATAAAAAAATCCTTCCTGAGCTTCAAAAAGAATAGCAATGTACTAAATTGAACGCTTTCATACAGTTTTCTAGCTTATCAGTTTTAGCTGTTTTTTCTTAAGTCCTTTATCCTTTTTGCTTTTCCCATGAACCTTGGCAAGGCTCCATAAGGAACCAACTCAACGCTTGCTTTCACACCCACAACGGATTTAACCTGTTCTTCGATTTCCTTTGCCAAGGCTTGCAATTTTGACAAATCTCCGCTTATGCTTTCAAAAAGTTCTTTGCTGGGTTCCAAGCGCAGAGTCATAATATCCAGTTCTTCGGGTCTTTCGATGATTATTTCATAGTTTTCAGAGGCTCCATTCACGTTTAACAGCGCATGTTCTACGGTTTTTGGCCAGAATTTGACACCTCTAACTTTTAGCATGTCATCTGCTCTTCCATAAACTCTGCTCATCTTCCCAAAAGTTCTGCCGCATTCACATTCGTCAGTTTTGAAGAAGGTCATATCACCTGTTCTGAACCTAAGAACTGGGGTTGATTCTCTAGTTAAAGTCGTTAACACGAGTTCTCCAGTTTCGCCTTCTTCAACTTTTTCGCCAGTAGTAGGGTCAATTATTTCTGGCAGAAAGTGATCCTCTTGAATGTGTAGTCCATTATGTTGGGAGCATTCTACAGAGACGCCAGGTCCGATTACTTCTGACAAACCGTAGATGTCGAAGGCTTCCAATCCTAAAAGTTCTTCAACTCTTTCTCTCAGCTGTTCAGACCACGCTTCCGCTCCAAACAATCCGCTTTTCCATTTAAGCTCCTTTGCAGGGTCAATTCCCATTTTTTCCTTTGCAATTCTACCCATGTAAGCTGCATACGTGGGCGTGCATGCAAGTACCGTTGTTCCATAATCTTTTGCAAGGCTTATCTGTCGCTCTGTTTCTCCAGATGCGATCGGCAAAACTGTTGCACCTATTTCTAATGCTCCATAATGGAAGCCTAAACCGCCGGTGAATAAGCCATACCCATATGCGTTTTGCACGATGTCACCCTTTCTTGTTCCAGCAGAAGCATAAATTCTCGCCATTACCTTTGACCAGACCTCTAGGTCTTTTTTAGTGTATGCACATGTTGTTGGATGCCCAGTTGTTCCAGAACTTGCATGTAACTCAAGAACGTCGCTTATGTCTGCGGCTAACATTCCATATGGATATGCCTTCCTCAAATCTTCCTTCACAGTGAAAGGCACTTTCTTCAAATCATCAAGGGTTCTTATGTCATCAGGGGCTATTTCAGCATCCTTAAACTTTCTTTTGTAAACAGGAACTTTCTCATAGCAGTACTGCACGATTTTTCTGAGACGTTCTTGTTGCAATTCTAAAAGTTTATTTCTTGGCATTTTCTCAAATTCAGGCTGGAAAATCCAGCTTTTAACAGAGTCTTTCATCTTCTCACCGCTTGGTTTTTCTTTAATCATGAAGACGATAATGAAGTTAAATTTTGCGATGTTGGAGAGGACAAGTGAACATTAGATTTGCAGCTTTTAGCCTGTAAACCATCTTGAAATTTCAGTTTTCCTTTCCGTCTCCAGTTTGATGCCCATTGGCTCAAAAGTTTGATTCAAGGCAGTTAGTAAATTTCTGACATAGTCCTCTACGTTTATTTCGATTAGGCTTTTCACAAATTCTGCTGGTTTCACTGTGAAGGTTTTTTCCTTATACTTGAAAGGCTTCACTTTAATGAAGGAAACAGTGTCCCACCTTTTCAATTTTTTACCTGCATCTATCAGTTGCAAAGCACATTGATACTGTTGCGCTGCAGTCTTCATGTCTGCTATTTTCTCGTTGGGGTCAAAATAAAGCTTCACCGTGTAAACCAAATCTTCCAAATTAACCTGTCTACTCTTCAACTCGTCAATAGCTTCCTTAACGATGTTTCCAATCACTTTCTTAGCCTGCGCAAGTTCCTCTTGATTGTTCACGGCTGAAAGCGTTTTAACGCATTGCTGAAATACGCTGTTTACGAATTTAGGCGCGTTGGATTTTATCGGCGTAACTCCTTTAATGTCAGGCGTTCCATCAGACAAAATTCCAAAATAAGCCTTCTTTGCCTTCGGCAAAACGCACAAATTGTAACGCTTTTCAACTGCCAAATTCAGGCTAAATCGTTCCTTAACAGCGTTAACCAACCACTCCACTTGCGTGTTTGAAGCGTTATCTAGAAAAAGCGAATCTGTATCACCGTAAAGAGGTCTTAAACCCTTATCCTCAGCCATCTTCCAAGATTCTTTAAGTGCATAGCGGCTGTAACCCGTTATGGCTTCTGCAAGCGGAGGACAAGCAACGCCGTGAATTCTAACCGTGACCCCATAACTAGAAACAGTAATCAACTTCAACAGTTTTGCCGCTGCACCAGCAATTTTCCTCTCCTCCTCCGACAAAGAGCCATCCTTTGAATTCGGTTTGAACAGCTTAATTCGCAGCTCCTTTAAGGCTCCAACAAGAATTGAATAGAATCCCCTGCGTTTCGTGCAAACGTGATAATCAACGTCTGGAATCCTATTGCTTCTACATTCAGGATGGGTGCAATCAACTGTTTCGTAGGACAAGTTGAAACTGTCAATGCAGCTTGGATATAGACTTTCAAAATCGCACACAACAGTCCCAAAATAGACTCCAGGAGTGGGCGCAACCGTCAATGCTCCAACAACTCTATGCGTAGGCTTGCTTCTTCGCAACTCCGCAGGAGTTGGAATGAGAATCTTGTTCTTCCGCAGATAAGTGTAGATTATGGATTTTATCCATTCACTTACGCGTCTGCTGCTAAATGCTTCAGTCAAAGGGATGTTAGCTATTCTAGAAAGCATCCAAGCGGCACAAACCTTTTCTCGGTCAATTTCCTTAGCCCCAAATAATTCTGGATTCAGTTTTGGGGTTGGCTGAAGAAGTAGATTGAGCCAATAAAGAATCTGGTTATGCTTTAACGCATCTTTTGCTTTAACTTCTTCAAATCTATCTTCAAATTTTTCCCTTACCGCTGTTGGAACATCAGAGATTGGCTGCAAACTATTTTCAGAATGCAATGCTCCAAAAACTAGACCCTTATCATAAACATACGATTTCAGAAAGTCCACTTCGCTTTCCCACGGTTGACGAAAACTCTCCGCAGCCTTTAAGGCAATTTTAGGGTTCGGCCATGTAATTTTTTCCAAAACTTTCGATTCACCAGTAAACAAGTCGGTTTTTTCCACGGTTTCTGTTTCTCCGCTAAAATACTTGATGACTCCTTTTTCTTCTTCTGTAAGAGGACCAGCGGCGAGAAAATATGGTTTATAGTCATTGTCAATAAATTCTTTGATTTCTCCGTTTACGTTCAAAAATTTGAGTTTTACCTTGTTTGTTTCAGTTAATGCGGCATCTGCAAGGTAAAAAGAATCCAAAATTCTATCCCCTGCGTAAATTTAGTTGCTTCTCTATCTCTGATAATTCTTTTTTACCTATTCTTGTTGGGTAATTGTAGAATGGCCCTCTTGGTTTTTCGTTGTAGTATGGGCGGTTACAGTTTGGGCAGCCAGAAGTGAGGAAAGGTTCTCCCATCTGAATATTCTGCATTAACGTTGGCTCATTAACGCTAAAATCACTTATGCAACCTTCCTCATCAAAGCGCATATCCTCATATCTAGCTATTCCATGCACTATGAAATGTCTGGCAATCTGAATTCGCCTATACGTTTGAATTGATGGTTGAGGCTCATTCTCTAATGCAGTTCCAGAGATGGGCGTGAAAGCAAAAAGTGCTGGAAGGACGTCCATATCAACGCAGTGTTGAATAATCTTGGCCATTTCCCTCTCAGTTTCCCCCAGCCCAACAATCAAATGGGTGCTAACTTTGCCTTTTCCAAAAACATCAACAGCCTCGCCTAAAACCTTAAACTGCTTCTCCCAGCTATATGGGCCTCCAACACATGAACCTTTAACTTTGTCAAACAGCTCTTCAGTTGCGGCGTCTAAGGCTATGCCTATCCTTTCAGCCCCAGCCTCAGCCAGCGCTTTTATGTTTTCGCTGTTTAATGGCTGACATGATGTTGAAATTGGAACATTGACTTTCTGATGAATTGCCGTTATAAGAGCAGTTAAATCTGTGAAAACTTCTGGATAATTTAGGGCTTGAATGCAAACACGTTTTATTCTGCCATGCTCAACAGCTTTTTCTATTCCATTAAGAACTTGTTTGGTTGGAAAAACAGGCCATGAAATCCTTGAAAGCATGTCAGTCTTGCTATGGCTTTCTCTGGCTTGTGGACAGAAACCACAATTTGCAGAACATTTGCCTTTTCTATATGTCATTAAGTAAGCAGTTGTTGGCGAAGCGTCAAGTTTTCCACTTGAAAGACCAAGAACTATAGCAGAACCTATGGAAACACGGATTTTTCTAGGCGTTTCTTCAGCAATGACCACGATGACACGCTCTTGGATTATATTGAATTAGGCAAAGTTTGTTTAATACATTTCTTACAAGAAAGAACAGTTTACTAAAGATTTAGAATTCATAAACAATTTATCCGAATCGTATAAAAATGGAATGAAGGGTATGTGAATGCGAAGGTCAAAACTGGAATCCTACGAGGACATTCTAGGAGCATTAGTCAAGAAACCCCAAAGCATTGATGGCATAGCATACAAAACTAGTATGGATTGCAACAGCCTCAAGAAACGTCTAGAACAGCTAATAAAATACTGCCTTGTTGAAAAACGAGCTTCAAACAAGAAAACACTCTATGCAATCACTGAAAGAGGCGTAGCAGTTTTTAAAACTCTTAACTTCCAGAAATATCTCGAAATGGTCGCAGGCACAATTATGGCAATGGATGAAGCCACACATATCATTCCAATAATTTCAGAACACGACAGCGAAGAAAAATAAACTGCCAAAGAAGCGAAAACTATTAAGCAAACATTAGAAGGGTTTTCCTAGAGAAGGCAATGATTCGACTTTCACCTGAAACTGTTTGGCAAATGGACGAAAATGAACTTACAAATTTGTTAAACACAGGCAAACTAATTCCCAAATCAAAGAAAATCCACTTTTACGCTCCAAGTTTCATGTATTATAGAACAAGCCATTACTGCTCCTCGCAAAATGAATTTCCAACAATATCTGTTACTGGTAAAGGCTGCGCATTAAACTGCAAACATTGCGGCGGAAAAGTTTTAGAGACAATGTACCCAGCTACCACACGTGAAAAACTGTTCAACCTGTGCGCCCAGCTTAAACGTAAGGGGGCATTAGGCTGTTTGATAAGTGGCGGATGCCTGCCTGACGGTTCAGTTCCTTTGGAAAAATTTGTTGGTGTAATTGAAAAAGTCAAACGTGAACTGGGGTTAACGGTTTTTGTTCACACGGGTATAATCGATTTTGGCATGGCTGAAAAACTTGAAAAAGCTCGGATAGATGCAGCTTTGATAGATATTATTGGTTCTGACGAGACCATACGGGAAATTTACAATTTGAAAGTAACCGCTAACGATTATGAAAATTCTTTAAGAGCCTTGCATGACGTTGGCGTTGTTTTTGTGCCTCACGTTATTGTTGGGCTTCACTATGGGAAGCTAAAAGGCGAGTTCCAAGCATTAAAGATGATATCCAAATACAAACCTTCAGCCGTAGTCATAATTGCCTTCATGCCCATACATGAAACAAGCATGGAAACAGTCGCCCCGCCAAAACCAGCCAGCATAGCAAAAACCATAACAATCGCAAGACTAATGTTTCCTCAAACGCCTTTGGCTCTTGGATGTATGCGACCGAAAGGCAAACATCGCGGGGAAACAGACATTTTAGCCATAAAAGCGGGAGTAGACGCCATAGCATTTCCATCTGAAGAAGCCATAAAATTTGCTGAAAACCAAGGATATGACGCTTCTTTTTCGTCCTTTTGTTGCTCACAAATTTATCTAGATATTTCTAAAAACTGAACCTTTCAAGCTGTTCATTATTTCATTTTTCATCTTTGAATATTGAGCGCTTAGTTTTTTAGCGTCTTTCTTCGCCATGCCTTGACGGATTAACTGCTTTTCAAAGGCTCTTCTTGCTTTGCGCACCTTCCAACCTAAAGTAAGCCATAATGCGAAAAGGCTGAGTAAGAGACGGATTAAAGAAACGCCTGCACTAATGACTGTACTGACCTTCATTTTTATTTCACTTAAACCTGCGTTGGATACTGTGTCTTAATCTTCGTCTTCATCTTCTTCTCTGTGTTTTTCTGCAAGTTTCTCTTTGATCTTTCTCGAAATCTCGTCGCCTATGATATCCTCACCTTTGACCTTATGTTCTCCGCTTACAGCTTTCTTCATCACGTCGCCGAGGCTTGTAAAAACGGACACATAGTTTTGAGTTAACTCGACTGCTGTTTCTTCAGGCATACCTGCGCCTTTCAACTCTTTGTAAAATGCTGCTGCTCCTTTTCCCATGTCTCTTCCAGCTTCTTCTGAAAACACGCTTGCAATTATCGACTTTATTAGGGTTGGAACTTCTTTTGAAACTATTCCTAGGACTTCCCTGAGTTCTTCAGCATCCTCCACCTTTTCTTTCCTCTTCTCTTTTTCTTCACTCATTCCTATTTCACCTCCATTTACTCTGTTCTTGTTGCAATTAACGGTTTTGGAGCTTTCGGACAAGCTCAACTGCTTGGCTCTTTTTAACGTTAGCCTCTAAAGTTTTCTCGTTTTGCTCATCTAACCAGACATTTCCAGTTACCGTAACTTTGTGAAGGTTCAATCGTCTGTGTTCAATTTTCGTGATTACGCCAGAAAGTGTGCTTAGAAACCCGTTTTTGTTTCTTTTTTCATGAATCCCCATTTTATTCGTTTTCATTTTTTCTTTACCTCCAATACGAACTAAAGGTCTGGATAATGCAGTTATTTATTATGGAAAAAAGTGACCAGCAGTTCGGTCACTCTACAAGTTCGTAAGCGTTTCCATATCCCTTGGCACTTCTGATTACGCCTTCGCTTTCTAAGCGTCTAACTCTTTCTCTTATAATTCTTCTCGAAGCTTTTCCCCGCATCATCTGAACTTGGCGTGTCAATGCAGATATATTCAATCTCTCATGTAAAGCCAAAGCTTGAACTATACATCTTGAAATATCGTCTTGAATAACCCACGTTTTCTTTAGATATCTTTCAGCAGTTTTAAGTCTTGCAGCGACTTTTAAGGGCTCACCATATAAGCCAATGCCAGTGCGAGTCATACGCAAATACGGGATCAACCCAGCGTACTCTGGATTATTGATTATGAACTCTTCTAAGGTGTCAAGCCTCTTGATTATTAAATCAAGTTTTCTACTCAATTCTTCAATGCTTGAACCGCTATTGGTTTTTTCGTTGCCCTTTTCCTTCGACATCATTTTTCAAGTTCTTATAGCTATGCCGAATTGATAAAAGTGTTTGCAGTTTTCGAAGCACTTCGAAGCAAATATGATTGGAGAAAATTTCACAAAATCTGTGAGCTTGCTCTACTGTTTTGTTGAGTGTGAAGCCTCTTTCAGCATCTTGAAGCCTAAAACTATGGAACATGTTGACGCTGAAACTGTGGAGAGAGCCTCCGGAATCGCCACGTCGGAGCCAAACGGTATTGTCCAATGTATTATCCACACTGCAGCTGCAACTGCGGCTACTAGAAACGTGAACAAGCCCAATTTCACTTTGGCCTCAAGAAAAAATGTTGCGCTGAGAACAAGTATTGATATTGGAAAAAGCACGAAAAAG
>Ga0172364_10002838_pt1 | contig 13825 bp, 21 predicted proteins | sample LakKivSesite10cm_FD_114545 | JGI IMG/M metagenome (GOLD analysis project Ga0172364, IMG submission 114545) | Sediment microbial communities from Lake Kivu, Rwanda - Sediment site 10cm | ecosystem: Environmental > Aquatic > Freshwater > Lake > Sediment | place: Rwanda: Western Province, Lake... | reverse complement strand
TTTAAAGAGAGAACCCCACAGAAATGTGGGGTTTTTTATTTTTCACAAGGTTGTAAATTGGATACGGTGTCATCAGGATTTAGGTTGGCAACAAAGTTCAAAATAAATTTGGTATAAAAGAAAAATCATTATATATTTATAAAATGAACATCAACGAAATAGAAACTTTTACGACTGTTCAGCGAATCTATGACCTGATAGGCCAAGAAAACATAATGAGTACTTATTGCTATCCCGTAGTAATAGGAAAAAGATATGTTAATCCTTTTAGGGATGATAGAAATGCTTCGTGTTTCTATAAATGGACTAATAAAGGAAACCTATACTTCGTTGACTATGCTACTGAACAGATTTATTTTAGTGCTTTAGACATAGCACAACTTAAAACAGGTTATGGCTTTCCTGATATCCTTTATAAGATAGAGTCAGACTTTCATCTTAACTCTCTCACTATGAATGAACTTCGTAGTCTTAGATTAGCAGAAAAACCTCCGGTTGAAATGACTCCAAGCGACATTAAGACAACTGTTACTTATTTTAAAACAAGTGACTTTGATTATTGGAAACAATTTGGAATTACTCCTGAGACTCTTAACTTTTACGAAGTAAGAAAAGTAGACAGAGCCTGGATTAATGGAAAGCTATGGTACATTAAAAACGATATAGATCCTTGTTATCGTTATTCTGAGAAAGGAAAGACTAAACTTTATCGCCCTATGGCTAGCAAAAAGAATAAATTTAGATCTAACTTCTTTGGAGGAATACTAGAAGGTTGGGATCAATTACCGCCTACAGGAGATGATTTAATTATTACAAAAGGCCGCAAAGATTGTATGACTTTATATGGTTGCGGAGTAACAGCCGTAGCTGTGAGAAGTGAAAATACACCAATTAGCGAAAATGCTTTCAACCTACTTAAAGATAGATTTAAAAGAATACGTCTTTGGTATGATAACGACGAAGCAGGTCAAATAGGTTGTAAGAAAATGGCAGAAATGTACGGACTAGAATGTATTATTCATTCTAAAGATTTACCAAAAGATCCATCAGATATTTTTAGGGAAATGGGTAAACACACAATATTAGATATCATAAAATGAACGATTCATATTACATAAAACAAAAGAAAGTAGTAAGAGAAATAGCTCAAATCCTTAAAGAAGACTTAAGAATAACTAGTACTTACGAAGAAACTAAAGATGTTCTTTACGAAACAATGAGAGAAGTCCTTTTTAGAAATAATGCTTTTATTTATTATCAACCAGAGGACTTAGCCAATTTTGTTTTAACAGAAGGAATAGCTTTAGATATTGTAGGACTTAATTTACAAGATCCCAATGCTATTAAAGAGTTTGAAGAACTTTGCAGTTTCTTCTTTAAGTTTAAGTTTGGAAAGATAATTTCTAATACCCGCAAAAGAGAAGTAGTAACAGCTCGTCATCTTATAGCAACTTGGCTACACGAGAACACTACTTGGAGCTTAAGTACTATCGGAAGATACATGAGAAGAGACCACAGTTCTATTATTCATGCAAAAGACAGCATATACGGATTGATTACCGTAGATAAACCTACAATTATATTTTGGAAAAACTTTAAAGAATTTTTAAATGTCTATCATAGAGAACATATTACCGAGCGATTGGGCCAAACTTTTGAAGAATCAGGAAGCGGAACTATTGAAAATAGGCCAACAGATAGCCGAGAGAAGAACAAAAGTAAACGTATTTCCCAAGTCTGAAGAAGTCTTTAAAGCTTTTTGGATGACTCCTTTAGATAAAGTTAGAGTAATTTGGATAGGGATGGATCCTTATCCAAACCTCTACAAAGGAGAGCCAATTGCTTGCGGACTTTCATTTGCTTCAAGAGATCCTGATTATGTACCTCCTTCACTTAGAATCATCTCAAGATGTATTCAAGAAGATTTAGGAGAAGGTAAATTTAATTGGCATGCTCTTCCTGGTGAAGGTGTTTTACTCTTGAATGCAGCTTTAACTGTTGAAGAAAAAGCACCAGGTTCACACATGAAGCTTTGGGAGAACTTTACTCTTTCAGTAATTAGAGAACTCCAACAATACAATACCGGATTAATATTTGTTCTTTTGGGCAAAGATGCTCAAAAGTTTAAACCGGCTATTAGCGATTTCTTTAATTATATTATAGAAAGACCTCACCCTATTACGGAAGTTTACTCAGGAACAAAATGGCAACACAATAATTTGTGGTCTGAGATAGATGATATTTGTTTTAAACTTAACGGAGATAAAATACAATGGCTGAAGCATACAACATAAAAATTGACTCAGAACCTTTTGCTACTAACTTTTGGTATGCAGGAGTAACAAACTTATTAGGAAAAGAATATCCATTTACTGTTATGATGGATGACGAAGGCAACACTATTCAAATTAGTTGGATAGATTTCCCCCCAACTGATGATGCCGAAGTTCTCGAAATAATAGAAAACGATATTAAAGGTAAATTCTAATGAAGTACCTAGCAATCTGTCACGATTGCGGTAAGTTCTTAGGAGAAACCAAAGAGTTTGACGAAAAAGAACTCACAGAAAACATGGGGCAAGTATTAAAACTTGCCTCATTTTCTTTTAAGGAATGCCCAAGATGTGGCTCAGATAAAATTAATTTAAAAAAAGATCAGAATTTCTTTGGAAATGAAGAAAGTAAAACTTAACTTTGTATAATAAAACTAAAAAATAATAAAACCAATGGCATTTGCAAATTTTAAAGCAGAAAACGGAAGAGTATCCGTAGAAGACATGTTAAACATGTCAGGAACTAACTGGAACGTAGTAAAGAAACCTCTCATAACAGAAGAAGGTTGGACAACAGACTCTTATGGAATTTTTAGAGAAGATAAAGGAACTTATCTTGCTACAGTGGGTAATCGTTATACCCCTACACAAAACAAAGAACTCTTAGAGCTTCTTTATCAAGCAGCAGAACACGCTAATGTATCTATTTCTCGTGGCGGAACTATCTCTGGTGGTAAAAGAGTATTTTATCAGTTAGGATTAGGACAAGACAAAATAGGAGGTAGTGGGATTGATCGCTGGTTAACTACTCTTAACTCACATGACGGACAAACTCCTCTAGGATTTGGAACTACTAACGTAGTTGTTGTTTGTCGTAATACTTTTTTTAAAGCTCTTAACGACGTAAGCAAAGTAAGACACACTCCCAAAAGCTATGATAGGCTTTCTATCATCGTTCAAACGATGTCAGATGCTATCTTGTCGGAGAATCAATTGATAGTTAAGTTTAAAGAAATGAGCGATACTTATGTACCGGCTACTTTAGACGATGACTTCTTACGTAATATCTTGGGAGTAAATGAGAACACTCGCAGCGACAACCGCGTCAATTTACTAAGAGCTGCTATTGCTCAAGACGTAAAAATTCATGGTAACTCTCAGTGGGCTTTGTTTAACGGAGTAACCAGGTTTACTACTCACTTAGATAATGTTAAAGATCGTTCTCGTAGCGTTATGGAAGGTTCAGGCTTCAAGATTAACAATCGTGGCTTAGAACTTATTTCTGAATTTAAGTCTTATTCTAATACTCTTTAATACTCTTTGCTATGGGATTAGACATGTATTTAAGAAAGAATACCTATGTTAAAAACTGGGATCATACTCCTAAAAAAGAGCATTTTGAAATCACAGTAAAGCAAAACGAAAAAGATTATCCTTTTATCAACAAAACAAAAATTACTGAGATTGTTGAAGAAGTAATGTATTGGCGTAAGTTTAATGCACTTCACAACTGGATAGTTAACAATTGTGCAGGAGGAACAGACGAGTGTCAACCTATTACTGTAGATAAAGAAAGCTTTCTTACTCTCTATGATACCTTAAAACAAATTAATGCTGACAATTCTAAAGCTAAAGAACTTCTTCCTACTACTAGTGGGTTTTTCTTTGGAAGTACAGAATACGATGAGTTTTATTTTGACCAAGTAACAGAGACACTTGACGCTTTCCAACCTATAGTTCGAGAGGTTTCAAACCCTGAAGAGAGTCAAAGTTATCGTGTTGATTTTGTTTATAGAGCTTCTTGGTAAAACATGATAAAATAAAGTATCACTTTAGATTTGCATGATAAAATAAAATAGCTATCTTTGCAGCATACCTCTGCATGCCGCCATCTGAGTGAAAAAGGGGAGAAGAAATTCTCCTCTTTTTTGCTTTTATGCTATTTCCCTTATATTTGCACTACAGATAGGTATGTTAAACAAAAACGCTAAACCAAAAAAAGTTCCTGTAAAAGGAGAGATTGTAAGACACAAAGAACAAAAGCCTTGTTCTGATTGTGGTAAAATGAAACCTCTGGCTAATAAAACTAAAAGGCTATGTGCTACCTGTCTTGTTAAACAGAGGAAAGAAAAACAAAAAGCTCGCAAAGAATACAAAAAAAGGGTAAAACAAGAAACCATTACTCAGACTAAACTAGATCAAGTTACTTCTTGGCTAGTTAGAGCTGCTCACGAAGAAAAATGTCATTCTTGCGAAATTCCTCTAGATCCTAAACAGAGTCAATGTGCTCACTTTGTAGGCAGAACCAAAGGTCCTACTCGTTACAATCTATTTAATTTATTGCCGGCTTGTCGTACTTGTAACTTGTTTACTCCACATCACGTTTGGAACCTGGGTAAAACCCTAAATAAATTGTGGGGAGAAGACACTACTGAGAAAATGTTAACTCTTTCAGCCAAACATCTTAAACTGAGTAATAACGACAGAAAACAAATTTATGACGTTTTTAAACATTACTTAACTGAAATTCAAGAAAAGAATCTTTGTCAAGAAGACAAATATAAACTAATCTTAGAAGCTCAATCTAAATATGAGAAAATAGTCAACTCACTTATTTCATGAAGCCTTTATGAGGTATTTAATTACAACACAAAAAATACCTTCACCTAATTATCAGACTTGCACAGTAGAAGAAAGCCTAGCTTATCTCAGTAATCTAGAAGAGATTGCCGTAGATACAGAAACCTTGGGCTTTGATCCATATACTTGTATACTTATCAGTCTTCAGTTAGGTGATGGTACTAATCAGTATTTTATTGACACAACTACTATTGACATTCAGAATTATAAAAACCTACTTGAATCTAAACTCCTTGTTATGCAAAATGGCAAGTTTGACCTTAGATTCCTCTATCATCATCGTATTATACCGTCAAGCGTTTATGACACTTATCTAGCGGAAAGAACTATTTATCTAGGTATAGACTCTCATAAAGCAGGTTTAGACTCTTTATGTAAAGAATATCTTGGGGTTACTCTGGATAAAGAAGAACGTAAGAACATATCTGCTCGTCTAACCGAATCTCTTATAGTCTATGGCTGTAAGGATGTAGAATATCTTCTAGAAATTAAAAGAATTCAACAAGGATTCATCAAAGAAAAGGGACTTGAGGTTTCAATTGAACTTGATAATCGTTTTGTAAAAGTCCTAGCTTATATTGAGTATTGCGGAATCAAACTAGACGCAGAGAAGTGGAAATCTAAAATTGAAAATACTCGCAGAGAAATGGTCAAATTTAAAAACGACTTAGATAAGTTTATTCGAGAAAACAACATGGAAGAATTTATTAACTTTCAAGGAGATCTTTTTAATCCAGAACTTTCTGTAGTTATTAATTGGAACTCTCCTCAGCAGGTTATTAGATTTTTTAACTTAATCGGAGTTAACACTAAAGTCAAAGACAAAGGCGAGTATAAAGATACTGTAGAACAAGGACATCTTTTAAAATTTGCAAAGAAGTTTCCTATTATAGAAACTTACTGCAAGTATAAGGAATACCAAAAAGACCTAAGTACTTATGGTGAGAACTGGTTCAATCTAATCAATCCTGTAAGCGGAAGAGTTCATACTCAGTTCAAACAATTAATGAACACGGGTAGACTGTCTTCAGGCGGAAAAGATAAAATAATGAAAGTAGAACTACCTAATATGCAAAATATCCCCTCTGACCAAGAAACAAGAAGTTGTTTCGTAGCTGAGAAAGGGAATTTACTTATAGGAGTAGATTATTCTGGTCAAGAACAAGTAGTTCTAGCTAATCGTTCTATGGATAGAAACCTTCTAGAATTCTATGATAAAGGTCTTGGAGACATGCACTCGTTTGTTGCCTCTAAAATGCACAGAGAACTAGAAGGACTTACTCTAGACGAAATTAAGAAAAAACATAAGGATAAAAGACAAGCAGCTAAAATTGCTGGCTTTGCAATCGGTTATGGAGGTACTCCAACTGCTATAGCAGACCAACTACAAGTAAGCGAAGAAAAAGCACAACAAGTTTATGACGGATACTTTGAAGCTTTCCCAGGACTCAAGGAATACTTTGAAAAGACAAAACAAGAAGGACTTAAGAATGGTTATGTATTAATCTCCCCTGAGACCGGAAAGAAATGTTACATCGAATATTACGAAGAGTTCTTAGAAATCCAAAAAGAATTCAACAAAGAATTTTGGAGTAGATATCGCAAACTAAAAGAAAAGGCGCCAGAGTCTCCTACCTTTTTAGAAATAAAAGATAAAGTATCCAAGTATTTTACTAAAAAAGGCGAGATAGAAAGAATGTCTCTCAATTTTCCTATACAGGGTTCATCTTCTGAAATTACAAAGTTATCAGCTATTTATTTTTGGGACGAGTATCTTGTGCCTAATAATTTGCTTTTTATTGTTAAATTTGTAAACGTGATTCACGACGAAAACTTAATAGAAGCTCCTGAACATCTAGCAGAAGAAGCTTGTAAAGCTATGGTAGATGCTATGGAAAAGTCTGGCGATAAATTCTGCAAAAGAGTTAAACTAAAAGCTGAGCCGGCTGTTGCAACATTTTGGAAAAAATAAAAAAGAATGAAAAAACATTATAGAGTATTTGACAATCAAAGAGGGTGTTACTTTGCCACAGGATATAACTCTGAAAGTATGGAAGAATTGATTAAAGATTTTCAGAGTTATATTTCAATGGCTATAGATGTAGAAGAAAACTTTGTAGAAGCCTCTGAATTACACTTAACAACTTGGTCAGAAATTGTAGATTATCTGCAAGGAGTTACTTTAGAAGAAAGTGAAACTCCATTTGAAGAAATTTATTAAAACATGAAAATAACAATATTAGGAGAGACAGTAGCCATGGAAGGTGTACGTCTTATTAGAAAAGAAGTAAGGATTTACACTCTGCAATTTCCAGAAATGGAATTTAATCCTACCACTCATGAAGTTAATAATAAAGTCTATCACAATCCTAAAGTTGTGATAGACAAGATTCTTAACAAAACCTTTGAGGGTGAAGAGTTTGATACATTTGTGCAGATTAATTTAAATAAACCTTTAGATCATGGAATTTAATTTGAGTAACTACAAAATAAGAGTATCTGAGTCTTTAAACTCAATTCACTTTTACATTTATGCAAAAGATGGAGGAATGCTTTTAGACACTTATTCAGTTAATAAGACTGATTTGGAAGACTCTAAAGGAATATCTGGTCTTAAGGATATCAAGATTAAAGACTTCCCAACACTCAAGAACATTGATAAGAAATGAAAATAACTTATAAAAACCGCTACAACGAAGATCTTTACTTCGAACTAGAAGGAAATAAAGTTAAAGTAACCAATGTACTTCATCCTTTAAGAACAGGGTTTAACACCGCAGGAACTAGAATTGACTTTGTTAATCCTGCTGGAGGTCCTTGGTTACACTTGGGTATAGGGCTAGGAATAATTGATAGTAGCCTAAAAAATAAAATAGTAGATGCAATTCGACTAAAAGAAGATTACATCGTACTTGAAGTTTCAGACAAAAAATAAAAATAAAATGATAGAACTAGATTTAGTAGAAGACTTTATTGTCTTCCTTAAAGAAAAAGGCAAAGTAGAAGAAGCCGAAGAAATGGAAGCTACTTACAAAAAATTCAAAGAAGATATGAACTTAGTAAGAAAAGACGTAGAAGAAAAGCTTGCTAACTTTAAAGATATGCCTCAAAGAAATACAGACGAACTAATTGCAAAAACAAAAGATGGAGTTATTACACTTGAAGATTGTGACTTTATTACTTGTGCTATTCTGCCTAACGGCAATATGCACATCGTAGACATAGATCCTGAAGACATAAAAGATTTAATTGCTGATATGGGACACTTTAGAGTTCACGAAAAATCTATTGGTAAAGCTGAACCTAATCTTGGTTACTTTGAGAGTAAACCTAATGATAAATATTTAAATTAATATGCCTAATTGGTGCAGCAATACTCTTCATTCTTTAGATGAAAGAGTAATAGAGGTATTTCAAAAGCTAGCTCATAAACAAGAACAAAGTGGTCTTGGCGAAACTTTTGATTGGCTTAAAGATGATAGGTATCTTTTTCACATTGATGTTTACGATAGTTATGTTCAATTTGAGACTAAGTGGTCTCCTGCTATAGACACAGCTAAGAACTTAGCTAAAGTATTTAAAACCGAAGTAATCTTAGATTATGACGAACCCGGTATGTGTATGTATGGTAAGTTTATTTTTAACAAAGAAGAATCTAAACATTACAACATAAGCACTCAAGACTGCGATAGTATTGAGTGGGACGAAGATACCGGACTTTATACTTATAACGGAGAAGAGTATGAAAGCGACTCAGAGATTAAAGAAGAAATACTCGAAAAAATAATACAACAAAGAGTTTTAAATGATTAACCGCATCTATATTCCTGGTACTCTACATAGGAAAATAGACGGCAGTGTTGAACTTCAGGGAGACCGAGACTTAATGCAAAGTTATTTCTCGGAACTCCTTGGAATCGACAACTACTGTGATGTAGAGATATGTTTTGTACGTAGCGAAGATAAAAAAAGCAATCCCCAGCTTAAATATTTCTTTGGTATTGTACTTCCTATAATTAAACAAGCTTTTGAGGAGATGCAGGGAGAAACTTATTCTAAAGAAGAAATCGTATCCATTTTAAAGGATATGTATTTTTATGAAGAAAAGTACTCACCTGTAAGTGAATCTGTAATAAAGGTTCCTATGAGTTTGGAACACGCAAAGAGAGCTGAGGTAGCACAGTTTATAGACAAGTGTGTTATCTTTGCTACTGATATCTTGAATGTAAGAATTCCAGACTCTGACAAATACGTAAAGAAATGACAAAACAAGAAGCACTTAAATTTGATAATGACAAACTCCCTTATTATACTGTACTGTGTAATCAGTTTCCTCTAGCCGTTAGATCGGTTGTAGGAAGAAGTAAACACGGACACGATAAATACGAAAAAGAAGATGACTGGGAGAACTGGTTTCGTCTAGGCGAAGAAAAAGGGGTTGAAAGTTATCAGAATGCTTTAATGAGACACTTCTTCAAAGACGGAGAAGACTGTGAATTAGATCATGATATAGCTGTAGCTTGGAATGCACTAGCTATACTTGAGTTTAAACTAAGAAAAAATTTATATAATAAGTAATGATAATAGATAATAATTATTTAGAAAACAAGGCACTCAACCAAAGCCTTTTGAAAAAGATACTCGTACATCCGAGTCTTTTTCTTAAACGCCTTCAAGAACAAGAAGGCAGCGAAGTACCCGATGACGACGAACCTTCTGAGAATATAATGATAGGTGATGCTTGTGACCTCATCTTAACTCAAGGAGAAGATAAGTTCTATGAACAGTTTGTTATTACGGATTTAATTAAACCTACAGGACAAGTAGGTGATTATGCTTGGCACTTATTTATGACAGGTAGTCCAGAACTAGCGTATCAAAAGACCGGTGCAAAGATTAGCCACGATGTACTTAAAACTAAATTTCAAAAAGACGGACAAGACTATTATGATTTTCTCTGTGGAAACAGAGGAAAGAAAGTCTTAACCTCTGAGCAGTTTTTAAAAGTACAAACCGTAGTAGATAGCCTTAGATATAATGACTTTGTTAAGCATTATTTTAATCACCCAGACGGAGTTGAGAATCTATATCAAGTAGAACTTAACTTTACTTATGACGGAGAAGATTGCAAAGGTCTAATGGACTTAGTTCATATTAACCACAAAAAGAAACTAATCTTTCCCGTAGATCTTAAAGTAACTGAAAGTCCAACAGATAACTGGGAATGGATATTCTGGAAGATGGGATATTATTTTCAGGCAGCTTTTTATGCTTACGGACTTAACGATAATCCACCAGATAAAATTAAATCTCTCTTAGATGAAGGGTATTCTATTACACCTTTCTCTTTTGTAGTAGAATCATTTAAGTATCCTGGTTCTCCCGTAGAATATGTGTGTGATCCTTCTATCCTTTTAATGGGAGAACAAGGTGGATACAAGGGAGATAAATATTACGATGGATTCGCTGAAGCAATTAAACGTTACAAGTGGCATGTGGAGACAGGTATATGGCATTATCCAATGCACGTATACCTTAATGGTGGTAGAAAATGGGTAACGCTGTAAGTGACATGGACAATTATTCTACTAGTGTACTCTATCCGCTAGTATTTCAGAAAGGCAGTTTAAATACCCTAAAAGGTGTAGGGCTACTAGGAGTCTATATAGATGATTATGGTTCTAGAAAAAAGTATAGAAGATGTATTTTCTTTCACTTTAAACTTAAAACTGACTTCTTAAAGAACTCTAAAGACGGAATAGCTATCCAAGGATTTATGGAAAGCATAGTAGAGTTTAAATCTTTTTATGATTTTTATGAAACCGACGAAGGTTTAATGGTTGTCTTTAAGTACAACCCAATATTTTTTAAAGACATAAAAGCCTTCAAAGAAGGCAAATTCTCTAAATTTTCCAGCATGTTTCTCCACCAAGTAAACAACGAGTATATCGGAGACGTAGAAATGGATCTGAGTAAGGAAATCTACAGATATAAGTAAGAGAGGAAACCCTCTCTTACTTTACTGTTTTGTGCTTGTCAATCTTACTAAGTAAGACTGTTAGCAGTTCATTTTTAATGAGACCTGCTCTTTCGGCATTCTTAAGAGCCGAGATAAGTTGGAATAGAATAAAAGGAGCACAAATAGTTTCACTTAACCAGGCGGTTCCTTGAAATCCTTTTTCGATTAAAAGAATACCTGTAAGTAGAAGAATCCAAGTAAAGAGAGTCGTTAATACTTTTAAAGCTCTCTTTGTTTGGAATCCTTCAACTTTAGTTCCAGCCCACACTCCGAAGAAGCCGTCGATTAATACTGCGGAAACTACTGCTAAATATTGTTCAGCGTTATCAGCTCCTAGGTTAAAAAAATAACTACCTAAAAAAGCAAAAAACGTTGTAGTAAAATATAAAAGAGTAGTAGTTTTCATCCTAGAGTTATTCTACGATATCAACAGTACCAGGACCTGTTACTTCTTCGATGAGTTCGATTGCTTTGTCGTGAAACAACTTAGCAAGTTCAGGACCGAAGAATTGTTCGCTAGTTAATTCTACTTCAGCCAAATTAGGAAGAGTTACGTTTACAGGAGAGTTTCCTGCTTCGTAAGCTGCTTCATCTTTGTAGTAGGTTAACAAAGCGCGTGAGAAAGGCTTGTACAACTGAATGTCCAAAAAAGCAAATGGTTGAACTGTGAATCCATCACTAGTTGCAACGTCAGCGTTAATTTTGAGTGCCATGATTATTTATTTTTTTGTAAAGTTAATGATTAATATTGAATTTGTTGTCCTCTGAATGTAGCAACAACTCTGATTACTGTGTCAGCAGCAGCAGTTGGCGGAGGAGTAAATTGTATTCTGAGACTTTCGTTAGTGTCGTTGTTATCAATTAAGAAAGCAACAGCAGCCATAGAGGTATTAGCATTTAAAGTTCCTATTTCTTGAACAGTTCCTACAAGAGAAGTAGCAGTTCCAATTCTTTTGATTGTTACCTTGTATGAAGTAGCAGCTACATCTCCTACTACGGTAGTTCCAGCACCGGTTACAGTACATATAGAACTGATGTCTATAATACCATGCCATACTGCATTAGTTCCTGGAAGTATAGCAGCTGTGCTTGAACCATCTAAAAATAGTTGTGTTTGAGCAGTTCCTGTTATTGCTCTACGCCAAATAAGTTCATGTGCTTGAGCATCACCATTGGCAGCAAATCTACCACAAGCGTGTGCTTGTTGTCCATAAAGAGAAACTACTGCTTGATAACCACCTGTAATAATACCAAAATCAATATTTGTATTTATACTGTTTTGAACACCTCCACTAATTACACAATAGTCTGCACCTTGATTTATAATGTTGTTTTCTCCACCTCCTAAAAAAGAAGATATTGATGTTTGAAAATTGGCTTTTCCACCAATTTGATTTCCTACACCTCCCACTAATGCAGAGTTTGTTCCACAAAGAAAGTTACCACCCGGAAATGCAGCATTACCACCACCACCTATAAACCCTGCTGCACTACCTGCATACATAGTATTACCATTACCCCCACAAATAGTTGCCCCACTGCTTTGCTCTGCGTTAACAGTATTTCGTACTCCACCTCCAATAAATCTATGTGCAGAGTTGTTAGTGCCCGTTAAACTATTTTGTTCTCCACCACAAATAGTATCGTTTGTAAATCCTGCGACATTTTGATTACCTCCTCCGATAAAACTAAATTGCCCTGATACATTGTTAGCATAACCTCCCGCAACTGTTCCGTAACTGTTTGAAGCGGTGTTCTGTCTACCTCCGCCAATAGTTCCCCATTGACCTGAAGCGGTGTTTGATTGTCCTCCACCAACAAAACTCCAAGTGTTTGAAGCAGTATTTCCTTGCCCTCCAATTACGCTACTATGAGTACCCGAAGCAGTATTAGATTGACCTCCTCCAACGTGTGCCCATTGAGCTGATGCTGTGTTAGATTGTCCTCCTCCCACAAATGAATAATTTCCTGAAGCAGTATTTCCTCCTGTTGATATACCTCCACCAACAACAACTGATGCTAAACCACTTGCGGTGTTTTTAATTCCACCACCAACAAAACTTAAAGTTCCTGTTGCTCTGTTCCCATCATTAAGTACTGATGTGCTACCACCACCTACTATCACAGAACGGTCACCCGAAGCAATATTGTAAATACCTCCACCTACAAAAGCGTATTGTGCTGAAGCAGTATTAGATTGTCCTCCACCAACTCTTGAGTATTGTCCACTTGCAGTATTTGTTTTTCCACCACCGATAGATGCACCCCATTGAGAAGCAGTATTGCTTTGACCTAAAGCAACAGGACAATCAAGACCGCTTACAGTATTTGAACTACCTATTGCAACACCTCTAAAACTAACGTTGTTACTTTTGCCTGCTGCAAATGCCTCTATACCACCTTGTATTCTATTTTCGCTTCCACCTGCAATTGTTGAATCTGTGCTATTATTACTAATTATATTATTATTACCTCCACCAATAGTAGATTGGTCAGAACCTACTGTAATTTCGTGCCATCTGCCACCTGATATAGTTGAGTAGGCAGCACGAGCAAAGTTACCACGAGCCCCACTAAAAATATCACCACCACCTGCAACAACGCTACTTAAACCACTTGCAATGTTATAAATACCTCCCGATATAGTACTGTAACTACCACTTGCAACATTATCAGCAGCACTTCTTACCATTTGTAAGTCAACAGCATAACTACCTCTTGCATTTCCACCAACAGTAGTTCCATCGGGTATTGAAGCAAGTAAAGCACCAGTACCTTTAGGTTTAATTACAGCAGATACGTTTGCATCAGTTACTTTAGGAGTAAAAGATACATTAGTTTGGGTTGCAGTTGAGTAGGCTTCTAGCCAAAATTTAAGTCCTCCACCAGAGAAC
>Ga0172364_10002831_pt1 | contig 13842 bp, 13 predicted proteins | sample LakKivSesite10cm_FD_114545 | JGI IMG/M metagenome (GOLD analysis project Ga0172364, IMG submission 114545) | Sediment microbial communities from Lake Kivu, Rwanda - Sediment site 10cm | ecosystem: Environmental > Aquatic > Freshwater > Lake > Sediment | place: Rwanda: Western Province, Lake... | reverse complement strand
TACAATGTGCGGGCAATTCTTCTTGGCTCGACGAACAGCCTCTTTATCTACATCTAAACAGTATAACTTGCAATCATAATGTATTAATTCATCCTCATATCTACCGTCTCCACATCCCAAATCCAAAACGACTTTGTTTGAAAGATCAATGAATGATAGCAGGAGATCGACCCTTTTTTTCACCTCATGTTTTCCACATCGATCTGTAGGAATAAACCCTATTAAAGGCCGAACGCGAGAGAAAGCATGTGAAACTACATTTGTCATTTGTCAATTACTCCCCTTTTGATTTCTGAATGCTCTATTCTCACTGACCAATAGTCTTACAGTTTTCCTGATTCTTTCCTTCTCGCTTGCGAGATTGCGAAAGCTTACTGGTCTACTTGCCAGCTCACTCTTGTCAATGAATAGTTCTTTCAGGACCCTCCCATCGACATCACTGGGGATCGGAATATCAAAGATATGAAGAATAGTTGGGACAATATTGTAAAGACTGATATCTCCAAGTTCTTCTTTCCGCCTTATGTCCGGCCCGTATGCGATAAATACACCCTTAGGTCGATGGTCTCCCGAACGATTTATCCCCAAAGTCTGCTTAGCTTCTGTGAAGAACCCCTTTTTACTGAGCATAGGCTGCATGGCATAACCCTTCTCCGTTGTTACAAGAATTTCTGGCGCAAAGTCTATGTAGGGTCCCCAATAAATCTCCTCTCTCTTATACACTCTGTCTATGACTCGGCAATTACTTTCAGGATCTTTTAACATTTTTAGTGCCCGAATCAGACGGTTTTCTATTTCCTGACACTCTTTCGGGCCAGCTCCTCCTTCAGCGTTGCATTGTTTTCTGTTGATTCTTAATGCTTGTCCTGAAAGTGAGGCACAATATATGTTGGTATTCAAAAAGTCGATTGTTGACGTTGAAAAGTCAGGTTTGACCAAGAGCTTCCCGAGTCTTACCATTGGTAACAAATTGTATTTGCTTAGAATTGGAAGAATCTTTCTTGCGATTGATTCGACTACCATTTCAAAGTACCTTTTGTTTTCGTATTTTGCTTTCAATAATCCTAGGGCTGATAAGAAATTGTTTACATTAAAATCCTTGTAAAGCGGGCCGAAGCCGTGATCCGATACTATTATTATGTTGGTCCTAATGGCATCTACGGCTTCCAAGAACTGCCCCATTATCCTGTCCAATTCCCTGTGGTACCAGAGAAGAACGTTATGGTCGTTCCAAAAGAAGTGTTGAAGACGATCGAGTTCTGTGAAGACGACAGCGAAAAAGTCCCATTCGGCTTTTATCATAAGATTTAGAGCCACTTTCGCTCTCTTTTCTGTGACTTCCAAAACTTGTGTTAGCAATTGTTCTTTGTTTGTGACATTTGCATAGAAATTGGGGCATTCTATCTGGTAACCTTCGCTAAAAAGATACTCTATTAATTCTTTCGGATACACAAATTCTTTTGCTTTTTCAGGTGCTGGGAACCCTGATATCATAATTCCATCAATTTCTTCTGGAGGGTAGGTTCCAGGCACGTTGATAATTATCGTCTTTCTTCCATGTCTGTTGAGAATGTTCCAGAGTGTTTCACTTTTTCTGTGTCTTGAATCAGCCACTCTTATTCCTTGCTTTTCATAGGCAATAAAATCAAAAACCCCGTGTTTGCCTGGATTTTTTCCGGTTACCACCGACGTCCAAGCGGGGAGGGAAGTAAAGGGGATTGTGGAGATGAGTTCTGCGTGAACGCCTCCTGTAAGTAGTTTACGAAAAACTGGAAGTTCACCAGTTTCAACCCATGGCTTAATAAGTTCAAAAGTAGCTCCATCCAAGCCAATCAGCAAGACTTTGTTTCCCAGACTATTACACCTCCAACTGTTTGAGGGATTCGACTTAGAAGTCATAGTTTTTTGAAAGCGCATGGTCCTTAGCTACTGACAGAAATTCTCTGAACCTGTTCTTTAATTTCAACTTGCCCATGGAATTTGCTTCGTACCTCTCAATTATTGTTTCTTTGAGTTTTGTCAAATTCCAAGCAAAGGCCCTTATTCTTTGCAGCGTGAAGAGTGGAGAAGTTCCGAAAAACAATGGTTCAAATATAGGAAATATGACCAACTGAAAGAACAGACTTGTCACTAAATATCTCAAAGGAAAGTGTTTAAAGTAAACTCGAAAAAGACCTCGCATTTGATGATAGTATCCTTGCAACTGCATTTTTCGACGCGACATTGAAGCCTTATGCCATACTATTGCCGATGGGTTGAGTTTGCAGCTGTACCCAAGTCTTCTTACGCACAAAGTCCAGTCCAGATCCTCGCAATAGAAGAAGTAATTCTCGTCAAACAATCCGGCCCTGTAAAGAAGTTTCCTTGGAAATACAAGCGCGGTGCCCGGAAGATAGTCAATATCTCCGACTGTCTTAGCTTGACTAAGTCTTTTGCCATGACCCACACGCCAGTCAATCCCTGAAATCAGGTCTATTCTAGCCCCAGAAGACCACAAAATGTCACCGGGATTGTCGTAGAAAATCACTCCTCCTACTACCCCGACATTAGTCCCTTGATGAACCGTCTCCACAAGCTTGGTGAGCCATGAAGGTTTTGCTGTTGCATCATTGTTGACAAGGGCAATGATGTCTCCCTTTGCAAATTTAACGCCCAGATTACATCCACCAGCGAAGCCCAGATTTCTTGAGTTAGCAACTAATCTTACTCTTGGGAATTCCTTTGTGATCATCTCTTTAGATCCGTCTGTCGACCCGTTGTCAACTACTATTACCTCATAATTAGGATATGTTAGGTTCTCGAGAGAATTCAGACAAGTCCTGAGCACATTCTTGCCATTCCAATTAGGAACTATTATTGAAACCAATGGTCTCTCAAAAATGATTGCCACCCCCAACTAGCGCGTGATCTTTTCAATTTTTTACTCACGCCAAACGAAATGGCTCTTCTCATAATCATCCATATTTTTCCTAGCGCTCTCTGATCTCCTATTCAAGGTAGGTAGTTTGCCAAACTCCGGTCTGGTCGCCACGCAAAAAATCGATTAGACCAAGCAAAATTCCCCGCATCCAATGATAGCCTTTCCTTCCTGAAACCAGTAGTATTGGACAAGCGATTGGTAAAAAGATATAAAACAATTTCACAAGACGGGGCGGCTTAGTCAAGCTCAAAGCTTGGTAGATGCCGGTAACGGTTTTCCTCTTGTAGATTTCTTCTTTCTCGATAGTCTTGGTCCTTTCTGTTTCTGCGTAGCATTGTTCGCAAAAAATAATCTTATGTCCATATTCTAAGACTTTAAAAAGAATGTACGTGTCCTCTGCTTTGCATGGCTTAAGAGGAACGATTTTATTGAAGATCTCACGCCTTATGAACATCAGTTCCCCACTAGCTGCAATTGGAATCCGCCTCCTCAAAGGATTGAGAATTCGAAAGAATAGGTTTTGTGGGCCTTCTTTCACCATTTCTGTTCCAAATACAAGGAAGACCTTTTCGTCCTTAAAGTGGTGTAAAGCGATATGGAAGTTATGAACTATCGTGTCCACATCATTCATTATGACAATATCTACGCCTTTTGGTATTAAACCTGCACCAAAATTTATGGCATCATACTTGCCCTTCGGGGCATGATATATGACATTGGGGTGATTTAGGCGCTCACCGCAAATGATCTTGTAAGGAACCCCGAGACTTTCCAATTCTTCAATCTTATCATCAACATATTTTCCGTCTTTCGCAAGGACTACGAGAAACAATTTTGGCACCGAAATAGCACTCTCACGTTGTGAATTATCTTGCCAAGTCACCCATGTCCATTGGCAAGCTCACTAACACGTCACTGTCAGACGCTATCATATTCAATAATTCATCGTACATCATTGAATTTTCTGGAAACGCCAGTTTATGGTCGGGATGAATAAGAATAGTACTCATGCCTCCAATATTTTTTATAAAGTCCATCATAGTCATCCATTCTTTTAGAGCCTCTTCTGGGCTTAGACCTAAGACGTTTAGTAATTGGTGATCTTGAGGTAATGTGATTGGAATTTCAGTAATCCCTTCAATAGTCATAGGGTATACTGTTGCAATTCCGTGCGCCTTCATCGTTTCCGGATGCTTTGGCTCCCACGTAGGAATCGATGTATCGTAGGCGTAACCTGCATTTCTTAAAGCATGAATGATCTTAAAGCTGTGTTGAAGGAGAGGTGCTCTGAATCCTTTTACCTGCTTTCTAATGATTCCTTCCAGCATTTTCCTTGCTTCAAGCAGCCTTTCAATCAATTTGTCTCCAGAGATCTGACCAAGCTTTCCATCATGCTTTGTATCGTGGGCTCCTACTTCACCATGGTCTGCAAATTCTCGAATTGCTTCTGGTTCCAACCTATATTTCTTTGACGGAATATACCATGCTGAGGGCAGATCGTATCTATCCTCAGTTTTCTTCAGCTTCTTTGCTCTTCCTAATCCCTCTCGTGTATCGACGTCATGCGTTAGCATGAATACATGTTTCTTTCCATTCCACATTTTTCCATGAAGCTTTTTGCTAGATGACTTCTCAATTGCTCTTACAAGAACAAACCTCAGAGCATCCAACGATAGTTTGTCGCAAAAAAGGAAGTCATCCGGTCTACTCTGTTCTCTCATAAACCAGTCTCGAAGATGCTTAGGCGCCAGGTTATAGGCAATTGGCAAATTAGTAATTAGGCGATATAGCTTTGAGGGTTTGGGGCTCAACGTTTCCCTTAAAATCTTCCAGTATTCATTTATGACGTCTAATGTTAAGAAAACCAAGCTTTCGCTGGCTTCAGCAACTGCGGAAGCTGCAGCATCAGACTTGGATCTAATCGAACCTTCATAGCAATAGAGTGTCTGAGGAGTAATAGAAAGAATCGTTTTTGAGCCTGCAACCACAGAAACGGGTTTCCCAAGCCTTTTCTTGCACTCTGAGTTTGTATTTTTAACGCACGTATTGAAGTCAGAGCAATCTGAAGGGATAATTATTGTCTTCTCCATTTTTAATGGCTTTTCCTTATAGACTATTGCGAGATCAGCTTCGTCCAAATTCGTAAAGGATACATTCCAAGGTGACAAAAGTTCATGCATGACCTCAACATCCGAGGCCGAACCTTGAAAAGCTATTCTCAACGAGTCACCAGACATTAAATATCTGTCATGCGGCGCGGATTCTACTCTTTGACGCCCAGCCTCAAGTATACTAGGGGTCCAACTATTTTCCACCAGTCTCGAAAGGGAGAGATGTTTGAATACCCTCCTTTATGCCTATGCGGATATATCTTAGAGACTGGAACCTCCTTTGTTTTGTACCGTAAGGTTAGTACCTTGTAGTGAATGTAGTACTCCAATTCGTAGTGATCAAGCCACTCTTGCCATATGTTGATTCGTCCGTCGGAAAAAATCTTCAACTTGTATGCTCTGAACCCGTTGGTCACATCAGTGCATCGAATATTCGTGAAAAGAGTCCAGAAAAAAGGATAGAAACGGCTAAAAACTCCACGCAAGAAAGGATTCTTCACGCGCTTGCCTCCAAGCAGAAATCTTGATCCCTGCACGTAATCGTAGCCTTCCATTAGGATGGGCTTCAAAAGACGCGGAATTTCTCTGGGATCGTCCTTATTGTTGCCCGCCATGACAACTGCAACATCATATCCATTGCTAAGTGCATATTCAACGCCTTCTCTTATGGCGTACCCCACGCCCTTTCTTTCATTATTATTGATAATGCGAACCGGAGTCCCGACTTTCTCTGCCGCTTTTCCAATCTTGCCTGACTCCTCTTCGGTCGCGCAGTCCACAACCAAACATATTTCATCAACAATTTCATACCTGAACTTGGCCAGAACCTTCGCTATGTTACCAGCATCATGGTAGACGGGAATGATTACGATTCTCCTGAAAAAACTAGCTCCGCTCATCTTTACTCCTATACCCTATAATGCGAGCCGGGTTCCCAGCCACCTTTGCCCTGTTTGGAACATCTTTTTTCACTACAGAGCCTGCCCCAACAAGGGCTTCTTCACCGATTGTTACTCCCGGCAAGATGACGCTGTTTGCTCCTATCGACGCTCCTCTTTTGATCATTGTCCGAAGAAGCTTCCATTCTCCCTTAACCTTTGGATACTTGTCGTTTGTGAACGACACGTTAGGCCCGATGAAGACGCTGTCCTCAATGGTTATTCCGGTTGGAATAAAAACGAAAGGCCTAATCTTGCAGTTGTCACCGATTACAACGCCTTCTTCGATGTAGACGAAAGCGTCGACCTTGCAATTCTTGCCAATCTTACACTTGTACAAGTTTACCTGATCATGTATTATACTGCCTTCGCCTATGTCTACTTCTTTCAAAAAAGAATACCTTGGGGTTTTCTTCATGTTCAGCCCTGCAGATCGATTTTTATCGTCCTATTCTGTTTAAGCGACCGCTGCAAGCTCTCAAGGATGGCCACATTTTTCGCACCAACGTTGCCTGGATTGTGAAAATTTTCAGCTTTCAGAATGCTTTCCGCGAAATGGCCAACCTCGTCGAGGATCGTGTTGTTCTTGGCTACATCTAAGTTAGAGACGTCGCCGTCTCCATTCTCGTAGATCTGAATGGACTGGTTTAGACAGTCGACTGTTGCCGTTCTTTCAGACCCAACGACGTTCAGCTGTCTGACCTTTCCTGGTTGCAACCAGCTCAATTCGATGTGAGCCATAAGCTTGTCGTCAAACTCCATCGTGAAATAGGCAAGCTCTTCCAACAATTTCCTTCTGTATGCTTTTGCTTTGCAATCCACTTTGACTGGCCATTTCTCCAGCAGAAAATTCAGGATGTCAATAGGATGTGGGCCTAAATCAAAAATAATGTCTCTGTTCAAAGGAGAGGGCGCAAGCGTCGTCCACTGAAGCTTTAAATAATATAGTTGGCCAAAATAGTTTTGCGCTACAAGATCTCGCATCATTTTTAATGCATTGTTAAATCTAAAAATGTGCCCCACTTGCAAGACCAAGCCCTTATGCTCTGCTGTGCCAACTAGTTCCCAAGCGTGTTTTGCATTCATCGCCATGGGTTTTTCAAGCAACGCATTTTTGCCAGCCATTAAGGCTTCCCTGCAAATTTGATGATGTGTCTCATTGGGAGTGCAAATGTGAACTGCCTCTATATTGTTTGAACCGAGAACCTCCAGGTAATCTCTAGTCAACTTATTCTCTGAGATACCGAGCACTTCGTTACAGTACTTTAGGTTTTCATCTTTCAAATCACAAACCATCGACAGGTCAAGTCTAGCATCAGTTCTTGCGAGCTGAAGATATTCATTGATCACTTTTTTGCCCCAGTAACCAGCGCCTATGACAGCAACGTTCAGACTATCTTTCAACTTTCTTCCCCACGCCAAAAAATTCCTGAACTTTTCCGCAGACGAATCTGATTTCATCATCAGACAAATCGGGGTACATGGGCATGCTTAGACATGTCTTGCATAGTTCCTCGCTTTTAGGATACGTTCCTTCCATAAACCCAAACATTTGCTTGTAAACTGGCTGCAAGTGTATCGGCAGAGTGTAATGGACTCCACATTGTATTCCATTCGACTCAAGCCAAGCTTTCAGGCTATCTCGAGCCTTGGTTCGTATTACATAAAGATGGTAAACAGGCCGAATTTCATGATTTTCCTCAGGAGGAAGAATCAACTCGTCCAAGTCAGACAATAAGCGATTATACGTTTCAGCGTTTCTCCTTCGTTTCTCATTCCACTCATCAAGATACCTAAGCTGGACTCTACCAATTGCAGCATTCACGGTATTCAGACGGGCAGTATAACCGAGCAAATCATGGACATAATGGAATTTTCTTCCACAATCCCTCAGTTCGGCAGCTTTCTCAGCCACCTTTTCATTATTAGTTACCAACATGCCGCCGTCGCCTGCAACCGTCATGTTTTTGGAAGGGTAGAAACTGAAGCAGGCAACATCTCCAAAACAGCCGACTTTTCGTCCCCTGTAAAACGCTCCGTGAGCTTGACAAGCATCTTCGACCACGAACAATCCATGCTCAACAGCTATCTCTTTTATTCGATCCATGTCCGCTGGATAACCGTAAAGATGAACAGGAATGATTCCGCCTGTGCTTTTGTTTCTAGCTCGTTCTACTTGTTCAGGGTCGATAGTGTATGTTTCTAAATCTATGTCTGCAAAAACAGGCATAGCTTGAGCATAAAGAACAACATTGGAACTAGCAATGAAAGAAGCAGGAGAAGTTATGACCTGCTGCCCGTGCTTTACTCCCAACGATATCAAGGCAATGACCAAAGCATCCGTTCCAGAATTAGTTGAAACTGCATGGTCAACGCCACAGTACTTGGCAAATTCTTCCTCAAATCTATAAACACTCTCTCCTAAAACAAACCGCTCGCTCAAAAGAGCATTGACCGCAGCCTCCTCCATTTCCTTAGTGAACACAGGCTTCGCTAGCGGGATTCTTACTTTCTGCAGGCCTTTCGCGACTTTCAATTTTTTCAAATCCTCGTTCAACAAATCTGTGCCCTAAGGCTCTCTGCCAATATGCTATTCAGAATCATCAATCAGTGCCTTAGCATATCTGATCTAGGCCGACGTTGGAGCTACGCCCTCTTCTTCATCCCATGCAGCAAGTATCCGCCGATGGAACGGACGCTTCTCCTTCCCCCCTCTCATCTAAAAGAAGCCGTGCAGTCTCCGTTTACAATATGCTCATTGGTTCAATTTATAATGATTATGAAACCATCTTCCGGAACATTTTGAAAGCCTGCATCGCCCTGAGCCAATGAACATGTAAAGCAGGCCTACAATGATTCACAATGACTATTTGTGAAGCCAGCCTCTTCCACCCTTTTTCAGCTGTTGCTTTTTATCATCAGCTTTCGTGCGGTCAACTTCAAACATTCTGGCTCTATTGTGAACTAGTTTTTTCAATTCTGTTCGAATGAACTTGCCCCATCCCTCCAACTGAAGGTTCAGGCGAATATACACGGCCATGGGCTCTCCAATATTCAATTATGTCAGAAAAACTCGGAGCCTTCGCTTCTCTAGTTGCAAAGAGGACATGACCACGATCCGTAAAAACAAGCGGATAATCATGAGAAGCAATCCCTTCAGCCCTAACCTTATCATCAAACCGCTCCCGCCACAAACGCCTCCACTCTTCCCCAAGCCTCCTCTGAAACTCATCCCTTCCATCACGGGACGTTCCCACTATGTTATCCCTCCTTGACAGGAGCGGAAGAGAAAAATAGGTGACAAATCGATCTCCTCTTTTCTCCATCCGCCTCCAAGACATAATCTTACCATATTAAGTCTAATAAACTTAACTAAAGGATTCTTATAAAAAATAATTCATTTGCTTGAGAAATTTTTCAAACAATTCAATATTTTCGACCGCCTACATCGTTGTCTGCCAAATTCAGACAACGTTAGCCGTCCCTTCAGAATTTTTTCTATCAAATAATTCATATAACCTGCATCTGTGTTGAACACAAATACAACAGGGTTACCCAATGGATTTCCAACTTAGAAGTCAAATTAGTTGGAATTACGCTTGAAGCAGGAGATTTGAATTTAACAGCAAAGTAATGACCGCGAGAAGGATCAGCCCGATAAAATGATAAACGCGTGATAAAAGACAGGCTTATTCCTTCACGTGTCAAGTGGCTGCCGAATTGGAAATGGCCGATAAGATTGTCGTCGACACTGCGCATCCGAGACTGGCGTCTGCTGAAGTTAGGGAGGTGGCGGCTGTGCTGTTGGGAGGGTTTCAGTGATGAGTTTGGACATTAGCTTGAAGTATGATGAGATTGCCCCTAGGATTACTACTACTTCTCCGACTACTATGACAATTATGCCGCCGATAAGTCCGCCTACGTTGAGGCTTGTGCTTTCCCACTGTTGGGTGGCTTGATTGAATCTAATGTTAGCGGATCCTGCAATCATCAGTCCTCCAGCAGCAACTATTATTGCTCCGATGATGGCCCAAATAATTATGTACACGATGTATCTTACGCCGTAGCTGAGAGCCTTTCCCCAAGATATCTCAACCATGTTTTTCCCCTGAACAATGTTGTTGAAGCTGGGTGTATAAATTATTTGCGACCGCCAGCGGTGCTACACAGAGCTGGAATTGGAAAGTTAATTAGGTTCTGGCGTGAAGGGCTTGTTGGCCGGGATGTTTGATGAGGGAAATATTGCTTGCCAGCTGGGAGGACGCTCCGAGAAGGGTTGATAACGTGAAGAGAAGTCTCGAAATCATTTACGGAGTCAAACTTGAGGTTGATCTTGAAGACGTTAGCCTTGACAGGCTTTATCCTACTGAGGATTTTTTGGAGAATGACAAGCTTGCATTGGTTTTTATGAAAATTGTCACGGAAGGCTATGATGTGCCGATAATAACTGTGAAACGCGGTGAAGACTATTTTGTTCTCGACGGGCATCACCGCTCATTCATCTTTAAAAAGCTTATGGAGAAGGCTGTGAAGGCTTACGTTTTGAAGTTTCCAGAGAACATGAGCTACAGGGCCGTTGCAAAAAGGCCTCTGGAGGAGCTTCCGATCAAAGACGTCGGCGTCATAGACAACATCATTTTGAAAGCTTGGCAGCGGATACTTGGCGTCATGAAACATTATGAAGCCATATACCATGTCTCTTTCAACCTGAAGAAAGAGCAAGTCCATTTGGAAGACCTTGTCCCAACACAGCCCCAAGTAGTAAAGGCAAAGATCGACTCAATAAAGGAACCGCTGGTGCCGATTACCTGCATTCAACACCAAGGCAAATGCTACATCCTAGAAGGGCACACGAGGTCGCTTCGAGCCAAACAAATGGGCCTAGACTCGATAAAGGCAATAGTTCTGTTGCCACCCGTAAAGATAAATTTTGGAATAGTCAAAACTGCAAAAGAAACCAACCTCAAAAGCCTAGAAGACATAAGAATCTTGGAATAAGCTCAGCGCGCGCTTTGGAGATAAACGAATCAGCCAGCTGGGAGAATCATTTGGCTTAGGGATGACTTGTTCGTTAACAGCTCGATATATTGTATGAAAGATTGTTCCATAAAATTTAACTAGAACGCACGTACAGTTTTTCTTGGACAACCAGTAGTCAGGTATACTTATGATACCTGTGGGGGAAGGAGAGAGTAATTCAATTATTTGGATCACCGGCTCGGCTTAGGATCCTTTTGGGAAATGAATGGGTCATCGTCCTATCTTTGAAAAAAGATGATTCGAAATAGGACGATCGTCTGTTTCCAAGGAAAACGGAAACCACATTAGCCTTCGTGGGGCTGGAAAAACAAAGGAAAAGGAGGTGAATGGATAGAATGAGATTTGATAGAAAAAAAAGTGTTTGCATTACTTGCGTTGATTTCAGTGGTTACCCCCCTGACGTTATTCGGTATAAACGCTGCTGACACATCGTCGACTAAGATTTATGTGAATCCTCCAACAATGATTGCGCCTCCATCCGAAGATTTCGTCATAGACATAGAAGTCGAAAATGTCACAGACCTATTCGGATGGCAGGCAAAGCTAAAGTGGGATCCGTGGCTTTTGTCTTATCAGAATGCCACTGAGGGCGACTTCCTTAAGACGGGCGGCAATACTGGATGGAATATCGAGACAAGAAACGCGACTGAAGGCTGGATTCTTGGTTTTTCATTCATTACAGGCAGTGTTAGTGCAAGCGTGAGTGGCAGCGGAACATTGGGAAGATTTGCATTCCGCGGTACCAGCATAGGAGAATGTACTTTGGAGTTGTCCAACACAAAAACTTTTTCGCAGCCTGATCTGGTCCCCACCCCTCCATACTTAGGTGACGCTAACGGTGATATGAGGGTCGACGTAAAAGACTTGTTTACTGTGGCCAAGGCTTTCTTAAAATCTGTGGGGGATCCCGGATACAATCCAAACGCCGACTTCAACAGTGATGGCACCCTAGACCTCTTTGATCTCTTGTGCGCTGGTTTGAATAATGGTCACAAGTATCCCGACGACGTGTACGCGTGGAAACCCGTTGTAACAACTCATGAAGTTCACGACGGATACGTTACCATTTACAGCCCCGCTAATTTCCCTGTTACTTGGAAATGGTTAGACTACTACGAAAATCAGGTATGGTTGACTGCCAACGTCACTGTCTCTAGCAGCGGATCCATCAACAACTTCGACTTCAATCGCTCCTTGGAACAGATAAGCTTTAACCTAACATCAGCTACACCAGGATCCTGCAACGTCAGCGTTCCAAAACTACTCATGGACGGGGCCTTCAAAGTTCTGATCAATGATACACTGGTGGCTTCCACCTTAACATGGAACAAAACTCACACCTTCATCTACTTCACCCACGAACAAGGCACTCACAGCGTCGCAATCATCGGGGAAATCGTTACAAGAATCCGTGCACCCGACCTCTTGACAATGGTGGACATAAACGGTGACGGGGAAGTCAACATATTGGACATCACTGCCATCGCAGTTCGCAACGGTTGGAAAGAGGATCCCTAAAAGAGGACCATTCCGCGAAACCCAACCCCTATGGCGTTTGGTTCGGATCTCCACTCTGTCTAAACAGATCTTAACAGGAACGGAATGGTGACCATTCAAGACATAACCATAGCGCGATGGTATGAGAAGTGTTTTACGTGGTGGGCGCTCAGGCCATGTTATGAGCGCCCTTGTTTGTGGTTTGGACGTGCATAAGGATTCGACTTATGCGACTATTTTGAACCCTGAAGGAAAGATAGTTAATCAAACAAGAATGAATAATGAAAGAGTGCTGTCGTACCTGTCACACTTCAAAGTTGAAAGGGTAGCGATGGAGTCTTCCAACCAGGTTGCACCGTTGTACAGGCAGCTTACGAAAGAGGGCTATTCGGTGATGGTTTCTCATCCTAAGAAGACCAGGTACATTGCTGAGGCGAAGATTAAAAGTGATCGTGTTGATTCGAAGGCTATTGCCGAGTTGGCGAGGTTGGACGCGTTGCCTTTGGCTTACATGCCTGATAAAGAAACGGCTATTCTGCGAGAAAATGTGAGGCGTAGAGCTTTCCTGGTTCGAGAACGCGTGAAGCTCAGAGTCAAGATCAAAAGTCTTCTCACGTATGAAGGGTTGAAATGGCCGTCTGACCATGGCCTGTTCACCGTGAAGGGAGAGGCTTGGCTTCACGGTTTGAATCTTGAGTCTGTCGAGTCTTATCTGCGGGTTTTGAAGCCGTTAGACGATGAAATCAGGCTTGTTTCCAGGCAGCTCAAAGGAATGGCTGATGAAGATGAGGATGTTAAGCTTCTGATGACGGTTCCGGGAATAGGCTATTATTCGGCTTTGCTCGTGAAGAGCGAGATAGGCGACGTCAACCGTTTTCCTTTCGGTGAGAGGCTCTGCAGTTACGCTGGTCTTGTGCCTTCTACGCATGCTTCTGGCAATACGGTTAGGCATGGTGGCATCACTAAGGAAGGCAGCAAGTGGTTGCGTTGGGTCATGGTTGAGGCTGCTCAGGCGCATGTTCGCATGTACGACACGGCCATGACTCAGGCGTATCATCGGATAGCGGAGAGAAGAGGGAAAAGGGTGGCGGTTGTTGCGGTTGCTCGGAGGCTGTTGATGTGCTGCTATTCGGTTTTGAAGAACAGGCGGCCGTATCAGGATCAGATCTGAACTGTTCCTCGTTGTAGCGCTGTCCCTTAAGTGTGGACGTTAGCGCGATTGAGGAGGGTCTGGATGCGAAGCCATAGTGCCCCTTTGTGGGCGGATAGGCGCGTGCCCTTCAACAATCAGCGAGGAAAGAATGAAAGAAAGTGAAAAAATGAAAAAGGAAAGAAT
>Ga0172364_10002828_pt1 | contig 13842 bp, 13 predicted proteins | sample LakKivSesite10cm_FD_114545 | JGI IMG/M metagenome (GOLD analysis project Ga0172364, IMG submission 114545) | Sediment microbial communities from Lake Kivu, Rwanda - Sediment site 10cm | ecosystem: Environmental > Aquatic > Freshwater > Lake > Sediment | place: Rwanda: Western Province, Lake... | reverse complement strand
TTAAAGGAAAAGTTCTTATACCCATAGCAAAATGAGTCTGACTGGTTCTTTTGTTAATGACCCTTATTGTCCCTTTTGTCTCCTTCGCTACTTTTTCTAAGGGTTCTCTCTCTCCTTTTTTAAGTTCCCCAAAATATTCTTCTTCCATTTTCCTTAAGTTTCCCAATTTTTTCTTATCCCCACAAACAACCAAGACCGCACTTCCTGTGACATAATTTTTTTGATAATGGTTAAGTAAATCATTTCTGGTCATTTTTGGCAAGGCTTTTTTTCCTGCTTCCCGACTACAACCTAAAGGATGGTTGGGAAATAGAGTTTCCTGCAAAAAATCAGTGATTTTGACAATTGGTTCATCCTCACGCAAGTCTAATTCCTGTAAGATAATTTGTTTTTCTTTCTGTAGTTCTGAGTCCTTCAATAAAGGATAAACCACCATTTGGCTTAAGATAAAAGCGGCCTTTTGGAAATTTTTAGGTTCTGATTTCAAATAATAATAAGTATGTTCTTCTCCTGTTTCTCCACTGAATTCTGCCCCAATCTCATCAATAGCCAAGGCAATATCAGTTCTTTTTGGCAATTTTTTGGTTCCATCAAAAAGTAAATGCTCTAAAACATGGGAAATTTCAGCTTTTGCCAATCCTCCATCTCTTTGGCCAATTTTAACCATGAAACCAATAGCCGCCGAAGGAACTTCCGGCATATCCACAAAAATCACCGGAAGATTGTTGTAAAGTTTAAAATGATCTATAGCCACTGAAATGATTATATCCAAAAACTTTCCGTCAGGCAAATAATTCAAGTAGCAATTAGTCAAGAGGGGATAGTCACAACTTTCCCACAAACAAAAAACTAAAACGTTTTTTAATACTGACCCTAAATGAGTTCCTTCATTTAATATCTTTAGTTAATCAAGATGGGAATGCCAGCTGCTTACCACTATAGCCAAAGCCTCTGCACTAAATGTTGCTTTAATACCATAGGGCCAGTCTAAGTTAACACTAACATCGACTCCAGGAATATTCGTTGGGACCCTTTCTGCGGTTTTTTGCCATTGATTGTAAATAGGTCCCCAATCTCCTCTTTGTCTCCCTTTGGGTAAATTTGCAAGGGAATCTATGGGTTCCCCCTCTTTCAGTACCCCCAACTCCTTCAATACTCTCTCTGAATAAGCTTGAGAAACATATGTTCTATTGTCTGGCGGCATCAAATATGAAGCTTCATTTACGGTAACAGGTTCAACCAACATTACTGTTGGGCGATCCTCAATGAGCGTGTATCTTTGTGGATCTTCCTGCCTTATTTCAATTGGGGTTGGACCGTGTTGAGCCCATCTTAAAGCTGATAAAGCATGTCTAATATCACCCTTTTCAAACCACAATGCAGATGTCCAACCATTACGAAAATCTGCTAATCTGCTACAAGCTCTACTCCAAATCATTCCCTCTTCTCTTGTTTCTGCCTTAGCTTCATAAAGTGCATTCTCAATTTGTCTTATTGGATCGCCTTCAATTGTACGTAACTCTTTTCTTATTGTTATGGGTGGTTTTGGATAGGGACTAGTTTCTACTCTTCTTATTTCCCCTACTGTTTCTGCCATAAATATTTTCACCTCCCTTCTTTTAATATCAAATCTCTTAATTTATTTTCATTTTATAACAAACTCTTGATAAAAAGTAAACAAGTATTTTTTCTATAATCTTAATATTATTCATTCAATTACAACTCTCTCTATGACAGAAAATTTTCCATTTTCAAAAATCTTTACTTCTAAAAATCTGGGGGTTTGCCAATTTCTTTGGGAAGTAACGGCTCCGGCAACATAAAATTTTAAACCATATTTCTCCCAGAAAGAACTATGGTGAAGATGACCGGTAAAAATCGCAGAAGGTGAGGCAGTTTTAAATAAATCCAGCAGTTCTAATCTTTGTTTGCTAACAAAATCGCTCCGGTAGCCCATCAGGTAGCGGGAATCCGGATGATAGACTGGTTCATGCAGGAAAATAAAAAGCATTTTGTCGCCTTTTTCGGCTAAATTTTTCTTGATAAATTTCATTTGCTCTTGACTTATTCCCTTCTCTTCATCACTGTTATTAATAAACAAAAAAATACAATTGTGAATTAGCACTTGATTATATGGCCTGCCAATTATTTCTGAAAAATATTCTGTGGGATCCTGAGACAATTTCTTAGCTGAATAGAGATCATGATTGCCGGGAATGGCATAATATTTTAGTTCAGTTTGATCTAAAATTTCTTTCACTTCTCTCAATTCCTTTTTTGAACCAACATGAGTTAAATCGCCCACCAAAACCGCAAATTCATCCCCATTGTTTTTTGATAGCTCTAAGGCTTTTTTCAAATTTGGCAAATCGCTTTCCGGATCGCCAATAACCGAAAATTTTAAAAGTGGTGTTGGAGAAATTAGGGATGTTGGGGTGGTTAGGGATATTTGGGGCCGAGGCCAAAAGTTTTTGAAGCACCAAAAACCAACAAAAATAATTAAAATTAAAACTAAAATCCAAAAAATCTTTTTCCTCATAGAGTTATTTTAAGGGTTGTTAGAGGAAAGTTAAAGGAGGGTAATGGTCCACGGCGCGAACTCCCTGAAGTAGAACAAGCCCTGCACAAGTACGGTACAGGGCAAGTTCACTTCAGGGCGGGAAAGTTCGTTATTACAAATAGCCTCACAAGGCAATGCCTTGGGAGGCTAAAGGATTAAAGGCTTTGGGCGTGGACTGAAAGTCCACTATTACTTTATTAACTCAGCCAGCGCCACCTCCGCCTCCCCCTCCACCACCTCCACCACCACCGGAAAAACCACCACTACTCCCAACTCCGTGAGCGCCAAAACTTGAAGAGGAAACAGAAGAAAAAGAATTGGCAAAAGAAGAAAAAGAACTCTGAAAATTAGCCATCCCCCCAGAAGAATGAGCAACATAAGCAATTCCAGAACTGGCTAATTGTTCATCCGTGAATTTAATCGGCAACTGACTCAAGGCTTTCAAAGAAATTCCCAAAGCCACCCCATAAACCAAATATTTCTCCCAAATGATAATGGAATCAATCGGATCATTATCAGTAACCGAATAATCTTTTAAATATCTTTTAAAAGCCAACCAAGAACTTAATTCTAAATTGCCTTTATCAGTCCTTTTCTCCATGGAGGTTTTCAATAAGGCCAAAACGAAAATTGCCAGAATTCCTGAAGGCATTATCAAACCCATATAGAAAATAACCACCGGAAACCATAGGCTTTGTAAAAACAAAGATAAAAGGAAAAAGTCAACAAAAGAAATTCCCATCAAACCTAAAACAACCCTCACAATTCCCCAACCAATTTTCTGACCAGCTTTATGACTTTCTTTTTCAAATAAATCACTCTCTATACAAGTATCCTTGACTTTTTCCACAAAGTCTTGCCAAAAATTGTAAGAAGCATTGGACCCCTTAGAATAACTTTTAATCTGAGAAAAACTAACTTTTTCAGAACCTTTCCCCACTTGCTCAAACAAAAAATGAAGTAATCTTTCTTCAAAAGAAATCAAATTTTTAATATTTTTTGGTTGTTTTGTCAGAAAATATTCATCATTTTCGCGAATAAATCCTAAAAAGTTGGATTTCTTTTTTTCGACTTCCAATTTAATGACTCTCCTTCTTACTAAGTCCAAGATAGTCGCCAACATGGCGTTTGTATCCACTTTTAAATTCCACTTGGTTAAAGCTTCAACTATGGCTGGCGGTAATTCGCCAGCTGGCGAAGAGGGTGGCTCATGGAGTTTACCGGCCAAATTAACAGGAGGCAGAGGTTTATCTTTTCCAATCTGCCACCATTTTTTAAGCCAAAAAAATATTTGATAAACGAAATAAAGAAAGATTCCTAAGTTAAGAATGAAGGCCAAACTCAAAAAGAGTTTCTGAATGTAAGTTATTTTTAAGGTTTTGGCGGCAAAACCTTTTTCTTCAGCCAGAATTTTTTCTAAAGTTAAACTACCTTGCTGGCCAGCGGAAACTAAATCTTTAGGAAAAAGCACCCTTACCTCAAAAATTTTTTTAATTGGGAGATTATCCACCCAAAAATTTATTGTTTTATTATCAGATATTTTTATTTGACCATTTAAAGGGCCATGACCAAAGGCCCAAATTTTATCAGAAGGCGCCGAGGATGGCAAAAAGACTTGAGCAGTAACATGATCGGTTCCCTTTTGCCATTGATCACCAATTAGCTGCCAATAAAATTCCGCGATATCCTTATGGTTAGTAATTGCATTGGCAATTTTGTATTTTAGAGTAAAAGTTTTGTTCTCTGAATTGGCCCGGTAATACCACTTAATATAGAGTTTTTCTGGTGTGATAGTCGTAAAATATGTCTCCGGTAAATTGCTTGTGGATTCGGTGTATTTTTCGTTTCCTTCCCATAACTCAAAGTTAGTAATTCGATAATTCCCGCAAACATTTGACATTTGACATTTGACATTTGACATTAAGTTTATCCACTCGTCTGCCCAGGAAAAACTTCCATCAAAACTATAAGTCCTTGTTTCTTCAATATTAGCACTGCCATCAGAATTTAGTTGAACAATAATGGTGGCTGATTTAATTGAATAGTCTTTGGCATAAACGGGAGTAAACAGTAAACAGTAAACAGTAAACAGTAAAACGATAGAAAGAAAAAAAGAAAGAATCTTTTTGGTCATCAAGAAGATTGTAGAATATCTAAGAAGAAAATTAAAGGAACAACCGACCGCACTTCTATTTCTAACCCATATCCCAACCCCCGAAGGGGTGGTCTCCCGACAAAGAACAAGAGGCAGGAAATCGGTCGGGAGACCAAGGGGTTAGGGACTGGCGGTGACCTCATGAGTGGGGATGACTGTCTTGGTCGCCGTGACGGTAATCTCATGCGTGGGAATGACCGTCTTGGTCGCCGTAGACGTCGGCGTCTTGTGTGGGGGCCGCGTGTTACTCGGGGTCGGCACAGATGAAGGCAAAAAACGGAGGACGAGCGGGAGGTAAAACTGGTGCCTACACCGGAAGGAGACATCAGTCACCTCGAAAGCTCCTCCATCCCCCTGACGGACTCCATACAGGCTCAACTGCCCCTGAGGCAGATTGCCGATCTCGAACCTTCGGGAACAAGTCTCCCACAAGCGGCAACACGAACTTGCCCGCCAATACTGGGGACCATGTTCTGGGTCTGTGGAAAAGAGATGGAAAGGATAATCCCTCTCCCCTCTGATCCTAAGCAACAGCTCGTCATTCTCTGGCCTTTCCCAGCAAAGAACAGTCAGGCTATTCTGGTGGTAGACGATGCTCACCCCAGGATTAATCGGTGGAACTTCGTAGTACCTTTGGAACCACCCGCCACATCCACCATCCTCACCTTTTTAGCTGAGGCGGTGAGGGTGTGGTACCCAGGAATTAAAGGAGCAGTCCCGGTGAGAATCACTGTACCACCCCTTGAGGCGATTTGCGCCTCACCAAAGCAAACCCCTTCATCATTGACGACAGTTACGGTCACCACTTGGGGGGGTTGCGGGTACCACGGTTGAATCCAGAGAGTCACCGAGAAACCTTGCCCCGCTTTCACTTGGGAGGGAATCTCTCCCTCCAACCAGCAAGGGGGCTCCTCCTGACACGGCCCCTCCGACCTTACAGGGAGAAAGACTGTCAGGCCGATCGCCGTAACCAGAAACCCAATCATCACCCAAAAAATAACCCAGTACTGTCTCATCTCACACCTCCAAATAAATTATGTTCTCCACCCGGAGAACTTCGGGCAAAGGACAATTCTTATCCCCTCTCCGAAGCTCTCCAAGCAGAGAACCAAAGTGCGGTCGGTTGTCAAAGAACGATTTTTGGCCTTCTTGCCAGCGCTTTTACCAACAATTTAGCCTAAATAACGAGAAATTTATACCACAAATGAAGAAAAAAGTCAACGCTATAGGGTTAAACCTCTTTGTGGGAGTGAGACTGGAAGAATCTTAATCAATAATTAGACAATCCTTAACCCTTCTAATTTATCTTTTATTCCTTTCCAAAAATCCCATCTGAATCTAGCGACACTTGCGGTTATAAAATGTCCCCGGTAAAACATTGACATTGCTGGAACTAAGGCCAAGCGTCCTATCTCCTCTCCCTCTTCGTTTCTTTCACAGATTTCAATTCCTCCCCCTGTAGATATCCATTTTCCTAAACTCATCAAAGCATCGTATTCGCGCTCATTTAATTCATAGGAAAATATCACCTGTTTTGTCTTTTTTTGAGGATTCTCACAAACTAAAAAGGTTTCCAATTTTGATGTTTCTATCTGAAGACCAACTTCTTCTTGAAATTCCCTTTTAGCGGTTTCAAAAACTGAACGGTCTGAGGGATCAACATGGCCTGAAGCGATGCTCCAAGGATGGCCTTCTTCATCTTTTTTCTCTACTAATAAAAAGGTTGGCCCTATTCTTTTTCCTCCAACAAGCTCACCTATATGGGCCAATATCCCAACAGAACTGATTCTAAAAACTTCACCACGTTCACTTTTTGGCCAACCTTCTCTTACATAAGGAAAATGTTCTGATTCAATTTGATTAGACATAGGACTAATTGTTAGTTTTGCTTCGCAAGGCAACGCCTTGCGAAGCTGATACTCTTGACAAGCATTTGTCTACAAAATATTATTAAATCATAAATGCCTGCCAAAAACTCAACTAAGGAATATTTAGAAAACAGCTACTATCACATTTATAATCGTGGTGTCGAAAAAAGATTGATTTTTCTTGACGAACAAGATTATTCTGTTTTCCTTTCTTACCTTAAAGAATATCTTCTCCCAAAGAACACTAATGAATTATATAACATTATTTCAAATCCGAATTCTTCCTGGAGAGAAAAAGACAAAGCTAATAAACTATTGAGAATGAATAATTTCTTTGGAAAAATCACCCTGCTCGCCTACTGCTTGATGCCAAATCACTTTCATTTACTAGTTAAACAAACAAGTGCAAATTCAATAGATGTCTTTATGAATTCCCTAGCCACTAGATACACCATGTATTTCAATAAGAAATATAAAAGGGTCGGAACATTATATCAAGCTCAATACAAAGCGGTTATTGTTTCTACCGACGAACAACTTCTTTGTTTGTCTCGCTATATCCATCACCAAGATTTAGCTTCGCAAGGCAACGCCTTGCGAAGCTGGCAGGCACAACCATCATCTTATCCAGACTATCTTGGAAAAAGAAAAACGGAATGGGTCAAACCAGAAGAAATTTTAAGTTTTTTTTCTAAAACCAATCCTCTCCTTTCCTACAAAACATTTGTAGAATCAACTGATCAAGACTTATTCCCCATTACTAAACTTGTTATTGAAGATTGACTTAACAAGACCATGCCTTGAGAGATGACTTGAGAAGATTAAATAAATAATTACCTACCAATAGTCCTGGTAGTATATCTACCAACCACTACCGGCTGTCCTTGGCCGCTACTTTCCGGAGGTTTTCTTACCATCGCTCCTTTCTTATTTTCCGAAGGAGGTGTGGTTGGTCTTTGAACATCTACCGGCTGAACAGGACTACTTTTCTTATTCTTATCCCTAGAAGTTGGAAATTCCCTCTCCATCGAGATATCATGCCCACTTCCCTTATTGCTTCCTGATTCAACTCCTGGAATTTTATTCAAATCACTTAAATCTTTTCCTTCTGTATTTTCTCCCATTTTTCCTCCTTTCCTAATTTAAATAATAACTACAAAAGAGACCGGAAATCAAGCCCCAGTATATTTGACTTATTTTGATATAATTTAAGATACTTATGAGAGAGAGTTTGGTTCTTACACCCCAACCGGTAGACGCAGGAAAAAGCAAAAGCATTCAGCCTGTTAAAGATGTAGAAAATGAAACTCAAAGAATATTAATTGATAGCTTTTGGGCAGATGCGTATGGGGCGGCTAAACTCTTTACTCAAGAACTTAAAGAAAGATCAAATTTTAGTCTTGAGGGGCTACCTTCATTAAGATTTTTCCAAGAATGGTACGATCCTTCCAAGATTTTTCGTGATGATGATTTGGGCCGATTTATCCAAATGGTTCCTGAAGAAGCCTCTTATAAAGATATAAATTGGGCAGTAAAAATCTCTCTTCCTTTCGAATCGCTTATTGCTCCCAGAATTCCCCCTGCTCCACCAGAGCATCGGGTGGCGGTTTTAGTTTCTCCGCGACAACTTTTTTTCCGTCCTAAAACCTTTTCAGGAAGTATTTTCATTGCAAAAGAATTAATCCATGAAGTTTACATTGCTGCCTACACGGGAATTCTTTTTCCTCGGTTACCCCTGCCGAAACTCTTCAAATGCACTTCTGACCAAGAAGTCTGGTTGAATTGTACCTCACCCTTTGAGCAAAAATTAAAAGCAGAACTCAGCCAAGAACGCTGGCTTTTTAACGGCGCTTTAATAATATATGAACGAGCCTTAGGAAATGAGCCAAGAAATATACCCAAGGAACCAAAAATTTCTTTAAAAGATCGGCTTGCGGATCTCCGCAATAGATTAGCTTTCCCTTCTTGATTCATTGACTCAGCCTCACAAGGCAATGCCTTTGGAGGCTAATCCCACAATTCCTGAAATCCCTGAAGTAGAAAAAGTTTATTTTCAAGTTGCCATGAAACTCTGGCACGGTTTAGAAATCCTCGGAAAAGCGCTTGCCCTGCCGTCAGGATTTCATGGCCGGTTTGATCAAATGCCCAGAAGTACTTCTATTGATCAAGTTTTGTTAGCTTGCCATGATCCCCAAAAAGCCCAGGAATTTACTGATCAATTCGGAAGCTTAGAAGCGACCCAAGACCCGATGGCGAATGACTGGAAATTAATGAAAAACATTCTACAAAAATATGCCGAATTCGCCTCAGCACCCAAAAAACCACAATAAAGTCTAAATTCCCAGAAAGCCTTATAACAAATCTCCTTGAAAATTTAGACTCTTAGTTCAGATCCCCCCTAATCTTACCTCTCACCCTCCGTTTCGGTGTTCAAGGAGCGATTTAAGACGGTGTTTTGGGAGGGAAAGTTCTCGACAAGTCAGGCAAAGGGAAAAAAATTGAGAAGTTGAGGGAGATGAGGGAAATGAGGATTGTGGGGTGATATACTAAGTTTATGGGAAAAATGGCGGGATATAAATATCTTCTTACCTATCAATACGCTTCTGTGATTTATGATTTGACAGTTGAATTTTGTCCAGTGTTTTTACCTGGACGAGAACTAATGCGCCAACGAGATCAAATGACTCAAGCAGGCAGATCAGGAAAACAGAATATTGTCGAAGGATATGAACTCAATAGTCTTGAAGGCTACATAAAATTTTTGGGAATCTCAAAAGGCTCCATTCGAGAATTACAAGAAGACTACGAAGATTTTTTAAGACAAAGAAGATTAAATCTTTGGGAGAAAGATGTACCAAAGATGAGGAAATTGAGGAAGATAAGGGTTATGAGGGAACCTTACCCCCATATTCCTCAATTCCCCCATATCCCCCATGATCCTGAACTTGCCGCCAATCTTATGATTATGCTTTGTCAAAGAACCGGTTATCTTTTAAAAAAACAGATTTCTTCTTTAAGAGAAAAATTTGTAAAAGAAGGTGGTTTTAGAGAAAATCTTTTTCGTGAGAGAATTAAACAAAGAAAGAAAAATGACTAAGATTGAGTTAGAATTACCACCAGTTTCAGTCATCATCCCAGCCTACAATGAGCAGAAGTGGATTAAAAACACAATTGAATCAGTTTTAAAAAGTGGCTTTCCTTGTAAGTTAATTGTGGTTGATGATGGTTCAACTGACAAAACCCCAGAAATTTTAAAAACATTTGGTTCCCAAATTAAGGTTATTAGTCATTCTAAAAATAAAGGCAAAGGGGCAGCCATTACTTCGGGAATAAAAGCATCCGATGGAGAAATTATTGTCTTTCTTGATGCCCATCTTTTGGGATTAAACAAGGCCCATTTTTTATCTTTGGTTCTTCCTTTGGTTTACAACCAGGCAAAAGTAGCGATTGGTGTCGGCTTTCCCAAAAAAATTCCCTTAGCCGGATTTCAATCGCCAATGTGGATTTTAAGTGGCCAACGAGCTTATTTTAAAAAAGACCTTTTACCTTTGCTTAAAAAATTTGAAACCTTAGGTTATGGAATTGAGGTTTTTTTATACAATCAGTTCAAAAGCTCAAAAATGGTCGTTATTCCTCTTCCTGGACTTATTCACCTTATTAAAAAAGACACTTCTTCTCCGGGGGCCGCCACTTTAGGGTATTTAAAAGAAGCAAAGGAAATTTTTTCCGTTCTCACCAAAATTGAGAATTTAACTCCCAAAGAATTTAAACAACTGAAAAGAACGATTGTTTCTCTTTGGCAAGAGTACCTTAATCAAAGCAGAAAAAAAGCCAAAAAATATCTTGAACCCTTTAAAAAATTTCTTTTAGAGTAAATTCTTGATCAATTACTAATCAGTCTGGCCACCCCTAAACATATTTTTACTTTTAAGTTTTTCAAGTATGCCTCTTACTTCCCTGAGAGCCTTTATTCTTAAATCTGTTTCTTTGCTTGGCTTTTCAGAACTTAACCGCTGAATTTGCAAGTCAGCATTAGTCAGTAAATCCTGGGGATTTTGAGGCAAGTGAAAACGGCCTTCTTTAAGCTCATTCATCCGTTCTTTCTCTCTTTCTAAAGGATCCATAGTTCGCAATTGTTCTTCTACTTCTTCTTCTCCTAAAAAGGCCTTGGCCAATTGATCAGTTAAATGAAATCCGAAAAATAAAGGATCAACTCCTAATTTCCATTGTTCTTCACTAAATACGAATGATTTGAGTTCTTCATAAAGCTTGGCGTTTGGACCGTGATAAATCTCAAATATCAATCTTTTATCTTCTTTTGAGGTTAATTTTTCAACACAGTAAGCAAATAATTCCCTATTAGGATCTTCTCTATACATATCATCAGAGGTATTTTCTCCATAATCATCCTCAGCCCCTAAAATTTGCGGTTTACCCATAAAGAATTTTTGATAAACCTCTTCCTCTGGCATTCTTACCACCTTTGGCAAGCTGGCCAAGATTTCTTCAATATGCTCCTGGCCAAAAGCATAACCGGCGGCAATAGCCGGATCTTCAATAAATCTAAAATAGGTTGTTTTAAAATTATTGGCATCTTCAATTGTCTCCTTTAAAGCCGTTTTTAGGCTTGATTGAAGCTTTTTAAACCACATTGACAAAAGTTGCTCCTCAGTAACCTGAACCATTTGCTCCGGATGAAAAACAACCTCTCCGAAAACATCTTTAAAGTATTTCTGCCAGTAAAAAAGATGAAAATTAATTCTTTCTCTTTCGTCTTGCGTTTCCGCTTGTCTATACCATTCCAGTACTTCCTCTTTTGGCAAATCGCTAATCTTTTGGGTTGCGTGCTTATCAAGAAGGGCTTTAAGACCCTGAAAGTAATCACCAGTCAGCCGTGGAGGATTTTTCTCCCAAAAGGCAACCAAGGTTTCGTAAGAAACTACGCCATCTTTCCGCCAAAGTTCTTCCTCCCATGGGTATTTAATTTCTACTTGAGGAATTCCAATTTCTCCTGCCCTGTACCAACTTTCTTTAAATCTTCCAAAACTATCCATATCCGTTGCTTCCATTGGCAAATCAATATCCCACTCTAACCATAATTCATGACTAACTCTAAATATTAAAGGTGTTTCCGCTGCTCCAAAGTGGGGAAGTTTCCAGTAAATTTCTTTAAAAAAATCATAACCTTGTTGGGCTGTTTTTAGATTTTCAATTCCTCCTTCAATTCCTTTCTCAACTTGTCCAAGTATTCCTGTTAATAATTGGTTAACTTCAGTTTTTTCCTTTTCCGCTTCTTGCTGATGACGGTCAAAAGAAAAATCTGTTTCCGGACAAACCTGTTTCATTACCTGTCGACCAATCCAGCCAAAAAATGCTTGAGTTTGGTAACTTTGATCTTTGGAAAAATGTCTTCTGATTCCTCGACCAATCATCTCGCCAATATACTCATAACTTTGCTCTTTTGGCGGCCGGATTAAGGAAATATAGAGAGTTCCCATTCCACCAATTCCTATTTGTTCTTGGTTTTCCCAAAGACCGCTTAGTATTTCATCATAAAACGGCAAATCCAATTGACTTAGGGGTTGCTCAATCCCATACCTTTCCATCATCGCCGGAACATTTTTAAGAAAGAATTCTACTCCTTCGGCCATATCAGGAAACGCAGATAAAAATCGGTCGTGGCTAATCGCTGCCATTGCCTCATTAAATCCTTGGTCTTGACCATGAGCAAGCCTCATTAAAGCCTGGGGGTCATCTTGATATCTTCTAAGAAAAGCCGCTAAATCTTTCCCGGTTGGCGGCTTAGGTGGTTTACCAAAAGAATCCGGATTTCCTGGTTCGTAGTATGAGGGTTCACCTTCTTCAAACATATCTTAAGGGCAGAAGTTAAAAATCAGAATATCACTTTTTATCTCATTTATCAATCTTGAATGGTAAATACTAATCTTTAAAGTTCAAACGGATTTCCTCCACTTAGCTTCGCAAGGCAACGCCTTGCGAAGCTAATTGCACATCGTTAAAATTACGGCAAAGGGGAAGGAATTTCCAGCACAGACTAGGTGCAAACTAGTGCAAACTAAAGTTTGCTAATACGAACGAGTTAATATTGGTTGATAAAGGAAATTAAAGGAAGTTAAGGGAAAAATGAGAATAGGAGGAGGCGCGGACTCCCTTCGGCTCCTTCGATCACACTCAGGATGAATCCGCTCAGGGCGAGAAAGTCCGCTAATACAAGCGAAGCGATGTATCAGCAAATCTTTAGTGCAAACTAAAGTTTGCTATTACGACTGGGAAGAAATTTAAAATTTAAACCTTATTTCTCCTTCCAGATCCGTTCTTCTTATTTTTATTCCTAAATTACTTAATTTCTCAATTACTTCTTTACTCGGATGACCATAAGAGTTTTTACCCACAGAGATAATGGCAATTTTTGGCTTGATTTTTTCTAAAAAATCATCCCTTAAACTGGTTTTGGCTCCATGATGAGGGACTTTAAGTATATCAATCCTCTTCAAAGTGGTATTGGTTAGCAGAATTTCATCTTGAATGCCAGCGTCAGCATCACCGGGAAAAAGGGCTTGAAATTGGCCATATTTTAGCAAAAATACTAAGGAAAAATCATTAAGATCATGGGTGGTGGAAGCGCCCAAGATCGCCCCATCTAAATTTAGAGGATAGTTAGAGGAGGTTAAAGGATCATTAGAGGAAGGTTGATCATTTGAATTGAGAATTGTCCCACCATAGCGGTCACCGCTGTAAGCCACTGCTTCTAATATTGAATTGGCTACCCAGTTTTTTTCCGGCCATAAGGTTTCCAATTCCATTCCGGCAAATTTTATTTTCTGACCGGTGTAAGGATTAATCACCTTAATTCCCGTGGTACTCGTGGTACTTCTAATTCCCGTGATACTTTTGGCTAAAGGATCGTTAGAGGATGTTAGAGGATTATTAGAGGAAGACTGTTTCTTGACTATTTTAGCTATCAGCTGCTTATATCCAGCACTTTCGTTACCTTCCGGCCCACTTAAGAAATAATTCACACTATATCTTTCTAAAACATAATTAAGTCCTCCAAGGTGATCCGCCTGAGGATGGGTTAGGGCAACAATTTCTATGGTTCTATCCCAAAAAGGCATATTCTTAGAAAGACAATCCAAAACTTTATTATTCGGACCGCCATCGATTAAAATCTGGTTTTCTCCTTTTTGAATCAAAATTGCATCTCCCTGACCAACATCACAAAAAATTAAATGAAGTTT
>Ga0172364_10002826_pt1 | contig 13849 bp, 12 predicted proteins | sample LakKivSesite10cm_FD_114545 | JGI IMG/M metagenome (GOLD analysis project Ga0172364, IMG submission 114545) | Sediment microbial communities from Lake Kivu, Rwanda - Sediment site 10cm | ecosystem: Environmental > Aquatic > Freshwater > Lake > Sediment | place: Rwanda: Western Province, Lake... | reverse complement strand
TATATAGTTTATGGAACGACAACAATTGAAGTTCCTGAAAAAATGATGTATGAAACCAAAAAAGGATTAAAAAAAATTGGTTTAACTTTAACACCAAAGAACAATATATCTACAAGAAATAAGGTGAAGTCTATTATTTTTGAAGTAAGCAAAGACGATAAATTTCATATAAAAGAAGGAAATAAAATAGAATATATCGAACCTAAAAAAAAGAAAACCAAAAAAGAAATATTACAAGAAGAAAAACAAAAAAAGGAATTTGAAAAGAAGAAAAAAGAGGAAAAAGAAAATGAGGACAAAAAAATAATTAAATTAAATAAATATTATGATAATTTATTAAAAAATGCAAAAGATTTTAATGATGAATTAAAAATATACAATGAATTAAGAAATGAAAATTTATTGTCTAAATTAAATATATATGGTTGGTATTCTAAATTTAGCGCTAATTTAGAAGATAAATTGTTTGACATTTATTTTAATAAAGAATTAGAAAAAGTATCTGATAAAGATTATAAAAATATGATGCCAGAAATATTAAATAATGATATATTAAAAAAAGATTTAAAACTATGGGACAAAATAAAATTCAATCAAAAACCAACCGAATTACAATTAGATGATATTAAATTATTCGCATCTCACATTACTGGGAAAAAAGGAAGAATAAAAAAAGATATAAAAGATGCATTTATTTATAAAAAAACTGAGATTGACGAAAAAGACTTTACAAAATATATGGCTTTTTCTAATATTATAAAACAAATTGGGGCTTATATTACAAAATACAAAAACAATTTTTACAAATCAAAATCTGATAAATTTATTACAGATGAAAAACCAAAGAAAGCAGAAAAGAAAGACAAAAAGAAAGACAAAAAGAAAGCAGAACCAAAGCCAAAACCAAAGCAAACTTTTGTCACAACAGCAGAAAGAAATAAAGAAATGGCGAATAAAAAATTAAAAGAAATTATTGATTTACACAAATTCAATGAAAATTTAAATAATAGAAACATTGAGGATGTCATGTCAGGACAAAAAGCAATAGATGAAATTAAAGAAAGATTTGAACATTTTACGAATAATAAAGTTGGATATGAATTACCATTCATATTTTACTCAATTATATATAATGGATTAAAAAAATACGAGTTAAACAATGATGAACTTTCGGAAATTATGACAGATAAAATTATTAAAACACAGCATAAAAATTATTTGGATTCACAAAAAGAAAAACCAAAGAAAGCAGAAAAGAAAGACAAAAAGAAAGACAAAAAGAAAGCAGAACCAAAGCCAGAACCAAAACTTACATCAGATAATCCCCTATTTTGGACAAAATATGGAATTTATAAAGATGATGCAGAACCAAAGCCAAAACCAAAGCCAAAACCAAAGCCAGAAGAACCAAAGAAAAAACAAGTAGAAAAAAATGAATATGATTTATATTATAGAGAACAGGAAGATGATGAAGAAGATGAAGATTTTTATAATGACATTAGAAATACATTAATTGGTAAAATTAATAAATTGAAAAAGAAAAAAAATAAAACACAAAAAGATGAATATTTAGAAAATGATATGGATAATGATTTGATTGAATTGGAAGAAAAAATGAAAAAATGGGGTTATATCTAATTATGTATTATTAAACATTTTCATTATATCATCGCTATCGCTATCGCTATCGGAGGCGCTTTCAATTTCTTTATTCATTAATAATTTATATAAATTATCCATGGTTTTATTTTTATAAAATTTTGAATCATGTTGTCGTTTATTTCCATACCATTGAATATAATATTTTGGAATTTCTGAATATTTTTTGTTTTTATATTTTCCAAACTCTACTTTTTTTGTTTTTATTGAATTTGTAAAATGTTCTAAATCTATCTTTGTCTTTACAAATTCTTTCATTACTTTATCATAATGATTGTCTATTATTTTTTCTAATGATTTTTCAAATCTTGTATTTAAATCATCATCCAAAACTTTATCTACTTTCTTTTTAATTTTAATATAATTTTCAACATCTTTTTTTAATTCTGTATCATCATTTAATTTATGGATACAATCCGATCCATTTACTAAATATTTATTTGTTCCTTCATTTTTAATTATATACATGTGATATATTTTATGACCACATATACAATTATCCCCATCGAATTTTTTTAATGGATAATTATCATTATAATCCTCTGTTGTTGTTTCTTCAATAAATTTCCATTCTTTTATTGCTTGTTCAAATATATTCGATTTACTATATTTGATAATTATTTCTTTGTATTTTTTTTCAGGAGATACAAATTCCATTTATTATAATTATACTATATATAATTTGTTTTTAAGTATTTTTTATACTTGAATATATATTAATTTAAAAATATTTTATTTTTTTTATTATGATGACTATTAAGCCGATGGTGATGACTATAGCCCCCGCCCCTTGTTCTAGTCTCTTCTTTAATTATTTATTTATTTATTTATTTTTATTTTATTTAAATTTATCTATTTTTTAGTTAAAAAACTTAAAAAAACCTTAATTTTTACCCTAAAAATCTTAATTTTAGAGTGGAAAATTTAGTATTTTTTTAACTTAATTTATTTAAATTTTAAAAATTAAGTTAAAAAAATACTAAATTTTTCAATCAAAGACTTCACATTACACTGATCATACACTTTTGTTTTTTTGTTAAAACATTAAAGAAACTATATATATATATCTTTTAGATATAGTTAAAATAGATAAAAGATAAAAGTAGTAAAAAAAGTGTAATGTGTAATGTCGTGTATGCAAAAAACAGGTTCGCATACTTTTAGAATTTTAATAATTAAAAATATATATTAAAAAAAAAATAAAAAAAGATATATATAAAAGGAATAAAAATTGGACAATACAAACAACATATTACACCTAGTATAAATAATACTCAAACGCATTAATAATATTAATAAAGTGGTTGATATATGCATTTTTTTAATTAATAATAAAATTCATTAAATTTAAAAAAATATAGATTTTAAATTAAAGTATAAAAAATACTTAAAAAAATAAAATATATAGTATAATTATAAATGGCAAAAATACCGTTAAGAATCGAAAAAGCAGAATGTGCAATGGATGGATTAGTTTTCTTTGAGAAAATAGATGTAAATATATTAGATGCCTTAATAGAAAGTGATTTGTTGAAGAAACAATTTAATCATAAAATGGTTGAAAATTATTATGAAAATGAAAAAGAACAACTAATAGCATATAGAAACATAATAAAAAAGGGTTTTGCAAATGTAAAATATAGTAAAGTGAAGGTAATGTCAGGATGGGGACGAGTAAATCCTAATAAGGGATTAGGATTGTTCAACATACGCAGGGAACTAAGGCAGACACTATCAAAAGGATACTACATAGATATCGACATGGAGAACGCGCATCCATCTATATTATTACAAATATGCAAAGCAAATAAAATAACATGTAAATATTTGGAAGAATATGTTACAAATAGAGATAAGCATTTACAAGAAACTATGGAAATATACAATGTATCAAGAGATCAAGCCAAAAGATTATTTATTATATTAATGTATTTGGGAGGATTTGAAGGATGGGCTGAAGATGTAAATTCTGATACGAAAAAAAAATTAAAGCCAACAAATTTTATTATTAAAATAAAAGAAGAATTAAAAAAGATAGGATCTATTTTTAATGAAACATACAAAGATTTAGGATTATTAATAGAAAAGAATAAAAAACAAAAGAACATCAGTAAATACAATAAGGAGTCATCAATAATGTCGTTCGTTTTGCAAGAATGGGAATGTCAAATATTAACAGAAATGTATAAATATATGTGTGAGAAAGGATACATAAATAATCGTGATTGTGTGCTATGCGCAGATGGAATCATGATCCCCTCTAAAACATATAAACCGGAGTTATTAAAAGAATTAAATGAACTGATAAAATTAAAATTTAATTTAAATATTATATTTACACAAAAAGAAATGAAACAAGATTATTTAAATGAAATTAATAAAATACTATTATTAAAAGAAGCAGAAAAAAAAGAGCAACAAGATTATTTTAAAAATCAAACAGCAAATTCATATAATAAAATGAAGGAAGAAGTAGAACAGAATTATTTTTTTATTGAGGATGTTTCGAAATTTGGATATTACAATAAAGAAAATAAAACATTCCTTATAAAATCATCAACAGCATTAGAATTAAATTTAGCCCCATATCAATATGATAAAGTGACAGAAAAAGGATCAATAAAACAATCATTTTATGAATCATGGATAAGGGATCCATCGAGACGCTCATATGATTCTATTATTTTTGATCCACAAAATAAAGATAAAAAAAAATTCAACTTATTTACTGGTTTTGAATTAGAAAATAAAGAATATAAAAAAAAATCAACTGAAAATATTCATAAAATGCTAGATCATGTATTACATGAATATAAGAATTATTGTCTTGAATGGTTATCATTTATATTAAAAAATAAATGTAAATCAAACATAGCGTTATTATTATATTCTGATAATCATGGAGTCGGCAAAAATACAGTTGTTGAATTATTTTTAAAAATGATGGATACAAAATACACATCTAAATTAGAGAATATTGATGAATTAACAAGTCAATTCAATGGATTCAATGAGGGGGCTTTACTAATCTATGGTGATGAGATTTTGGCTAAGAATAAAGAATTATATACATTTTTAAAAAATACAATCACAAGAACAGAAGTAAAAATTAATAAAAAAGGTGTTGAAAGTTATAAAATAAAAGATCTTGCAAACTATATATTTACAACAAATGAGAGAGTGGCATTCAAGATAGAAGAAAAAGATAGAAGATTATCAATTATAGATTGCACAGAAATACAATTAACAGATGACGATTATATAAATTTTTATAAAGAATTAAATGACCAAGATATAATGTGTTCATTTTTTAATGAATTAATGGAAATGAATCCACCAATTAAAATGAAAGCATTAGAAACAAAATTAAAGAGTGAAATTCAAGAAATATATACACCATCACCAATTAAATTTTTATTCAAGAACTGGCAAATATTAAACAACAAAAAAATATCAACTCAAGAAGTATTCGAAATGATCAAAACATTTGAAAAAGAAAATAAATATACAGAATGTAAAACATCAATACAAGTAGGGATATTTATTAATAGAATTGCACATTTCAAACATAGAACTAATAAGGGGAGTGGATTTTATTTTAAAGATCTTGATGTAGAACTAAAAAAATATAATCTGAAATTATTTGAAGAATATCAAATTTAAAATTAATTAATTTTTCAAGTATATATAATACTTAAAAAAATAATATATATAATATATATATAATGGAAGTTGAAAAAAATAAAATTCAAGAAATTAGCAGATATAAAAAAAATAAAGTAAAATATCAAGCGAAACAAATATGCGAAATATGCGGAGGGTCATATGACATAACAAATAGAGGGCATCATTTTAAAACAAAAAAACACATGTTCATAATAAATAAATATATGAATGAATAAATTATTAATATTATTATATATTATTATAATATAATGAAATATTTATCTATTGATAGTGCAGTAAAAAATAATGCAGTCGTTAAAATGGAAATTAATGACAACGATGAAATAAAAATTCATCAAACGAATATATTTAATTTCTGTGGCAATAAAAAAGTAAAACAATGTTCATTTGAAAGTATTATTGATAATTTAATAAATGAGTTGGATAAATATGATTTCACAGATATAGACATGGTTTTGATTGAGAATATTCCATCACGATTAAATCAATTGACAAAGAGTATTTCAATAGCCACATACGCTTATATAAAAACTAAAAAAATAAATGTAAAATTGATAAGTCCTAGTAAAAAATTATCAAAAGAAGAAAATAAACTAAAATATAATGATAGAAAAGCATTGAGTATTAAAAAAGCATTTGATTTAATAAATAAAGATGACAAGAAAAAAATAATGAATGAATATAACAAATTGGATGACATAACGGACTGTATATGTATGTGTCATTCATATCATATTAAATCAATCAAAGAATAAAATATTTATTAATAGTTTGTAATTATTAAATGTTTCATTTTCTTTTTAGTTGCTTGGTATATTCTCATATAATCACCTTTTATATAATCTTTATATAGCCATCTTAAAAGTTTTAAATCATTAATAATAAGCATTATTTTTGCTTTTGTTTTTTTATCCTTCATTAAATTTAAAAATTTAACATAATAGTCAGTCATGTCAGTATCCCCGTCGTTTCCTTGTGGAAAATATGTCTCATTATTACTAAATAAATAAGGAGGATCAAGAAATATAAATGCGTCTTTTTTTGTCAAAAAAGGGCTCATAAACTCAAAAGCATCCATATGTGAAAAATTAATTTTTTTAATAAAATCCAAATCCATATCAACCGTGTCGAGATTTTTTGATATTGTCAATGTCCCCATTAATATTGATGATTGTTCTATGTATTTCTTGATCTCGTCGGGTAGATTTGTTCTATTCAATTCTTCTTTTTTATCTTTGACAGTAATGTCTTTTGCATCTATTTTATTCCATACCTTATAACCCTTCACAAGTTTTTCTGGATGTGTATATACATAATACAAATTAGGGTCTAAGTCATTGACATATTTTTTATACTTATCATCCATATATACATCACGAACAACTGCAAATGACCCCCCAAAAGGTTCAACGACATATTTCACATTCATTGGCAATAATTCCTTGAAAAATTTAATGTCGTTTTGTTTTGAACCAGTTCTTGTTATTAAATTTGATCTTGGCATTTTTATATTCTATATAAATTATATTTAGAAAAAAATATATCAATATAATATATATATGATTGATCAAGTTAAATACGAGCTTGAAATGTTACTAAATGTAGATTCTGTAAAAGGATTAGAACGCCATAAAATTGAGGCGATATGTAATGATTTTTTAAATAAAAGAGTGTATTTGGATGAAGTAAGTAAATCATTAGATAATTTATTTTCACAACCAGATTTCGATTTTAAAAGTGAAGTTCCAATGGTATTATTAAATTTAATAAAATTAAATGATAATGTAGAATATTATAAAGAAATTACACAGGGGAGATCGAAATATTTAATTTACACAATTTTATTTTATTATTTAATAAAAAATCAAACAGATATAATAAATTCACAAAATATTGGACAACTCCGACTATTATTTTCTAATTGTTGGGATCTCGTCAGTGTTGTCGGGGTTCATGTCATTAAACGCTCTCATTTCTCCTGTATAGGACAATGTATTCCGTTTTTTAAAAGTGGCAAAATCAGCATTTAAATTTATGGGTTCGCAAATAGGTTCTGAAACATTGGAGGCAGGGCTAATAGATTTAACATCTGGTTTAGGGGTTATATTTCCTTGTGAATTCTCGTCTTGTGAACTATCAACAGGGAAATTATAATTTGAAACAGCCATTGTCATTCTTCTGACTTCATTTTTTAAATTTGCATTATCTTTCTGCAAATTTTTATTTTCTTCCGCGAATTTAGCCAATCCAACACCAGTAAAAAAAATTCCTACTTCACAAATAGCGATAACAATAGAGGCGGGAATAAATAATTGTAAGCCTACTAAAACACTACCGGCTCCACCGATAATACCGAGTAAAGTGCTTAATTTACCAGTAATTAAATATTTATTTTCTTCATAATAATCATTCATATCTTTTAATAAATTTCCTTCATAACAGCAAACCATTTTTATACTATATAATATAAGAATGATAATTTAATAAATTAAGGTTTTAACATTTCCTGAATTTCAAACATTTGAGATTGTAAAACATTTATTTTATCTAGTTGCGACACTAATTCAGAAGCAAGATTTTTAATATTTTCATTTTGTTTTTCTATTGCATCGCTTAATGTTTTTTTTAATTGTTCATTTTTTACACTATCAAAAGATTTATTTAATTTTTCAATAACTGCGGACATCTCACATGATTTATTTAAAACTTCTGATATTTTATTGTCTAAATCACTTTTAACATTTATTAAATCATTTTTTGTAAATTGAAGATCCTTTTGAATATCTTTTTTTATGTCTTCAATATCGCCTTTATATGCGATTTTTAAATTAGTTCCATTCGTGTTTAAACTTCTATTAGCGATTACAGGGCTCGAAGATCTTTTTTTAGCTATTTCATTATTGGCATCAACAACAGAGGGACCGACAGAATTTTGCATCTGTTCTTTTCTTTTTAGATAAAGATCCATTTAATATATATTATATAGAGAAAATAAAATAAAAAAATATTTGATTTTTTTTCTGTAACTATTATATATAATAGCAAAAATGTCTGTTTTAGGAAAACAAAAAAGCCCATTTTTGGAGAATCAAAAGAGATTGGAGGAAATATCGAAATCTATATATGAAATTACAAGACCATCAATAAATAATATAGATGGAAAAAACCAGCATTTATTAAGTGCGACAGCAACGACAAGAAATAAGATCCCCACATTTCAGTCAATAATGGATTTTATAACAACTGTTGAAAATGATATTAATGCTGTATTACCTCCTGAACCTTCGGGACTTGACCCCAATTATAATGATCTGCAAAATATAAGACATGAAAAAATTATATTAATTATGCAAAAAAAATTATTAGACATTGATGATCAATTCACTAATATGATCGATTCTGCGACTTATTCAAATACTATTGATATGCAACAGCGAGAATTTTTAATCGACAGAATGGACAATGTATTGAGTCCATTTTTTGAATCCGAATTGGCAAATAATACAATATCTGATGCATCTGGATCTATTGAATATGTTAATGATTTATTGGATACCATAAAAGATTATGAAAAATATGCAAATACTCATGGAATGATTGAAATATCAGGAATGGCAAAACGAATAAAAGATAGATTAATTACAATAATAAAAAATAAGAAAAGAAATAAAAATTTTCATATAAAAACAGAAGAGATTGAAAATGTTGACCGGCAATTAGAATATATCAAGGAAGTTTTAAGTAAAGAAACCGGTATTGATTTTGAAAAAGAATCAGACGAAATATTAAAAGATTTTAAAAGATTGAACAAAAGATATTTAAATATCAAGTCTGATATCCCAACAGATTTAAAAAATAGAATTGAAAGAGTTCGTAATTGGTTATCAAAAAATGTCAGTCATGATAGCAATGTTTTTATGTCATCAAAAATAATGACCGAAGCAAAAAAAAAAATGAATGAATATGAAAATTTATTGAATCAAAGAATTGCTCAAAGAAATAGACAAGCAATTATAAATGAAGACGATAGAGAGGAAGACTCAGAAGAAGCAGAATATGAAGCAGACGAAGAAGAAGAAGAAGAAGAAGAGGAAGAAGATGAACCGGAAATAGTAGGCTTTCCCTATGAAAGAAATTTTGTCAATTTTGAAGGACAAGGGAAAAGAAAAAGACAAAGAAAAATGAAAATACCAAAAAAAAATGTTATGAGTTCGGTTTTGGCGGTTGATCAACATGTTAGAACACCAAAAACATTACAAAAGCGGTATGGCGATGGAAAAGCCAAAACTAAAAAATACAGTATAATAAGTTTTTAAATTTATTTTCCAGATTATTTATATAAACATATAAATAATGTCATCTAAAATAAATATTTTAAGAAATATACAAAATAAAAAAAATGGTGGTTTGGAAATGTCAAATAAAATAGGCGAAACTATCGCGATTGTATCAAAAGGAAATGCTACTAAATATATAAATCAATCGGAAAAAAGTAAAACCGAAGCGATGAAAATAGATAATAATAAATATATTATGGAAGCATACATCCCCTTACATTTAGAAAGGATAATAGCGATAATTAGCGGAGCATCTGGAAACGGCAAAAGTTTAATAGCATCATTATTGACAAAACAATATATGAAACATTTTAAAAATAATAAAATATATTTTGTATCACAAACAAATTATAAAGATGATATAAATTTAAAGGAATTGCCATTTGTGCAACTACCGACTGAAGAAATAGATACATTCCCTATTGAAGATTATAAAAATAGTTTAGTGGTGTTCGATGACAATGACTTTCATATAGACGCAAAAAAAATAATGAAATTTCTTTCAAAAATAACTGAAACAGGGCGCAAATTCGGAGTCAGCTGTTTTTTTATAACGCATATCCATTCTAGATTAAATATGAGTCCAATATATAAGGAAAGTAATTTATATATAACATTTAATGATAGTTTAATAAATAATAGAATGATAGAAAATAATTTAAAAATTGATAAAGATATAGTAAATGAATTAAAAAATGAAAAACACGCTTTTATTGTTTTTAATAATGTTTATAAAACTATTATAACAGATTCAGTAATTTTTAAATATTGAATAATATAAATATAATCAAATTATCAAAAAATATAGTTTTTTAAATTTGCGATATATAAATTTAAAATTAAAAAAAATCTCAATCTAATATATATATAAAATGACCGTGCCAGTCAAAGCAGTTCCGTTATTTATGGAAAATAGAGAAAATGAAGGAATCGTAACAGGAGACAAAATCGATATGCCAATAGTCATGCCAAATGAAAGTAAAGTTTTTTTAAGAAATCAAAAGACATCGTTGTCTCAATCATCTGTCAATTTCCAAGTTCCAAATGTTTCTTCATTTATTAACAGTAATTTGGAATTAGAATTTACTTTTCAAATAGTATCAACTGGTAAAACCATAGTACCAGATTTAGATGGAGTAGGAGCAGGCGCAGCATTAGCAGGAACACCCCCTTATTTTTGGTCGGCTGTTAATGGTGGTGTCGACCCCTTAATTATCAATAAAATGATTAATTACATTTCATTTAACATAGCCAATAAACAATTCACCGAGTCAAACGGGCGTAATGAAGTTGAATTAATGGATTTATATGGATTACAATTAGACCAACAAAAATTAAAAGAACATGGCATTTATTTACAAGAAAATGCAGGTGTACCATATTTGACAAATGTCTATGGTCAAGGAGTAGTTCCAATGGTAAATCTTAATGCAGGAAGCACAAATGCAAACTTACAGACAGTAAGTCGCCGTGGATATCAACTTGCCCAAGTAAGCCCAAATTCAATGATCAATAATACACATTTAAAGGCTTATAAACAAGATTATGTTCAAATTAAAAGTGTTGAATTTTCAACAACTGAGGCACTCGGTGGAAATGTTAAATTGGTTGCTACACAAATACCAGAATATGGTCCAGGCGTTTTTGTTCCAGTTTACGACAGTGGCGCAAATGAAGGGGAAGTTTATTTCTCAACAACCGCAAACACATTGACTCAAACCACAACCATTGTTGTTCGTGAATATTTAATCAGCCCCAACACATCAAACCCATATTCACACAATCCTTATGCAAAATCATATCCAACACTCGGTTATCCTTTCAACTTACAATTAAATTTCAATACTGATTACATGAAATATGGTGTTGTTGCTCTTTCCGCAAATGGATCGGGGCAGAATAAAGTCACAACACAAGTAACACTCGTAGATGCTGGATTAAATTTGTATACATTTGATACAGAAAAGAAATTTGAATCGGATACATTAAGAACATTATATACTTATGTTGATAAACAAACAGTCCCAACTAAAAGTTTCTTGGCAAGTGACAACAGTGAAAAGAGCCAAACAGTGGCGTCCTCAAACTTGACAAGCCTTCCTCCATATATATTTATGTATGTATCAACCAGAATGTGGGAAAATCCAAGTATATTGAATGCTGTTAAATGTGGTGGCGTCGCTGGTGCAGATTCAGTGGCTCCCAATGAATTATTGCCATATGTATTGAACCCATTGACAAGAGTCAAAATAGAATATGGATCCCAAGCCGATGTTGTTTGGGGTACAGATGCATCTATTAAAGAATTACAAGATCTTACTATGGAATGCTTGAAAGACAAAAGTCTTCGCAAAATTGTTGCCAATCAATTAAGAGTTCCAACCTCCAGCAGTTTGTTCAATACAACAACACCCCCTGCATTGTTCCCCACCGACTTTGATCAATATTTCGTAAAAGAAAATATTAACGCATCAGGTCTTCCTTTCTTACTAATTAAGACTGGATCTTTGAATTTCCGCCCTCTTCCAAATCTTTCAAATCTTCCAGTTATTCCAGAATTTAACTATGGAAGTCAAAACTACAGATCATTAAGGATTTCTATGTCATGGACTGCAAGTCCAGCATTAATATCAATGATCCCAAGCGCATCAAGAGCTACAACAAGTATTACATACAACCCCTCAATTGTATTTGTAACTAAACGAGTTCGTAGTATTAGTTTGAGTGGTCAAGGTGTAATGGCCGATGATATTGTCGAGTATGATCTTCAAAACAACCACAGAGAATTAAAAGCTATTATTGACGACTTCGTAAAACAAAACCACAGTTCTAGCTTAGGATCACAACAAATTCAATTTGTTGGTGGTTCTTTCCTTGGAAATATCCTTGGTTCTGTTACTAAACATTTGACACCAATTCGTCAAGTCGTTAAAGGAGTCCATACAGTATCAGGATTGGCTGATAAGGGATTAGAAATGCTTGGAGCCGCAAAAAGGGGAAGACCATCAGGCAGATACTAAATAAAATTTTATTAAATTATTATCTATTGTATTAATATATAATAATGACAAAATATATAAATATTCCGTTATCAAATGAAGATATTCACAATGCTGTTTTAAAATTTGATAAGAGAGGAGCAAATATTTATCAAGATGAATTTATAAAACCAGATACAGATATAGAAACCGTATTTAATAATAGAGGTCATTGTATTTTATTTCATAAATATCCGAATCAAAATATTGGGCATTGGTATACAATTTTGCGAGATTATAATAATAATGTAATCATTTTTGATAGTATGGGGAAACATATAAATTATTATTGTAAAAATATGTTGCCAATGTTAAAAAATAATGGTGTAAAAAATGTTATCATTAATAGAAAAAAGTTTCAAAATGATTCTTCGGCGGTTTGTGGAAGATACGGGTTATTTTTGGGTGCTAGTAGAAAATTAAATTGTTCTTTAAATGAAATATATAAAATGTTAGATGAAGGGAAAAAAAAACATGGTTCATATGATAAATTTATTTTGCATGTTTCAACATAAAATTTATATTTTTTTTTTTCTGTTTTTATAATATATATAATGGATTATAGAAATGTATATAATTTCTATTTTAGAAATAACGGAATACAAAATATTGATGTTAGTTTTAAAATGAGTAAAGATGATATTTTCAAAAATAATTTACAACAAAAATTATGCCGGATTCAGAAATTTTATTGCAATAACACAAAAACACCCATTTTTATACCTGATAGAGTAAAAAATAACGATTATTATAATTATTCACCAACTGGATATACAACAAACCTAATTTATAATAATACATTAACACCGACATCTTTGGAATATTTTATAACAGTATCAGAAAAACAAACAGCCCCAAATATACAAAGAACAACATTTTTAACACTAACTCCAACTGATCCACCGAATGTACTCATACCATCTCCACCATTGCCAAATCCCGAAGCTCCAAAGCCAGATTATATTATTATTGATGATTTTCAATATTTTACAAATAAATATTTTTGGTATTATGATTTTACATTATTTATGGGATATGTAAGGGATATTATAAATGCAGGTTTCCAACCCCAACAATTACCCGGACCTATGTTTTTTTTAAATCAAAATAATTATTTTCAATTACTAG
>Ga0172364_10002824_pt1 | contig 13853 bp, 12 predicted proteins | sample LakKivSesite10cm_FD_114545 | JGI IMG/M metagenome (GOLD analysis project Ga0172364, IMG submission 114545) | Sediment microbial communities from Lake Kivu, Rwanda - Sediment site 10cm | ecosystem: Environmental > Aquatic > Freshwater > Lake > Sediment | place: Rwanda: Western Province, Lake... | reverse complement strand
GGGGTCTATCTTAATTGCGGTTACTTTAAAACCTTTACTTTTTAAAATTCTACCAATCGAAGCAGTAGCCACCCCCTTACCAATGCCAGACATTACTCCACCGGCAACAAAAATATAACGTGCCATATAAAAATTCGAAATCCTAATATCTAAATCCTAAACAAATTCTAATTTTCCAATTTCCCAAATTCCAAACTGTTTATTCTGTACGGAGTTTGGAATATTGGGATTTAGTATTTGGAATTTGTTTAGAAATTAGGATTTCGTACTTAGGATTTCTCTTCTGTAACTATTACTCTTATTTTAGCCTCTAAATTATGGTCGAATTTAATTTTTATTGGAAACTCTCCTAATTCTCTAATAGGATTTTTTAGTTCAATTTGAGATTCTTTAATTCTAAATCCTGCTTCTTTTAATTTCTCAAAAATTTTTCCTTTATTTACCGAGGAAAAAAATTGACCTTTTTCACCAATTTTAACTGGAATCACAAGTTCATAACCATCAATAATTGAGGCCTTCTCTTGCACTTTTTTAAGATCTTCTTCTATTTTCTTTAATTCCATTTCCTTTTTTACCTCTAACCATTTCAAAGCTTGAGGGGTGGCTTTTTTTGCTAAACCTCTAGGAATTAAAAAGTTTCTTGCAAACCCATCTGCAACTTCTTTTACTTCATATTTCTCGCCTATTTTTTCAACATCTTTTAAAAGAATTACTCGCATATTTTTTTATTTTATTACATTTCTCTAATTATCTCAACTGCCTTATCAAGTTGGGGGTCACGCCCCTCTGTAAAATCTTCCTCAGTCATCTCTATTTCAATATCGGGTTTTAATCCAACTTCAGAAATGGAATTTCCTTTTGGGGTCAACCATTTAGCCACTGTTATTTTTAACAAAGAGTTATCTTCTAAAGTCACGGCTTCTTGAACAGAACCCTTACCAAAAGAATCTTCTCCAATTAAAAGAACACCCCGATTATCTCTTAAAGCCCCGGCTAAAATTTCAGCTCCAGAAGCTGATCCCTGATTTATTAGAACCACTACTGGATATTCAGAAAGCTCACCCTTTCCATGAGTTTTTTGGATTTCTCTCTCTTTCCCTTCTCCGTAATCTTCTATTAAGACAGTATCACCTGTCTTTAAAAAAATTCCAGATATTTTTTCAACAATATCTAAATATCCCCCACCGTTGTTTCGTAAATCTAAAATAATTTTTTTAGCAGGGTTTTTTAAAATTTCACTAACTTCTTTTTGGAAATCATCTAAAAGAGGACGGTTAAATTGATAAATTTCAATGTGATAAATATCTGGGGAGATTTTCGTTATCTTCAAAGTAGGAATTTTAATAAGAGACCTTACTAATTTTATATCTTGAACTTTTTCCCAACCCTCTCTAAAAATTGTTAAAGTGACTTCAGTTCCTTTTGGTCCTCGAATTAAAGACACCGCTTGTTCGATACTTATCGAAGAAGTATCTTTGCCGTCTATTTTCAAGATTTTATCTCCAGGTAAAATTCCAGCTTCTTTTGCGGGAGTATCTGGTAAACAAGAAATGACAGTAATTTGATTTTCTTTAATACCAATTTCCATCCCTACACCTTCGAATTCTCCTGCCATACTTTCTTCAAATTTTTCAGCTTCTTCTGGGGTTAAAAAAGTTGTGTAGGGATCACCAGCAGCCTTAGTCATTCCAGATATCGCACCATAAATTAATTTTTGAGCATCTAAATTTTTATAATCCAAAAATTTCTCATGTAACTCTTCCCAGACTTTCCAAAAAGTTGATAAATCAATTTCCCCCAATTTTTCAAATCTTGCGGTTTGAATTTTTGCTTCGCGATATTTTCCAACTTCAATACCCAAAACAAAAACAGCTCCAATTGTTAAAATCAATAAAAATAAAGTTAATCTCTTTTGGGAAACCATTTTATTACTCTTTATTATTCTATCATAAAAAGTGGGATATATTAAACTATGCGCGAACTTTTTTTGAGAATAATCCCAAAATTTGACAAGTTGCGAAATGTGGGTCCACCGAGACTCGAACTCGGATTAATGGCTTAAAAGGCCAGTACTCTACCATTGAGTTATGGACCCATTTATTCATTGTCTATTTTAACATTCTAAAAGTCGAAAATCAACTGATAAAACAGTTGATTTTAATCGAAACTGAAAAAAAATGTTAAACTCAAAGTCCCTCTCCACGCAATCTTTCTAATAATTCTTTCTGTTTTTGGGAAAGCTTCTTTGGTGTTTTCACCGTGAGTTTAATATAAAGGTCTCCTCTTCCATAACCTGAAAAATGAGGAATTCCTTTTTTAGAAATTCGAAAAATCTTTCCAGATTCAGTACCAGCTGGAATTTTTAATAAAATTTTCTTTCCTTCGAGGGTTGGTATTTCAATGCTATCTCCTAAAACTGCTTGAGAAAAATTAATTGGAATTGAAAAGTACAAATCGTCTCCTTTTCTTTTAAAAATTGGGTGAGATTTAATAGAAACCCTGACATATAAATCTCCTGCTTCTCCGCCCTTTTTACCAGCCTCACCCTTGTGTTTAAATTTAATTATTTGATTATTATCAATTCCAGTGGGGATAAAAATTTTTATAGACTCGACATCTTTTACTCTTCCTTCTCCTCGACAAACATTACAAGGTTTCTCTGGTGAATTACCTTCTCCACCACATTCAGGACAAGTAACATATTTAGTAAATGAGCCCAAAAAAGTTTTTTTAATTTGTTGAACTTGGCCGGTTCCTCGACAAGTAAAACATTCCTTAATCTTACTTCCTGGTTCTGCTCCTTTCCCTTGGCATCTGGGACATAAAATCATTTTAGCTAAAGTTATCTCTTTTTCTTTCCCTTTTAAAGTATCTTCCAATGGAATTTCTACCTCAATTTCAATGTCTTTGCCCTTTTTTAGATCTTTTGCTGCTTTTGGAGTCTGGAAACCAAACATTTCCTCTATCATTTCTCCGATGTCTCCAAAATCAAATTCAAAATCTTCTCCAAATCTTCCTTTGCCGAATCCAAAATCAAAACCCGGCTCAAAACCTGGGCCTCCTCCGGGGAATCCCCCAGAAACTCTCCCAAATCTATCATATTGAGTTCTTTTGTTCTTATCAGAAAGAACTTGATAAGCCTCGTTTATCTCCTTAAATTTCTTTTCGTCTCCTCCTTTATCAGGATGATATTTGTAAGCTAATTTATGATAAGCCTTTCTGATTTCTTCAGCTGAGGCTCCTCTAGGAACACCTAAAATTTGATAATAATCCTTCATAAAATTTAGCTCAAAACTCAAAATTCAAAGCGTAAAGCTACAACGTAAAGCTTAAAGTTTTTAGTTTTGAGTTATGGTTTTGAGTTTTGCACTTTACGTTTTGAGCTTACTTTTCCTTATACTCACCTTCCTCGGTATTTTTATTCTCTCCGCTATTTGCTTTCTTCTCACCCTCTGATTTTTTGTACATTTCAACTCCCGCTTTCTGAATTGCTGTTGAGAGTTCGGTTATTTTATCTTTTATCTCTTCTATATTATTACTATCTTTTTCTTTTTTCAAAGCTTCAATTTTTTCCTCAATCTCTTTTTTTAAATCAGGAGAAATTTTATCTCCAGCTTCTTTTAAGGTTTTTTCGGAAGTATAAATTAAGGCATCAGCTGTATTTTTTGCTTGGATTACCTCCTGTTTTTTTCTATCAGCTTCGGCATGAAGCTCAGCTTCTTTTTTCATTCTCTCTATCTCTTCTTTGCTAATACCACAAGAACCTTCAATTCTAATCGATTGTTTCTTGCCAGTAGCTTTGTCTTTAGCCGAAACATTCAAAATGCCATTAGCATCGATATCGAAGGTCACTTCGATTTGAGGAATACCTCTTGGAGCTGGAGGTATTCCGTCCAAAATAAATCTTCCAAGGGTTTTATTATCAGGTGCCATTGGTCTTTCTCCTTGCAAAACATGAATTTCAACTGAGGTTTGATTATCAGCAGCGGTAGAGAAAATTTGAGTTTTACCAGTTGGATAGGTTGTGTTTTTGGGGATTAAAATTGTATTAACCTGACCTAAGGTTTCAATTCCTAAAGAAAGTGGAGTATTATCCAAAAGTAAAATTTCTTTCATTTCGCCCTGTAAAATTCCAGCTTCTACTGCAGCTCCAATAGCTACTACTTCATCGGGATTAATTTCTTTAAAGGGCTCTTTGCCAAAAAGTTTTTTAATCTCCTCCTGAATCTTGGGCATCCTGGTTTGGCCGCCAACTAAAACTATTTCGTCAATATCTTTGATGGTGAGTTTTTTCTCTTTCACTTCTCTTGCTTCTTTAATGGTTTTTCTAACTAATTCAATAGATTTATCGATATAATCTTTTACTAAATTTTCTAATTTGGCTCGAGTAAATTTATATAAAAGATGTTTTGGGCCGGCTGCATCTGAAGTAATAAAAGGAAGATTAATTTCTGTTTCCAAAGCAGTTGATAATTCAATTTTTGCTTTTTCAGCAGCTTCTTTAATCCTTTGTAAAGCTAATGGGTCTTTGGATAAATCAATTCCTTGGTCTTTTTTAAATTCTCCGACAATCCAATCCATCATTCTTTGATCAAAATCATCACCCCCAAGATGGGTATCTCCACCAACTGCCAAAACATCAATTGTATCTTCTTCAACGTCCAAAATAGAAACATCAAAAGTACCCCCTCCAAAATCATAGATTAAAATTTGCTGATCTTTTTTCTTGGTTAAACCGTAGGCTAAAGCGGCAGCCGTTGGTTCATTGATTACTTTTCTAACCTTCAATCCAGCAATTTCTCCGGCTATTTTAGTTTCTTTCCTTTGAGAATCGTCGAAATAGGCAGGACAAGTAATAATAGCTTCCTCGATTTTCTCGCCTAATTTTTCTTCGGCATCTGTTTTTAATTTCTGTAAAATCATTGCTGAAATCTCTGAGGGTTTATACCACTTATCTCCTATTTTAATCTCTACTCCGCCATTTGAGGCTTCTCGCATCTCATAAGGTAATAGTTTTTTATCTCGTTGAACTTCGGGGTCAGAAAATCTCCGACCTATTAGTCGTTTAACAGAGAAAATAGTATTTTTAGGATTGGTGATTTGCTGACGCTTAGCTAAAATTCCAACCAATCTTTCTCCATTTTTGGTTAATGCTACAACCGACGGAGTAATCCTTCCTCCTTCTTTATTTTCAATAATTTTTGACTCACCGGTCTCAATTGCAGCCATTGCTGAAAAAGTTGTACCTAAATCAATACCCAAAATTTTGGACATAATATTTTATACTAATAATATTGTATTAAATTAAACAGTTTTTGCTCCTTTCACCTTTATCTTAATTTTCTTCTCTTCCGCTTTCTTGACAAGTTTTCGTTTGGGAATAACCACTTTTAATACTCCTCCTTCAAGAGTAGCTTCTGCTTTCTCTCCAATCACCTCTATTGGCAAAGGAACTGCTCTTTTATAATACCCCCTGCTCAATTCTTTTTTATAATATCCTTTTCTTTTTTCTTCTTTTTTTTCTTCTTTTTTAGCTTCTACCCTTAATACGTTTTCTTTGACTTCAACTTCAATATTTTTGGGGTCGACTCCTGGGAGTTCAATCTCAGCGACTACATTGCCATTATCTTCGTAAATATCCATCTTGGGGGGTCGGAATGCGGGAAATCTAGAAAGCCATCTCTCTGGCCATCCTTCCTCGGGCCACTCCTCTAAATCCCGAAATGGTCTGTAAGGAATTAAAGGCATAATTGTTTAATGTCAAATGTCAAAGCTCAAATGTTAAATGAAATCCAAAACCTAAATTTCAAAAATGTTTTGGATTTTGGATTTTGAGCTTGATTTGGCATTTGGATTTTGTCATTTGGATTTTTTCGACCTTTATTTTGTAATTTTTACCTTGGCGGGTCTTAATAATTTGCCATGAATTTGGTAACCTTTTTGGACTTCTTCTACAACTATATCTGCTTCTTTTCCTTCTATTTTTACTTCTTCAACCGCCTCGTGGAAATTCGGGTCAAACTTCTCCCCTATCGATTTGATTTCTTCAATTCCTTGCTGTTTTAAAAAATCTTGGAGTTGATTTCTGGTTTGTAAAATTCCTTTGACATATTTATTGTTTTTCAAATCTTCCGGTAGTTTCTTTTCTGCAAGTTCAAAATTATCTAAAATCGGCAAAATTTTTAAAATTAGCTCTTCGTTTGCATACTTTATAATCTCCTTTATCTTTTCTATTTCTTCTTTTTTATAGTTTAAAAAATCGGCTCTAGCCCTTTGCCAACCAGCTAAATATTCTGACTTTAGGGCTTCGCATTCCTCTATTTTCTTTTCTAATTCTTTTAATTTGGATTCAGTTTTCTCTTTTGACATTATATCCTTAATGAGATTTTAACAATTTCAATGCTGAATTAATCAACTTAATATTTTTGCCATAGGCCATTCTTTTTGGTCCTAAAATAGATATAAATCCGTGTTGATTTTTAGGAAAATGATATTGAGAAATCATCGTACTAAAATCTTGGGCTCCCAGCAATAGATTTTCTTGACCAATAAAAATTTCTGTCGTTAAAAATTCCTCCTCACGAAAATTTCTTATCTCTTTTTCAAAATCTCCTATCATTTTAATAAAATTAAAACAAAAATCTGAATTTCTAAATTCTGGCTCTTTAAAAACTTCTCGGTAACCTTCCTTCCAAAAGAAATCTTTTTCTAAAAGATAGGATATGACGAAATTTGAAGAAGTTATTGCTAAAATTTTTGTAACCCATTGAATAAATTTAAAGGGGTCTTTGAGTTCCTTTTCTTCAAATTTTTTTAAAAATTTTTCATCTATAAAATCAGAGAGATTCCTTTCAAGTAAATCATCAACAAAAAAACGATAACCTTTATCCGTTGGGATTCTCCCACCAGAAGTATAAGGTTGTAAAAGATATCCAGCTTCAGCTAATTCTCTCATTTCAATCCTAATAGTAGGTGCAGAAATACCTAAATTGTAATTCTTTTTTAAAAATCCGGAACTCACAGCTTCAGCTTTTTTAATATATTCTCGAATTATTAGCCTTAATATTCTTTTCTTTCTTTTAGTAAAAATCATACTATAACCTTAATAAATTATCAATCAAATGTCAAGAGTGCTAATCCTTCTATTTATAATAAACTCGAGTAAATCTTAAATCTATATATTCAAGAATTTGGCGATTTTCGGGAAGAATTTCTTCTTCTAAAAGTAATTTTAGTTTTAAAATCTGAAGATCCACATCATTGTTTAAATCAAAAAAAATCTCCCAACCTTGAGAAGTTTTTACATTTAACCTGGATTCCGCAGCTAAAACACATTCTTTAGGTTCAATATTTAATTTTGTTTTTAAAAATTCTGCAATTTTTAAAATTTTCCCCAAAGTTTCCTTCTCTATTATAACTTCTCCGAAATTAAATTTTTCTTCAGAAATTTGAGATTTTATAAGCGGTAAATTCTCGTTAAAAGAATCGTTTTTCTCAAAAATAATTCCTTTGTTGTCTAAAAATCCACAATTTTTATCATCCTGGCAAAAAATAGCGATTGCTTTTCTTTCTTTTATCTCTATATCTAATATATTAGGAAATTTTTTTTTGATTTCCACTATATCAATTTCTGGAAATTTTTTCAAAATTTCCTCTTGTAATCTTTTCGAATTAACTAAAAATATATTAGCTATTGAAATAGAAGGAGAAAGTTTTTCAATTTTTTCTTGGAGAAAATTTTGGAGATTTTGAGTTCCAATCTCTTCATCCCCAAAGAGATAAAATTTCTCTATCTGAAATGTTTGAGAGAAAAATAAAAAATAAAAGACAAAAGATATCTCTAAAAAAAGCAGAAAACTCTCCCAAAAAAGTCGATTTTTAAAAATCGACTTCTTTCTTTTAACTTTATAACGGTGTCGCTTAATTTTCCTCATTTTGAAATTTTGCTTTTCAGCTCCTGGTAATTCTTTTTTTGCCTATATATTTTTGCAAAACTGTTGGAATCTTGATATCTCCATCTCTTTGTTGGTAATTTTCTAAAATGGCAAGTATCGGCCTCTGAGAAAAAACTGTGCCATTAACAGTATGAACAAAATTCAATCTACCATCCTCATCTCGCCAACGAATACTTAATCTTCTTGCCTGGAAATCAGTGCAGTTTGAGGTTGAATGGGTTTCTCGATAGCGTCCCTCAAAAGGAAACCATGCTTCGATGTCGTATTTTCCAGCTGCTGGAAAACCTAAGTCTCCGGTACATATTTGAACTACTTGATAAGGAATTTTTAGGGCCTGCATTAATTCTTCTTCAATTTTTAAGAATAATTGATGTTCTTTTTGAGAATCTTTTGGTTTACAAAAACTAAACATTTCAATTTTATCGAATTGATGAACCCGGAAAATTCCCCGTGTGTCTTTCCCATAAGAACCCGCCTCTCTCCGAAAAGCAGTACAAGGAAAAGCTACATAACGTTTTGGAAGTTCTTTTTCTTCAAAAACCTCATTCGCATGCATAGGCCCTAATGATTGTTCGGCAGTTCCTATTAAGAACAAATTGTCTTTTTCAATAAAATATGCTTCCTCTCCGTCAAATTGCTCAGGATATCCCATCCCTCGAGCCATTTCTGGTTTTATCATTACTGGAGGTATAACCGGAACAAAACCTTTTGGAATTAAAGTATTCAAAGCCAGCCCTAATAAGGCAAATTCAAGTAAAGCTGCTTCGTTTTTTAAATAACCAAATCTCGAACCAGAAATCTTGGCCGCTCTTTTAACATCAATGAGGTCTAATTTCTCAGCTAGAGTTAAATAATCTTTCGGCTCAAAATCGAATCTCGTTCTCTCCCCCACCTCTCGCAAAACTACATTCTGGGTTTCATCTTTTCCTACCGGAACATCATCAAATGGTATATTGGGAATCTGAAGCATTAATCTATGGAACTCTTGAGTGAGCGATCTTAAAATATTATCATCTTTTTTGATTTCATCTCTAATTTCTTGAGCTTTGGAAATTTGTTCACCTTTTCTTGCAGAATCACCTTCTTTGGAAATTTCATCAGAAAGTCGATTTTGTTCTGCTTTCAAAAATTCTACATCTTTCAAATACCTTCTTCTTTGCTCATCAAGTACTAAAAGTTTATCAATATCAACTTTGATCTGTTTCTTCTCACAGCCTTGTTTAACTTTATCTAGATTTTGACGGATAAACTTGATATCAAGCATAAATTTAGTGCAAAGCTCAAAGTTCAAAGCTCAAAACTACAGCTTAGAACTCAAAACTAATTTTAATAAAAGCTTTACGTTTTACGTTGTGGTTTTGAGTTTTGAGTTTTGAGTTTTGAGTTTTCCTTGGGTCGCATTGTTGGAAATAATATCACTTCTCTTAAAGAATAAGAATCGGTTAAAAGCGCTACTAATCTATCAATTCCTAACCCAAAACCGGCAGCTGGTGGCATTCCATATTCTAAGGCCTCTAAAAAATCTTTATCCATTCTTTGAGCTTCTTCTAATCCTGATTTGTAAAGTTTTTCTTGTTCTTCAAATTTCTCTCTTTGCTTTAGAGGATCATTTAACTCAGAAAAGGCATTTACTAATTCACAACCAGCTATTATTAATTGAAAATTAGCTAATTTTTTACGGTCTTTTTCACGAGCTTTAGCTAGGGGCTGGAAATCCAAAGGATGATGAATAATAAAAGTTGGATTCCAAATTTTATTTCGGCAACATTTTTTGAAAATTTTATCAGCTATTTCTGCTTTAGTCTCAACTTTACTTATTTCGATTCCAAGATCAATAGCTCTTTGTCTTAAAGCTTGAAGATGAATGTCATCAAAATTAATTTTAGTCTCTTTTTGTAAAAATTGGCAGAATTCAATTCTTGGCCAGGGAGTTTTAAAATTTATTTTTTTGTTTCCGTATTTAATCTCTAATTCCCCAAATAATTTCTTAACCACCGTCTTAAACATTGCCTCAGTAAATTTCATTAAATCTCTGTAATCAGTATAAGCCCAATAAAACTCGAGTATTGTAAAATCTGGATTATGGAACTTATCCACTCCCTCGTTTCGGAAACACTTCCCAATCTCATAAATTTTTTCAAATCCACCGATTAAGAGTCTTTTTAAATATAATTCGGGAGAAATTCTTAAATATAAATCTAAATCTAAAACATTCAAATGAGTTTTAAAGGGTTTAGCTTTAGCACCCCCATAAATTAATTGTAAGATTGGAGTCTCAACTTCTAAAAATCCTTCTTTCTCTAAAAAATTTCTAATCTCTTTTATAATTTTAAATCTTAACTCAAATTTTTTTTTAACTTCGGGGTTAAAAATTAAATCTAAATATCTTTTTCTGTATCTTTCTTCAATATCTTTTAATCCATGCCATTTTTCCGGCAGAGGTAAAAGAGATTTTGAAAGCGTCTTAAAATCAGAAATATCCAGTGTTTTCTCTTTAGTTTTTGTTAAGAATAAACTTCCCTTTAATTCGAGAAAATCGCCGATATCAAAATTATCTAAAAAAAATTTATAAGCTAATTCCCCTATATTGTTTTCTCTTAAGAGGACTTGAATTTTTCCTGTTCCATCTTCAATATTAAAAAAAGCGGCTTTTCCATGAATTCTTTTAGATTTTATTCTTCCTACTAAAACTATTTCCTTTTTTGCTCGAGCTATCTTAAAGAAATCTCGCAATACCTCAGAAATGATATGAGTCCTTTTTGTTTCTGATGGATAAGGATTAAGACCCTTTTTTTCTATTGCCTTAAGTTTTTTTATTCTATTTTTCCGAATTTCATCAATTGTAGCCATAATAATTTAAAAAATATTACTAATTTATTTTAAACTTTTAAATCTAATTTGTAAATCCGACAAACAAAGAGAAACGAGGCAAGCTGGTGAGGATGACATACGGAGGCGAGCGGCCATGGTGTCCCGACGAAGTCGGGACGAGCGAGCCGAGTAAATAAGCTGAATTTTCTCGGTGGGAAAATTCAGCGGTCCTCGGAAGCAGGTTGCCGAGCTTCTAATCGACTTACTGAGCAAAATACCATTCTAAAATTTCTTTAGCTACAAGTGTAGCTACAGATTGTTCCTCTTTTACATTCTCAATTAGAATAGTTAAAACTATTTGAGGTTCTTCATAGGGAGCAAAAATGGTTATCCACTGATGATAGAATCCTTCTTTTGAAGTTTGAGCGGTTCCAGTTTTAGCAGCTACTTTTTTAGGCAAAGAATTTAAAATAACAGCTGTACCAGATGCAACAGCTTGGCGCATTCCTTCTTTAACCACTTTAAGATTTTCTTGATCAAAAGGTAATTCTTGAATAACTTTTGGTTGAATCTCTTTAACTAAATTCTTTTCAGAATCTACAATTTTCTCTAAAAGCGAAGGTTGTAAAATTTTACCGCCATTACTCAAAGCAGCTGTAGCTACAGCCATTTCTAATGGAGTGACCCGCAAAAATCCTTGACCAATAGAAAGATTGTAAGTATCTCCTGTTCGCCATTCATCTCCTAATGAGTTTATCTTCCATTCTGGATCAGGAATATTTCCTGACTTTTCCTCGGGAAGATCTATTCCTGTTTTGTTTTCTAAACCAAATGTTTTTAAATATTTTTTAATAATTTCAGGTCCCAATCCCTTAAAATCTTTATACCCACCTCCTATTGTATAGAAATAAACATTGCAAGATTGGGCTATTGCTTTTCTCATATCAGTTAAACCATGTTCTTTCCAATCATGGTATACAATTGGCACTTTTGCCCAAAGACTAGGAAGAGAAATCCGGCCCTGACAATTAATTTCCTTTTTTGATGAAATTATTTTTTCTTCTAAGGCTGCTACAGCAATTAAAGGTTTTATGGCTGATCCTGTCGGATAGAGACCAGAAATTACTCTATTTAAAAGGGGGTTACTTGGATCTTTAAAAAGATTTTCAAATTCTTTTAAATCAGCTCCTTGGCTAAACAAATTATTATCGAAAGTGGGAAAGCTTACCAAAGACAATATTCCTCCTGTGTTTGAATCCATAACTACTACTGCTGCTTTTTCTAATCCAAAATGTTTTAAATTTTTTTCTAAAACTTCGGTAATCTTTTCTTGAAGTTGAGAATCTAACCATAAAACAACACTCTCTCCGGCTTTTGGGTTTTTAATAATTTCTTTTTTTCTTTCTTTTCCCAAAGCATCTCTTTCTATCTTTAGAAAACCTACTCCTCCTCTCAAAATTTCTTCATAAAATTTCTCCAAACCTGTCTTACCTATAATATCACAAATTCCGTAATCTTTATGGGTTTGCAGTTCTTCTCTGTTTATTTTGCTGGTGTATCCAATTAAATGAGAAAATTTTGGGCCAGAAATATAATTTCTGACATTAGTTTCTTCAATTCGGAAACCTGGAAATCTATCAATTTTTGATGAGACTTCCAGAAATTTTTGATGGGGTAAATTTTCGGAAATTAAAACGATTTGTTCATCAGATGCCTCAATTTTCTCTTTAATTTCTCTAACTTCTATTTCTAAAATTTCTGACATTTCTGAGATTTCCTCCTCTCTCTCTTTTTGGAAAACAGGTAAAATATTTTTTTCACAAATTAAATCGAAAACTGTTTTATTAGTAACTAACTGATTAAAATTTTTATCATAAATTATCCCTCGGAGAGGCCTAATTAAATAAATTCCAGTTCTATTTTTTTCTGCTAAAACAGATAAAGATTTGTGTTGAATTATTTGGAAAAAAAAGGCTTTAGCAAATAACAATATCAGTAAGATAATAAAAATTCCAAAAAGGAAATAAATTTTTCTCTTTACTAAAGGTACTTCAATTTTTTTCTCAAAAGCCGAAATTGAATCTTTTTTGTCTTCAGAAAATTTATCTAAAAAAATTTCTTGAATTTCTAATTCATCTTTTCTCTTTATCTTTTTGTTTTTAAAAAAGGAGGTCATACTTTATAACAAAATTTAAAACAACATTATAAAAGATTATTGAAAATAGTAGAATACCACAGAAAGAAAAAAATAGAAATTTTTTTGTTATGATTTTGAAGGTTCGGAGAACTTTTTTTATGAGAAGAACCAAAACTAAAAAAATAACAACTGACAGAGGTAAAGGAGACTTAGAAAAAACATCTAAAAAAAATCCACCTAAAAAAGCTGCTTCAAAACCCTCAAAGCTAGTGGATGGAGTTAAAAAATTTATTAAAACTACTGAAATTAAAATAAGATTTAGAAACTGGCCTGGAATTTTGAAATGTGCTAAAAAACTTATTTGAAATATTGTTAAAAAATAGAAGATTAAAATTTCGAGAAAAATTTTCTTTAACATTTTCCAGTTAAAATTCTTTTATAATAAAAAGATTATCTATTTGAGAGAGATTAAAAAAGGGAGTAATTTCAGCTTGTTGGAATGGTTCAATATCTTCTTTTTTAATTTCTTTTAACATACCTATTAAGAGTCCTCTGGGAAAAGTTTTTTTAGCAAAAGCTGAAAAAACTACATCTCCACTTGAAACTTCCAGATTTAAAGGAATAAAATCAGCAAAAATGCGACCATTCCCCTTCCCTTTTACTAATATATTTGTTTCTTTATCTAAAATTTCAGCAGGAATAGAAATTTGTGGATTTGAAATCAAAATTACTCTTGAAAAGTCTTTGTAAACTTCGTCAACCCTACCAACTAAAACTTTTTCCTCGGTTATCACTACAAGATCTTTTGAAATTCCATCTTCTGATCCCTTATTAATTAAAATATAATCATTTAAAATATCTTTTCCAATAACATTTGAAAAAAATAATTTGAACTCTTTTTCCAAACCTATTCCCAAAGCCTTCCTTAAGGTTTCATTCTCTTCTTTAAG
>Ga0172364_10002820_pt1 | contig 13863 bp, 12 predicted proteins | sample LakKivSesite10cm_FD_114545 | JGI IMG/M metagenome (GOLD analysis project Ga0172364, IMG submission 114545) | Sediment microbial communities from Lake Kivu, Rwanda - Sediment site 10cm | ecosystem: Environmental > Aquatic > Freshwater > Lake > Sediment | place: Rwanda: Western Province, Lake... | reverse complement strand
TGAGGTCGGCTGGATGCAGCTTGCCCGCAGCGTAGAGCTTCTTGAGCTCCGCGGCGCTCGTTATTTCGACTGTCCCACCATACTTCGCCGCCCGCTTGATCTCGAGCCGATCCTTCGCGGGCAATATGACATGCTCCACGTACTCCACAATCGGGTTGTCCTTCACCTTCGGCGGGCAAAAAGCCTTGCTCACCTTCTCCTTGATGACGGCCGGCTCATCGTCTATCGCTATGAAGTTACCTTTGCTCGATGACATCTTCGTCGCCCCATCGAGCCCGTGAAGTAGTGGGATGTGGACACAAACTGGCTTGCGGTGGCCGATCTTCGGCAGTTCCTCGCGCGCGAGCATGTGCACCTTGCGTTGATCGATGCCTCCTATTGCCACATCGACATCGAGCCACGTCATGTCCACCGCCTGCATAATCGGGTATAGGGTCTGAGCGACGTCCGGATTCTCCAGTTGCCTCGATATCATGTCCATGCTCCTGCGAGCGCGCATGAGCGTGGTGTTGACGGCCAAGCGCATGACATCTAGGGAGTACTTCTGTTCGAGCTGGAAGTCTGAGCCGAGCATGAACTTTGTTCGCCGCGGGTTCAAACCCAAGGCGATGAAGCAGTGCTTATTGTATTCAGCTATCTTTCGAATCTCCTCGATGGTACCCTTGTGGTTGAGGAACGCGTGGAGATCCGCGAGGAGGACTATCACATCGGCACCGAGCTCCTGAAAGTCGGCGAGTTTTTGGATGGTAAGGGCGTGGCCGAAGTGGATCTTACCGCTCGGCTCGTAGCCACAGTAGACCTTTATATTTCCCCGCGCTAGCAACTCGCGCAACTCTTGCTCAGTCACAACCTCTACCGTGCCACGAGTCGCTAGCTCAAATTTTGATCGCATATTATCACGTAAGGAAATGGTTCTGTAGGCTAAAAGCTTAGCTCAATCTCCGCCCCTGATTTCTTTTGGAACTGTGTGCGATACTCTTCCGATCACATTTGCCCATTCCGCGCTTTTGGTGCTCTAATATCTTTTTTCTGGTTAAAATCACTTATTTTACCTTATTTTTGTTATTTTGGCCTTTTTCTGAATAAAAAGCCTTTAAATTACTTGTTTGTGATTATGTTTGTTACATATGTAACAAAAAGTAGATTAAAAGATAAGAAATATGTTCGAGTGGAAACGAAGGGGTCATGGATGGAAAGGATGTACCAACAATCGGCAAGGGCTCTCGCCAGAGTTTTCAGCTTCGATGTCAAATTCAAGGGCACCAAGCGCACGATGTTCTATCGCAAGCTTTTCGGTTTCTCGGCGCGATCCAGACGCATGGATATGAAGGGCGAGGTGAAAATATACGTGCGAAGCTACCCTGGACTTCTTGCTATCATCCCCCATGTGAAACTCGGGAAGAGCGTGCTTGCAGTCCCGATCCAGGCTGCGCCAAGGTTGAAGTCATTTTTCCGAAACCCCATGTGGCAGCCAATAGAGCTTCACACGTTTGATGCTATTCTTTCTCCGGATGCTAGGCTTCAGGCGATGGACAGAGCGTTGGCGACGAGCAATCTTGGAGAAGTTACCCTCAAGGAGGAGATAGCTGCGCTCCAACAGCTCCTGTATAGAGGCAAGGCTTCAGCGGATGTCGTTGAACGCGTGGCGAAGGCGCTGCGAGCGGTGAGAGAGTTGGCGGCGCTAGATTGGTCCGATGGAAAAGAATTTTCGACTCGACTCGAAGCACAGCTCGCTCCACTTCGTAAAGTGATGCGCTAGCCCATTTCCTGTTTGTTACACGTGTAACAAAAACGAATACTTTCGGTGACCTCCCTCTCCGGAAAACTCGTTTTAAAACACCGACTAGAGCTTTCTTGGTGGCAGGTATGGATTACTATAGTCGCTTGGACGCGAGACGAGCAATTTTGGATTTTGCTCGCGCGGGTGGTTCCGAGGCCGTGAGGGAAGGGGCCTTCTACAACAGGCGCGGCGAAACAATTCAACGCCGTCTTGATGATGGTGAAATAGTGGTTCTCGACTCCAATGCTGTTATCGATCGTGCCCTCCGCGCCGAAGCGTCAGCATTCTACTGCTCATACTGGCGCTACGCTCAACCGCGCGAGCTGCGTCACCCGCTTGGGCGTGACTTGATATGGACTATTAGAGCGAAGAGCGGGGGCCTCAAGTTTGCCAAGGCAGCGACCTCCGCCGTCATCGAAGTGATATCCGACGCTGGTTTCTATAGACCCTGGGTGAAGTACTCGGGCGAGCTCGGTTTCGACCTCGTCGTTCCCCTTGAATCGATCCCTGGCGATGCCTGGGCGGGGGACTTTAAAGCTCTCGACGAGATCCAAGGTGAGATCACAAGCTACATCGCGGGCACCTTGGTGGAGAGGTCCAACTTTTGGATTGGTCTTGAAGGTTCACGCGTCACGATTAGAGAGGGATCAAACACCTGCCTCCTCTCCGAGCTTCGGGCCGGGCGAGGCCTTTTTTTGGTGCCGATGAGCCTGAACCCGGGGTCCGGTTTGGTTTCCCTCCCAGTTGCGCCAGATGAGGTAGAAAGTTTTTCAGTGTTTGACGCCAGTCCAGCCGATGCCTCTCCGTACGAATGGGCGCCGCAAAATGATGCAGCAAGAAAATTAATACGCCGTGCCCACTCATGTGCACCAGAGGATCGAATGGAGGCAGCGCTCGCCCTGTAGTTCATTGACTCCGCGAGCGTTCGTTTTCCCACAGTTTTATTTTACCGTGGCTATATCTTGAGCTGGTGCGAGGATATGGCAGAGGAGGATCTGATAAAGGATATCTTGGCGCGGAAATCGAGCAATGTTCGAGAAATAGTGGACAAAAGGATACGTGAATTCAAGGCGCTAGGCAAGAAAAGTGACAAAGATTGGTTCTCCGAGCTCTGCTTTTGCATACTCACAGCTGCCTCTACCGCCAAGTTAGGGATTAAAATTCAGAACGAGTTGGGCGCCGATGGATTTTTGACATTGCCATATCAAAAACTCGAATCCAAACTGAAAAGCGCGGGTCATAGGTATTGTGATCAGAGGGCGCAGCGCATAGTAAGGGCTAGGAAATTTTATAACATCAAAGAGATTGTTTCGCGTTTTCCGGATAAACGGAGAGCGAGAACTTGGCTGGCAGAAAACGTTGATGGCATAGGCTACAAAGAGGCGAGCCATTTCCTCAGAAACGTTGGGTACAGCGATGTTGCGATCCTCGACAGGCATATCTTGGCCATTATGAGGCAACACGAGTTACTCGAAGGCACACCAAAAACCCTCACGAAGAAAAAATATCTCGCTGCAGAAGAAAAACTTGGGGAACTCGCGCAAAAGACGAATCTTTCCTTGGCGGAACTGGATCTTTACCTCTGGTATATGAAAACAGGGGTAGTTCTGAAGTGATATTTTTTAGATTTCCAAAACAAAAAGCGCCGAGATTTGGGCCCTAGAAGCCTCGAGCCACTCATTAGCTTACGGTCGACGTAGCTCCGCACGAACCGTCTTTCGACAGCCCGCCGAACCACGCCGTTCCGACCCATCGCGGATCGTGCGGATTACTCTCACGAGCTTTCCACGCCGCAAACCACTGAGCGCTTTCGAATCAATCTCTTCAGCCTGCTGGTTTTGGCGTTCATTGGGACTGGCCTCTCCCTCCGAACCCCATCCCAGGGGGATCCAACTGAGATCGACCCTAGAGGCTCGTACGGTTCGCCCGTCTCGGCGCAATTATTACTCCGTTTTTCATTACATATAAATATTACGGTGTTTTGCTGAATCTGGGCCAGTATCGCTCTTTAATCAAGAAAAAATATCTCCATCATCGTTGAAACAAATATATTTATAAAATACATCTTTTCATCTTTAATCCCCCTGGCATATGACGTCTTTTTGAGATTTTGGGAATTTTTGGGTCAAAAGAGCAAGACGTTTTTTTGTTACACGTGTAACAAACAAAAATCATGGGGACCGTCGAAATCTTTAAATAATAATTGTAATCACTATGAGCACGAAGTTCTTGGGGGATGGAGATGCCGCGCTGTTGTATTAAATGTTACATGTTCGATGAGTGCGAAAACAAGAACGAGTGTTGCGCAGAGTGCGATTATTTCTCTGATGGCACTTGTCTCTACGCAGAAGAGGAAGATATCGTCGAAGAGGAATAACTCTCATCAAACACTTCGTTTCTACAATTCTTTTCAATTTTTAGCCCTAAAGTATAAGTGTATCCAACGCTATTTCGATTTGGTGGGCAATATGGCGTATGATCCATTTGATGATTTTTTCAAACAATTTAGGCGAATGTTTAAAGAGTTCGAGTCCGAGTTCGCGAAGTTTGACGTAGAAAAGTTTGGGCGAGAATTCGAGCGCAGGCCCGGGGTAATCGGATTTAAGATAGAGATACGGGATCGTGGAAACGGCAAACCAGAGATCAAGATGTCAAGACTCGACGAACGCCTGAAGGAGATTAAGCCAGCTGTCAAGCCGCCTGAAGTCAGGAGAAAAACTCAAGCGGAGATTGAAGCGAAGCCGATAAAGTGCATGCTTGAGACGAACGTAGCTAAAGTCGAAAAACCTACCGAGGTACTTTTGACGGTTCATGCCCCAGAAGTCAAAAAGGATGGTGTCGAGGTCAGGCAGCTCGGGAGGGTACTGGAGGTCATCGCTAGGAAGCCGAGCGGAGAGGCGTATTTTGCAGCGTTTGAACTCCCCCCGGATGCCCAGCCAAGCGACTACCGCCTCGATGTGACGGATGAAATGCTTGTGATCAGGGTGCCGCGCCGAAAGCGGGTGGCTCATGCAGGGGCGAGATAGTGGTTTCTCGTGTGGTTTTGTCGGCGCCAGCTACGATCGCCAACCTCGGACCGGGTTTCGATGTGTTTGGTTTAGCGCTCGCGAAACCCCACGATATCGTTGAGGCCAGAGTTTCAAAATCGGGGATAAAAATCACAGACATTACTGGCGTAGGCGCAGCGAGTTTGCCGCGTGATCCCGATTTGAACACCGTCGGCATAGCCGCAGCGAGGGCGATGGAACTCGGCGGTTGCGAGCGGGGGTTGGAATTCAAAATTAAAAAAGGAATCAAACCAGGCGGCGGCCTGGGAAGTAGTGGTGCAGGGGCCGCGGCTGGTGTGATGGCCGTGAACGTGTTATTTAGTGGAGGATTATCAAAAAGAGAACTCATCGAGGCTGCAGCGGCAGCTGAGGCAGAAGTTGCGGGTAGCGCTCACTACGACAATGTCACGCCTGCGATCGTCGGCGGGTTTACGATTGTCGCGTCGATCGAACCTTTCGAATATCTAGCGCTCAAGCCGCCACAGATAAAAATAGTGATCGCTCAGCCAGCGATCGAGGTGTCGACGAGAAAAGCTAGAGAGATTTTACCAAAGGAAACATTGCTTCGTGATGCTATAGCGAACGTTGGTAGGGCTAGCGCGATGGTTGCAGCGCTCAATGAGAAGGACATTGCCACGTTCGGCAGATGCATGGTCGACAGTATCGCTGAGCCCCATCGAGAACATCTCATCTCGGGATTTTCTGAAGTGAAGCGTGAAGCGATTAAAGCCGGAGCACTTGGGGCAGCTATGGCTGGCTCGGGACCAGCTGTTTTTGCGATAATGGAACCTCGTGCGAATGCAAATAAAGTGGCAAACGCAATGAGCGAGGCATTCAAAGCCGTAGGATTAAAATGTGAGACGATTATCACTTCTCCGGGACAAGGTGTCAGAATCTTGAAAAAAAGATGATAGTATGCGTGCACGTTTGGAGATGGAACTGGCGGATGTACCGGGGCAACTCGTGAAGGTTCTAGAACCGATTTCAAGGTTCGGAGCCAACATCCAGAGCGTCCTCCACCAGCGCGAGCGCAAGACTCCGTTGGGACGAATTCCAGTCACGGTCATTTTTGAGGTGGATGAGCGCGCGAAGTTCAACAGGATAGTGGCAACCCTACGCAAGATGGGTATTCATATAATTCAAATTGGCGAGCGCGAGGGTATGATAAAAAGCACGGTCCTGCTTATAGGCCATATCATCCATACAGATGTGCGTGATACGATAGACCGCCTGAACGCGATAAAGGGTGTCATGGTTTCGGACCTCAGCTTGGCGATGGGGCCTGTAGGTGAGGAGTCGGCGGCAAGAGTTACGATAGCGGCGGGGGACGATGCTTGCGCAAAGGCAGCCCTTTTGAAATTGGGTGAAATCGCAGCCAGAAAGAAGCTGTTGATGATCAAGTTGTTGGGTGAACGATGATGAGGCTGGCTCTGATAGGATTCGGAAATCTAGGACGCGGGTTCAGCAGGGTGCTTTTGGATAAGACCAAATTCTTAAGAACTTGTGGGCTAATGCCGCGCGTGATAACTGCTGTCGATGAATACGGCGCCGCGATCGATGAGGATGGGCTCGACCTCAAAAAATTGCTGAAGCTGGTGGAAAAAAGTGGCGCGGTGACGGCATACCCCAAGGCGAAAAAAGGAAAGCTCGCATTGGAAGTGATCAAAGAAGTAAACGCAGATGTAGTCTTCGAACTCACACCTACCAACATTAAAACCGGAGAGCCAGGGCTGACGCATATAAAAAAAGCGATGCTTGCAGGTCGTCACGTTGTAACCTCTAACAAGGGGCCGCTTGTTGTGGCTTTCAGGGAACTCGATCAACTTGCGAGGCGGCAGGGAGTGGAGTTTAGATACTCGGCGTCAGTCGGTGGCGCCACCCCGGTCATAGGCCTCGCAAAAAAGCTTCTCATTGCAAACGAAGTGCATGCGATTCGAGGTGTCTTGAACGGCACGACGAACTACATCTTGACGCGGATGAGCAGGGAAGGAGCCCCATTCGATGTGGTGCTCAGAGAGGCGCAAGAACTGGGTATAGCCGAGAAGGATCCGACGCTCGATATAAAGGGGATAGATACAGCTTCTAAAATCACGATTTTGGCGAATGCGATATTGGGAATAAACGCAAAGCTGAAGGATGTCAAGATCACAGGCATAAAGCGTATTCGTCCGGAGGCAATTCGCTTGGCTCAGGAGGCAGGCTATGCGATAAAGTTAGTAGGTGTAGCAAAGCACAACCTTCTAGAAGTTGGACCTCGGCTTGTGCCTCTAGGGCATCCTCTCTCTGTAAGCGGGACATTGAATGCAGTCACATTTGAAACAGATTTAGCGCGCGAGGTCACGATAACTGGTTTTGGCGCCGGTCCGTGGGAAACATCAAGCGCCCTCTTAGGGGACCTGATCGACATCCACCGCTCGCTTGGTGGCTGAGATGCGTTACAAATGTATAGAGTGCGGCGCAAATTTTGACATAAACGAGAGACTCTACGTTTGCCCCAGGTGCAATGGGCTGCTCGAGATAGAGTTTGACGTAGAAGAAATAGAGGAGAAGCTCGACCGCAGGCGCCTCAAGATTCAAGCTCCGAGTGTGTGGAAATATCGTGCGTTCATGCCAATTCATGATGATTTAAAAATCGTGACCTTGAACGAAGGGGGGACACCATTGTACAAATGTGACTCTCTCGCCAAGGAAGTAGGAGTTCGGGAACTCTACGTGAAATACGAGGGGGCGAACCCGACCGGCTCTTTTAAGGATAGGGGCATGACGGTTGGAGTGACAAAGGCCATCGAATTTGGCGTCAAAACTGTCGCATGTGCTTCTACGGGCAATACCTCGGCCTCGCTTGCAGCATATGCGGCGAAGGCGGGGTTGAAATGTGTGGTGTTGTTACCGAGCGGCAAAGTGGCGCTTGGCAAGCTGGCGCAGGCCATTATGCATGGTGCTCAAGTTATAAGTGTAATGGGGAATTTCGATGAAGCGCTCGGCATCGTGTGTAAGGTGTGCGAGAAACGTGATGACATCTACCTGCTTAACTCTGTGAACCCGTTCAGGCCTCAGGGTCAGAAATCGATAGGTTTTGAAATAGCTGATCAGCTGGGCTTCAAGGTTCCAGACCGCGTGGTAGTGCCGATGGGTAATTGCGCGAACATCTGGGCCATCTTCAAGGGCTTCAAGGAGTTCGACGCGGTTGAGGCCGCAGAGGGTGTTCCAATGATGACAGGAATTCAGGCAACTGGAGCGATGCCGATAGTGGACGCGATCAAACGTGGGCTCGATAAATTTGTGCCCGTGAAAAAACCAGAGACGATAGCGACTGCGATACGCATAGGAAATCCGATCAATGGGCCAAAGGCCATCCGCGCCATCAGAGAATCCGGAGGTGCAGCCGAGGCCGTGACGGATGATGAAATTATAGCCGCCCAGAAGATGCTCGCGCGGATGGAGGGCATAGGAGTGGAGGCAGCGAGCGCTTCTACGGTGGCTGGCCTCAAAAAACTCGTCTCTCAGGGCTTGGTCGATGCTGATGAATGTGTGGTCTGTGTTGCTACTGGAAACATTTTGAAGGATCCAGAAGAGGTAGTGAAAGTCTCCGAGGTTCCGACAGAGGCACCAGCGATATATGAAGAAATAGCCAAGTTGATTGGGTGATATCTTGCGTCCGAGGGAAGCCTTTGCCAAGACGAGAACTTTGTTGCAGAATCACCACGAGTGGTTCAAGGCAATCCTACCGTTGATAGCGAGTGAAAACGTGCCGAGTCCAGCGGTTCGGGAGGCGCTCACGACTGATTTTGGTAATCGCTACGCCGAGGGCTTACCGGGGGAGCGAGTGTACGCTGGATGCGTTTACATAGATCAAGTTGAACTTTTAGCGATAGATTTGGCCAAACAACTTTTCAAGGCCGAACACGCGAACGTTCAGCCCGTCTCCGGTGTTGCGGCGAACCTAGCGATGTATACTGCCCTGACGAATCCAGGGGATACGATGATGTGTTTACCGATACCATCTGGCGGCCACATTAGCATGGGGAAAAAGAAATTTGGGGGTACAGCTGGCGCGGTTCATGGTCTGGAAATAGAATACATGCCGTTCGACGAGAAACGGATGAACATTGACGCTGATGCGGCGACGAAAAAGATTCGAGAACTCAAACCCAAGCTGGTGCTTTTCGGTGGCAGCGTTTTTCTGTTTCCTCATCCCGTAAAAGAACTTGATGGTGCGATTAAAGAGGTCGAAGCCCACGTGGCGTACGACGCAGCTCACGTATGTGGACTGATAGCCGGAGGTCAATTTCAAGATCCGCTTAGGGAAGGGGTGGAGGTAATGACGTGCAGCACGCACAAGACGTTACCAGGGCCACAGCACGGCATGATTTTGTGCATAAAGGAGATGGCAGAGACCATCGACAAGACAGTCTTTCCCGGCATAGTGAGCAACCATCATTTGCACGCAGTTGCCGCCCTAGCCATTGCACTCGCTGAGATGCTCGAGTTCGGGAAGGATTATACTGCACAGATCGTCCGTAATGCGAAAGCCCTCGGTCAGGCGCTGTACGAGCGGGGCTTCGCCGTTTTGTGCCCAGATCAGGGCTTCACAGCTTCACATCAGCTCGTGGTTGATATCACAAAATATGGCGATGGAGGGACGCTCGAGGGCAAGTTGGAGAAGGCCGGCATGATTTTGAACAGGAATTTGCTCCCGTGGGACATTCGCGAGGGCAGGCACTACAAAAGCCCGGGCGGAATAAGGCTCGGTACGTCGGAGGTCACGAGGTTGGGCATGAAAGAGGGTGAGATGGCTGAGATCGCCGACTTCTTGAAGCGTGCAATCATCGACGGAGAGGCGCCGGAGAGCGTTGCCAAGGACGTCAAGGAGTTCCGACGCAATTTCCAGAGGGTTCATTACGCGTTCGAGTCGGTTACACAGGCATACGAGTACATAAAGATACCATAATGACAAAAAAGTGAGAATTGATAAATTTAAAATTATATCTTTAAGCATTTCTCGAAAGCTTCCACAACCTACATTTCCTCTATTTTCGTGTGTTTCGCCTGGAACTCAAAGAATTGTTTCTTTTTCAAAATTTAATGGTCAAATCACCCCCTCCATAAAAATAGACAGTTAAAACCATTATTTTCCAAAAACTCGAATACTTTCGGTGACCTCTCTCTACGGAAGACTCTCTTAGGTGCTTTATTAAAAAAAGAGCATCGATGAGTGCGAGAAACACATCAGCTCAACAAATTAGGCAGTTTGGCACTGATAGCGTGTTACGTTCGAGTATCAAAATTTTTTACATTCGACTAACACTACCGTTCCAGAAAATTTCCTCTTTATTAACGCGAAGTTCAAAAGTTGCACCACCACCAATAAATACCAAACTCGTCGCTATCACTCCGAAAGTTAGGAGGCGTTCGCTTGGACCTTAAGATGAATGAAAAATTAGTCGAGTTCTTGCATCGCAAGGAGATTCTAAAGGAACTACGCAGGTTGGCCGCTGCGGGGCAAAAATCCCTTGTGATAGAATTTGATAGTCTGCTCAATTTCAACATGGATTTAGCCAAGGTTTTGATCGATTCGCCAGCGGATTTCATAGATACCGCCGATAAAATCCTGACTGATATCACCAAATTGTCCGGCATGCGCCTGCGCGTAAAGTCGCTGGACAAGTCTATACCAATACGCAAGATTCGCGCCGAAAACGTTGGTAATTTTATTCAAGTTGATGGCCTCCTCAAACGCGTTGGCGAGGTCAAACCCGAGCTGAAGGAAGCGGTGTTCAAGTGCTTGCGCTGCGGGGAGGAGAACCGTGTCCCGCAAATTGATGAGGTGTATAGGGAGCCTCTTGCGTGCGAGAACCCGAACTGTGGCAAGAGGGGACCTTTTAAACTCGTTATAGAAAATTCCGAGTTCCGAGACTGGCAGAGCCTCATGCTGCAAGAAAGACCCGAGGAATTGCGAGGTGGACAAATCCCACGTTTGATAGATGCTATTGTGAGGGATGATTTTGTCGACAAAGCTGTGCCGGGCAATCGCGTGATAATGACCGGCACCTTGCGCGTTTTTCAAGAGAGACAACAAAAGGAGAGGAAGACAACATTCCGAAAAGTGCTTTTCGTGAGTCACATTGAAGTCCTCCAGAAGGGTATAGAGGAGGCCGAGCTTTCTCCCGAGGACGAGGAAAAGATAAAAGAACTGGCGAAGGATCCATGGGTCAAAAATTTAGTGATCCAGTCGATAGCGCCGAGTATATATGGATATGACCCCGTCAAGGAGGCGATTGCGCTCCAGCTCTTCGGTTGTAATGCGGTGGACCTGCCGGACGGCGCTAGGATTCGTGGTGATACCCACATACTTTTGACTGGCGATCCGGGGGTAGCAAAGAGTGCAATGCTCAAGTGGGTCGCGAGCATATCACCTCGTGGCCTCTACACTTCTGGTAAGAAGGCTACTGGCGCCGGCCTCACGGCTGCAGCGGTTCGCGACGAGCTAGGTGGCGGTTGGACATTGGAGGCGGGGGCGCTGGTTATAGCAGATGGAGGCTTGGCGTGCGTCGACGAGTTTGACAAGATGAGCGATGAAGATTCTGGAGCTATCTTGGAGTCGATGGAGCAGCAGACGATAAGCGTGGCGAAGGCGGGAATCATCGCGACGCTCAACACGCGCACAGCAATTCTAGCGGCGTCGAACCCAGCTTTTGGGAGATTCGATAAAAACAGGCCCCTAGCCGACCAGTTGAACGTGCCTCCAGTGTTGTTGTCCAGATTTGATTTAATTTTTGTGATGAAAGATGAGCCGCACGCTGATACAGATAGAACCGTTGCTAGGCATATTTTGCAGTTGCACAGCGATGCGAGTCGTGTTGTCAAGCCGCCGATAGATCCAGAGACCCTCAGAAAAATGATAATTTACGCGCGCAAATATATCGACCCCCAATTTAAAGATAAAGAGGTCCTGAAGGCGATCGAAGATTTTTTTGTCAAATGGAGGAGCACTGCGGAGGGCGGGGCGTCCCCCATCCCGATTACTCCCAGGCAGTTGGAAGCGCTTGTCAGACTGGCGAAGGCTAACGCGAGGATGCGTTTGAGCAAAGAGGTGACGATTGAAGATGCAAATCGGGCAATAGATCTCGTGAAACGTTCTCTCCACGAGGCGGGCATAGACCCAGAGTCAGGCAAGGTGGATGTAGATATCCTGATGACTGGAAAGAGCAAATCTCAGCGCCAAAACATCGAGCGGGTTCTGGATATAATCAAGGAGCTCGAAGAACAATTTGGCGGTGCGGCCCCAATCGGGGAGATAAAGAAACTGGCGAGCGCTGAGGGCATTAGGGAAAGATTCGTCGAACAGATGATAGAAGAAGAGCAAAGGCGGGGTCACCTCTACGAACCCAAGCCCGGGCTGATAAGCAGGGCGGTGAAGTGATGAAACAGAAGGTTCGTATTCGCCGCGATTTTCCTGCAGTCAGCCTTGTGGGGAGACAACTTGGTCCATTCGTGGCTGGTCAAGAATTGGAGCTTGAGGCGTGGGAAGCGTCAGTCTTTGAAAAGCACGGATTTGGGGAAGCAATTCAGAAGCTCAAGCTGATAGAGCTGAAGAAGTTTATGCTTGAAGAGGAGCGGAAATCCGAACTTGCAGTTTTGCGACAGGACTTCTATACATCACTCTTGCATACAATTTCTGATATGCGAGCGAAAGAGCAGCTGGAGGAGATCGAGGAACTCCGCTCGGCTGTCGTAGCTTTCTCTGAGATGCGGCTACAGAAACTTGTGCGGCTTGCTACGTCACAGATGCCGTCTGAAAATTTGTTGCCCGAGGAGAAATTTCTTGTCAATCGTTTAGTGATAGCCATAGAAGACTGGAACAAATGGCTGGAGAGTTTATTTCAAAAGGAGGAGGTGGGTGAAAATGGCAAGTTCGGAGGGACTATTCGACATGCTGTTGGAAGCGCGCCAGATATTCAAAAATCGGGAGTATCTGCGACCGACGTACACGCCGGGTGAATTGCCGCATCGAGAGGAACAGATTCATCAGCTCGCCCGTATTTTGGCAGCACCGATGCGCGGCGAGACGCCCTCGAATGTGTTTATTTACGGTAAGACTGGTACGGGCAAGACGGCTACTGTGAAGTATGTGACGAAGGAGTTGGAGAAGGTGGCGAAGCGAGCGCCGCGAAAAGTAGAAGTGGTGTATCTAAACTGCGAACTGGTAAATACACAATATCGGATTCTCGCTACACTCGCGAACACATTTCTGAACAAGATGCGAGGGAATGGCACCGAGCTACAGGGTCTCCCAGAGGAAGTGCCGATGACGGGCTGGCCCACGGATCAAGTGTACAAGTGTTTTTTTGATGCTCTCGATTCAGATAAGCAGCTTGCGGTGATAGTGCTCGACGAGATCGACAAGCTGGTTTTGAAGAGTGGGGATGAAGTTCTCTACAATTTGACTCGCGTGAATTCCGATTTAAAAAATGCCAAGATAAGCATCGTCGGGATCTCGAACGATTTGAACTTTATGAACTACTTGGACCCGAGGGTCAAGAGCAGCCTGAGTGAAGAGGAACTTGTGTTTTCGCCTTACAATGCGCTCCAGCTCAAGGACATCTTGGAGAGGAGAGCGGCGATGAGTTTTGCGGATGGTTCGTTGGCAGATGGTGTGGTCTCGCTCTGTGCTGCGCATGCTGCTCGGGAGCATGGGGACGCGCGCCGCGCCCTCGACATGTTGCGCGTGGCTGGAGAATTGGCGGAGCGGGAGGGAGCCGAAACGGTCTCGGTCGGTCACGTCAGACAAGCATTCCAGAAAATCGAGCAGGACAAAATGTTGGAGGTCATCCGCACCCTACCGACGCAGTCCAAGCTCGTGCTCTACAGCGTGATCCTATTGGATGAAAAAGGAGTGAGAAAAGTTATCACAGGCGATGTCTACAACGTGTACCGAACAGTATGCAGACAAATCAGCTTGGATATACTTACCCAGCGCCGTGTGAGCGACCTCATCTCCGAGCTCGACATGATGGGCATAATCAACGCGAGAAT
>Ga0172364_10002819_pt1 | contig 13868 bp, 20 predicted proteins | sample LakKivSesite10cm_FD_114545 | JGI IMG/M metagenome (GOLD analysis project Ga0172364, IMG submission 114545) | Sediment microbial communities from Lake Kivu, Rwanda - Sediment site 10cm | ecosystem: Environmental > Aquatic > Freshwater > Lake > Sediment | place: Rwanda: Western Province, Lake... | reverse complement strand
CTATGTATAGTTTTATCAAAGTCTTCTTATTTATACTACTCATACATATCATTTAGTATATTAAGTATTTATGTTTTCTGTACAAATAATTATAGGTGAAGTGTATGTCTTTAGTAAAAAAATATTCAAAAACAAATCTTTTTATTATCGATGGAAATCTTTGGAAATGGGCTAAATATAGAGCAGAAATCTTAGGATTCAAATCTGTAGCAGAGTATATTTTTCAGTTAATAGACTTAGATAAAGAGAAAAATTTACTTAAAAAATAATATCCTTAGTTCAGATACTTTTGAGGTCCAAAGAAGTGTAACATACGCCATAAAGGAAAAGGTTTTGGTTGATCTTTGGAAGAATTCTCATTACTTCCTTCTTTTTATACATTCTATACTATGGTATGCCTTTATACAACAACATGATAGAAAGATGCCTGACAATCCTGACATTATAACAAAAACCAGACTAAAATCAAAAGGCAAATTAAAACTTCTTTTAATTTCAATAACATTCAAAATAACTAACACATATGTCAAAATTGTTATTGCTCCTATTTCCCCGAGTTTTAACCAAAATTCAAAATTAAGTTTTTCAATCATTATTTCTTTTTGTTTACTCTTCATAATTATTGTATCTAATTCCTTCATTTTAATGTTTTATCCTCGGAATTAAAAAGAAGAAGGGTTTCATAATTTTAAGTAAAGGTTTGATGATATGGTATCCCTTCTTTAAAAACTTCATAATATTTTTCTGGGCATTGTATAGAAACCAATTTAACATAGGCAATTTTATCATAAACTACCATAATTTGTTTTGCATAACTCGCATAAGGTTGCATATTCTTTATTTCCTCTTCTATAACTTGACCATCAACCATATGAATTTCTATTCTCCCATCTGTTACTTTAGTTGCCATAGCACCCATGTTTAATCCGAGTAAAGCATCATATCGTGCACCAGTTATTTTCATTTCCAAATCTTTACAAACATCTATGGTGGTTGTGGCTTCTAGCTCTGTTTTTTGATTAATACAACCTGATAGTACTATTAGAAATAGGAGAATCAAAAAAATGATGATTTTCATGTTTTAGAATTAACAATCTATTCTTAAATATTTTTAAAAAGTGAATATTCTTTATGACGAAATTGGAGGATTTAATATGAAAAAGAGGAAAGGGATAATAGATTTAGATAAACTCAAAATAAACTATTATTTAAAGAGAGCACAAACATTTTCTTTTATGATGTTTACATATTTTATAATTCTTTTTGCAATGTTACAATATTTCGAAATAAAACCAAAAATGGAGTTATTGTTTTTGTCTATTTTCCTTATGATTGTGATTATCAGTCTGACTTTTCACAATCTTAATAGAGCTAAAAAAATAATATGCAAATATGATCCAGAATTTTGATTGCAGATTAAATATAAACAGTTTGATGCTGAGAAACCAACATGACCCCACTAGAATATCAAACCTAAAATATATGGGAGTAACAATATCAGAATTAGAGTAACGATAAATATTAATATACTTCTTTTCCAGTTTTCAGACCAAACTAGTCCAAAAATTGAACCTACTATTATTCCCATCATATGGACGGGGTAACCTATCTGATAATCAGACGGGACTAGTATGTTTGATATAGTAATTAAAAAATACAATGCACCGGCAACAACGAAAGGCAATGGTACAACAGAAGGGAATATAACTAATTTACCTGGACAAACAAACATTCCTAAGCCAACAAGAGCCGAAATAGCACCTGAAGCCCCAACACCAATCGTATCTGGCGAAAATAAAAATGGAATTAACATTACTAAATTTCCGATAATACCCCCTAAAAAATAAACTAATAGATATTTCATGCTGCTTACTTTCTTTTCTAACGAAGTCCCCAGTAAAAACAATGCAATCATGTTAAAAAAGATATGTTCAAGGCCAGCATGGATAAACATAGAAGTTATTATAGTATAGACCTTGCCTTCCAGAAAAGAACTTGGTCTAAAACCAAATTCATTGATGCTATAATCTAATCCATAAATTATTGTTAGAAAAAAAATTATCACGTTTATTAAGATTAAGGCTACTGTGAGCTTCATAAACTAAAATTAAATCTTTTCTTTAATAAATAAAATTCTATGGTTTCTAAAAAAACTGAACGTAAAGGTTATTGGTTATACAAAGAAAATATGGTTAAAAAAGAATTAGAAACAGATAAAAGAATACATTTTACTGTTAAGAGTGAAATGAAAAATCATTCTGTTATTTTCGATAAAGAAAAAAATGAATGGATATGTGATTGTGAGTTTTGGAGTTTAAAGTTTCAACCTTGTAGTCATATCCATGCTTCACAACTATTTAAGCAGAATGAAGAAAAATAGTAAGTGAGTACCAATGGAATTGAGAGCCCAACTTCATATGCACACTAATGAATCAAAGGGAATGAGAGTAAAGACACATTCTAACATACATCCAAAAATTGCCATAGATATTCTTAAAAAGAAAAACATACAAGTCGTGGCAATAACTGATCATAATAACACGCGTGCTTATTCAAAAATAAAGGATTATGCTGAAAAGAATGGGATCATTCTCATAAATGGAATAGAAATTACCACTAGAGATGGTGAAATAATAGGTTTAAATATTGAACCTGGAATAGAAAGGGAATTGAATAAAAATATGACTGTTAATGAAGCAAAAGATATTATTTTGGATTACAATGGAGAGATTTTAATACCTCATCCGTTCGATATAATGGGAAACGGTATAGGAAAAAAAATTAAAGAAATAAAAGGCATCGTCGAGATTTTTAATCCTGGCAACATTTTTGGTTTTGAAGATAAATTCGCAAGAATTGTTGCTGAAAAATTAAATCTACCGATGGTTGCCAACTCGGATGCACACTATATAAGGATGATTGACCGAGGAATCACAGTTATCGATTCAGAACCAGAAATAGATTCTATCTTTAAATCGATAAAAAAAGGAGAAGTTAAGTTTGAAAATTGTAAATATATAACTTGGAAAGAAGTTAAAGAATGGGCATTAATAAGAGTTTCCAATTCATATAAAGATATAATGGAAAATCTGATGGATGGATGGAAAAGTGATACTGCATACATGAAATTGGCAAATCAAAAGTTTATACGATTAATCCAGAAAAAAACGCTTGAACTTGGCATCTCAAAACCAGACAGTAGAATATGGGATATAGTTTCATACATTATCTTTTTAGTTTATAATTTATACGCTTGGCATGCAAGAAGAGAATATGCGCCTTTTGTTTTCTCGATATAATTAAAGTTATTATTTTACGAATGAATTAATTTTTAGATGGTTATTATGAATTCTTTGAAAAATATTAAAAAAGAGATTGTCAAACTATTGAAAAAATCGGATTTACTTAAATATGAAAAAATAGAAGAGACTCTAGAAGCACCACCCCAATCAGAATTTGGCGATTTGTCTTCAAACGTTTGTTTCTCTCTTTCTAAAAAATTAAAAGAATCACCTGTAAGAATTGCTGATGAAATCATTTCTCAAATAAAAATAACAAAAGATTCTATTATAAGTAAAGTTGAATCGAAAGCAGGATACATTAACTTTTTTTACAATTATTCAATTCTCTCAAAACTAGTTTTAAGATTTATTCTTACTGAAAAAGAAAAATTCGGTCAAAACAAAATAGGTGAATGTAAAAAAGTAATGGTGGAATTCTCTCAACCCAATCCTGTCCATCCGATGCACATAGGTCATTCAAGATCAACTTTTTTCGGCGACTCTTTATCAAATATATTAGATTTCTTGAATTACGAAACTATCAGAGCAAATTATATGAATAATACTGGTTTACAAGTTGCTAAACTGGTTACTGCGTATCAACTTTGGGGAAAGAATAAAAAACCTATATGCAAATCGGATTTATGGTTATGGAAATTATACATTAAATTTCATGAAGAAGCCGAGAAAAATCCTACCATAGAAGAAAAAGCAAGAGATACTTTAAGGAAGTTTGAGATTGAACATGATGAAAAAACGATTAAAGTATGGAACAAAGTTGTTAATTGGTGTATAGAAGGTTTTAAAGAAACTTATAAAAAGCTTGGTATAAATTTCAATATTTACTTGTTCGAGAATGAATATAGAAAATCCGGAAAAAAGAATGTTGAAAAGGCCATAAAAAAAGGAATAGCTTTCAAAAGTGAAGAAGGAGCTATAGTGGCCGATCTTGAAAAATATGCTTTATCGAATTGTATTATCCTGAGATCTGATGGAACAGGTCTTTATGCAACAAGCGATTTAGGAATGACACCGTATAAATTCGAAAAATACAAATTGGACAAATCAATCTGGGTCGTGGCTTCAGAACAGGATCTTTATTTCAAACAACTTTTCAAGATTCTAGAATTATTAGGTTACTCTTGGATTAAGAATTGTTATCACTTCTCATATGATTTGGTTCATCTTCCAGAAGGTAAGATGTCATCCAGAGAAGGGAAGGCAGTGATGATAGATGAAGTCATCGAAAAGTTGACAAATAACATCCTTAAAGAGGTTAATAAAAAAAATCCAAAATTGCCTAAAAAAGAAAAGAAAGATATTGCTGAAAAAATAGCGATCGGAGCATTCAAATATAATATCTTGAAAATAGAGCCCCACAAATCAATAACTTTTGACTGGGATAGAATGCTTAGTTTTGAGGGTGACACAGGTCCTTATTTACAGTATGCTCATGTTCGAGCAGATAAGATATTACAGAAAGCAGATAAATGGAAAGAAAATTATAGTATTAAAGAATTAAAAAAACAAGAAACAAATCTAGTTAAAAAATTGATGCAATTTCCTGATGTTGTAGAGCAATCTGGAAAAGACATGCGACCACATTATATCTGTAATTACGCGCATGAACTATCTGATTCATTCAGCGACTTTTACCATTCTTGCCCCGCGATAAAAGCTGAGACAGAAGAATTGAGGAACTTTAGGCTAACCTTGGTCAAAGCAGTTAAGATTACTCTAAAGAATAGTTTAACTTTACTTGGCATAGAAACACCGAAAATAATGTAGTTTTATCGTTACAATAAGATTTATAATATTATAGTTTTAATAAAAATACTTATGAAGTTTTTAGTCGAGTATACTAAGAAAGGACAGAAAGCATTCGAGACACATCTTGCGGATGATCCTAGATTATTCTCTGTTTTAGGAAATGAGTTAGCATTAAAAATTATTAGAGAACTAGGAAAGCAACCTTCTTGTCCTATAGATGTTGCTAGGAGGCTGGGTGTACATGAACAAAAAGTTTATTATCACATAAGAAATTTAGAAAAATTGGGTTTGATTAAAATCATTTCAAAAGAAGAAAGAGTCGGTGCCATAGCTAAAATATACTCTCCAACATCATCTGTAGTTTCTTTTAAACTTTTCGACGGAGATTACATAACCGATGTTAGTACAAGAGCAGCGGAATTAAAATTCCTAAAACCATTCATACAGGATGGCAAACTAAATTCGATAATAGTAGTGGGCAGTCCCGACCCTCACGGAAAATACAAAGCTCCCGCATCTGATGGTTATTGTGCGATAGATCTTGGCATGTTTCTTGGTCAGTTTATAACAGATTCTAAAATACCTTATTATAAATTGGATACACAAGTTAGAAAAGAAGATTTAAACAATAACATGATAATAATCGGTGGGCCTAAAACCAACATTATGGCAGATAAAATTAATAAACAATTGCCAATCTACTTCGATTATTCCGATGAATACTTGGAATGGAATATAGTTTCAAGTCTTTCAAAAACTGTTTATAGGGAATCTCAGATTGGTTTTTTAGCACGTATTCGAAATCCTTTCTCAACTGAAAAAGAAATATTGATTTTTTCTGGAAAAGGTTTTAAAGGGACAAGAGCTGCTGTATTAGCATTCATAAAACATCTGAAAAAAATTATGAAAGGAAATTCTGTTAAACCCGATATCATTGCAAAAGTTGTTCAAGGTATTGATGTAGATTCTGATGGAATAATAGATGAAGTTGAGTTTCTGGAATAATGATTTTTATTTTTGCGTGTACCTTTAACAAAATTCAAACACACAATACCAATTTCAAACATCAATAAACCAAATGATGAATTATTGAAATTAATGCTAACTATTTGGTAAAAAAGTTATTAAAATAAGTTAAATAACCCAACAAAATCAGATAGATTTTTGCTAAAAATAAATTCCACTCAAAAACAAAACATACAACACCCATAAAATTAACGATATTATTTCTAAAATAATCCCAGTCTTTACCATTTCTGAAATATGGAAATATTTGGTCTTATATACAATAGCATTTGGAGGAGTTCCTGTCGGTAACGTGAAAGCCATCGAGCCACAAACCCCAACAGTTAATATAACAAAAAGAGGGTTTATTCCCATGCTTTTTGCCATTACTAAGAATACAGGCACAAAAGTTGCAACAAAAGCAGTATTTGGTATAACTTCAGTTGCGTAGTTACTGATTGCACTTATGATTAGAATAATCAAAATAAAGTTTGTTGGGAAGCTTGGAAGTAAATTAACTATGTACTGAGCAGCTCCAGAGACAAAAAGAGTATTTCCAATAGCCAATCCACCACCAAACATCAGTAAAATATTCCATGGAATTTTTAAATCCTTCCAACCCAACAGGACTTTCCTTCCCGGTATCGGTATTACTATTAACAAAATTGCAGCTATCAAACCAATAACAACATCATCGATACTTTGAAGTACTGGAATGAATGACTTGATACTCCAGATTGTTATAGCAGAAATTATTATTCCAATAGTTATTTTCGCCCCGATTTCTAGCGGAAAATTTTCTATTTTAATGTTGATTTCTTCACGTTTAAACAAATTATACCTAAAAAGTAAAACTACCCAGAGAGTTATTAGGAACATAAAACTGAATGGGGATACAAGTTTTAACCAATCCCAAAACGTTATGTTTATACTCTCTTTTGAAAGATATTGTGCGACGATAAGGTTTGGTGGAGTTCCTATCAATGTCGCTGTTCCACCTATTGTTGCAGAAAAGGCAATCGCGAGTAATAAAGAAATAGCGAATTTTTTCTTATTTTTTTTTGGGCAGCAATTGATTATTGAAAGACCAGTTGGTAGCATCAAAGCAGTTGCTGTTGTGTTAGCTATTACCATTGAAATTAAACCTGTAGATATGATTATCACAAGTAACAAAATTCTAGAATCGTTTGACAATTTTAACATAGAATAAACCATTTTTTTATCCAACTTCCATTTTGATATGGCTGATGCGATTATGAAACCACTTAATAGAAGGAATACGACCCGACTCATGTAGTTGACTATTATCTCTTCAAAAGTCATTATACCAAACAAAGGTACCAATATTGCAGGTATCAACCCAGTAATTCCTTTTGGAATGGCTTCTGTGATCCATAGCAAAATACATAAAACTAGTATTGCCAATCCATATTTTATCGGAGTTTTAATTGGAGAAATGAGTAATAAAAAAAATATAAAAACAGCGATAAATAATGAAGCAATTTTTTTTCGCATTAATATTATTTGTTTTACAAAAATGTATTATTTATTGTAGGAAAGATTTATTTGAATGCTTTATTAATTATTAATTGTGTTTGGAATCGATTTTAATCAGACAATTAGTACCTTACAATCTTTGGATTATTACAATCTAATTTACAATACAATAACTACAACCTATTTAGAATTGTTAACTTTCACTATTGGCATTTTTTTATACGCGGTTTTCATATGGTTTTTCTATAGAAATTTGGCAAAGAGGGACTTATTCAAAGTTGATTTGAGTAAATATGATCATCCGGAAGTTAAACACAAATCATTTAAAAAATCAGTCAGTGCATTTTTATATATTTTGAAATATGGCATAATTTTTCCATTCTATGTTGTTTTTTGGTTTGTTGTACTTTCTGTTTTTCTGTTTGTAATGGCAAAGAATGTCACTATTAGACAAGTGGCTCTAATTTCGATAGCTATGGTATCTGCTGTTAGAATCACTTCTTATTTTAAGGAAGATCTATCTCACGATTTGGCAAAACTCACACCTCTTGCTTTATTAGCTATATTCTTTACTGATCCAAATTTCTTTTCTTTGGACTTATTAATGAACCGTTTAGGAACGATTACATCTTTAGGTTGGGAGATTATCAAATTTTTATCTTTTTGTATTTTATTAGAATGGGCACTCAGGATTTTATACTCTGTAAAAGTTGCGGTTAGTCGAACAACAATTCCTAAAGAAAGTCAATAAATTTTATTAAAAAACATATAGTTACTCTTAAGAGGTAAGATGTCACTGAGATGATTTGAATGAAAAAAGTAATAATAAGTGTTGGTAATCCACTCAAATCAGATGATAACATTGGTAATTTGATAGTCGATAAAATTAAAAAATACTACAAAAACAAAGATTACTATTTCTTTAAGGGGGGTATGAATCCCGAGAATTTTATAGAACCATTGAAAAAAATTAATCCAGATGTTATATTTTTTATTGACGTAGCTGTTTTTGATGGCGAAGTTGGAGATGTAAAATTATTCAGATTAGATGATATTATCGACATAAACATTTCGTCACATTATTTTCCGATAACAATCTTTAAAAAATATTTTCCAAAAGCTATACTTATCCTGATCGGTATTAAACCTAAAATAATAAATTTTGGTGAAAATTTAAGTCCAGAGTTAAAGGCCAAATTAAGAGAAATCACACAAAAAGTACAAAAAACGATCGAAGCTATTTAACCAGCAATTCTTTTTTTGTCTTGCCTCCCATTTCAAACTCATTCGTAAATGATATGATTTTTACAGGACAGATTTCTATGCATAAACCACAGGATACGCATCTACCCATATCTATCGATTTTATAGGATGAAGAATTTTTTTGTAAGTTATTTTACCAGATTTTATTTCCGTTACTTTCATTTTTAAAGTTATTGCGTCAGCCGGACAAATCATTCTGCATAAACCACATGCTATACAATCCTTCCATTTGACATTTAACTTACCTCTAAATCTTTCAGGTATCTTTATTTTTTCCTTCGGATATTTTTTCGTAAAAGGTTTTTTTAACAAATTCTTTAAAACTTCTAACTCAATTTCCATTTCACCACGTCATGAAGTTAATTCTTATTAATTCAAGAATAGCAAAAAACAAAACAATTATCAAAATGTTGAGGGTCTGATCCATTCTGTATCTGCAGGTCGTTGCTTCTGTGAAAACTAGTACAAATAACATAATCAAACTGAATATTGAAAACGTAATCAAATCTTTAAAACCAAAAAAAAGCAGTGTTGTTAAAAACACAAAAAAAGCTAGTTTCAAATTCTTAGAAATTTCGAAGAAGGCCAAACCCTTTCCACTAAATTCTGTTTCAGCACTTCCGATTATTTCTGTGTATGCCTCGACAGTGTCATAAGGCGTTATCCTTGTTTCAACTAGAGTGATCATGAACAAGCATGCGCTTGCAATAGGTAGTTTTAATATCATCCACATCTCATTAAAATCTGCTAACGATTGAATGTTTGTAAAAGTTACGAAAGTGAAAATAACTATCGCAAAAACAATCTCATAACACAGCATTAGAGAAATATCTCTCATCGAACCAATATACCCATAAGGAGAATTTGAAACCACTCCCAAGATTATGTAAAGTGCCCCACTAAGAATGAAAATATAAATAAAGAGTATGAAATCTAGATGAAAACTAACAATGGGAAAGGGGATGAATAAAAATAAACTAAATGTTATTATAAAGTAAAGTAATGGCACAGCTCGAAAAATTATATTTTCATTTGCACTGGAATCACTCTCACCTTTCTCGAATAATTTTATCACATCATAGAATGGTTGCCAAATTGGTGGTCCGATTCTATTCTGCATTCTTGCCATTAACTTTCTTCTTATACCCTCTAACAGAAAACTAATTGGTATTACTAAAACTAGGAACAAAAGATTAAACATACTTATGTTTAAAATCATCTTCGTTTAACACCTCAGTTTTACCATCTTTTATTACTACAACCCTTTCCATACATGCATAGCACGGATCTAATGATGCTTGTATAACAGGAACATCACCAATCTCTCTACCTTCCAATAATTTTGTAAAAATACTCATGAAATTGAATGTGGGAGGTCTGATTCTGGCTCTGTCAATTTTTCTATCCTTTATTTTTATCAGATGAAAGTTCTCGCCTCTTGGAGCCTCAACTCTTCCAACTTCCATGCCTTCTTCAATTATAACAGGAGGGAATTGTGGTACCGGGCCTTCAGGTATATTTTTTAGTAGTTGTTTGATAATTTTTATCGATTCGAGAATTTCATCCATTCTGACTAACATTCGAGCATGAGCATCTCCATTCATTTCTGTAACGATGTTAAAATCCACTTCTTCGTATGCTTCGTAAGGATCATCTTTTCTGACATCTATAAAAACTCCAGAACCTCTAGCTATAGGTCCAACTAAGGAATAATTCTTAGCCATCTTTTTTGTTATTGTGCCAACATCGACTAATCGCGCTTTAATGACTTTATTGGTTTCGATTGTTTTAACATAATCTGGAATCTTTTTTTCAACTTCAGCAATTTTTTCCTTGATAAAACGAACATCATCATCGTTTATATCGTTCCTCACGGTTCTGACTTTATGTATTGCAAAGTGTACTCTATTTCCAGTCAATCTTTCCAGTATTTCTAATACATGTTCCCTTTCACGTAAGAAATAAGCCAGCATAGTTTCAAAACCAATTTCATGTAACATGAAACCAGCCCAGAAGATGTGCGATTGAACCCTACCTAATTCACTCACAATAGTTCTGATGTAATTTACTCTGGGAGTAGGTTCATAATTTAACATTTTTTCGATAGCTCTCACATAACAAGAAGGATGAGCTACAGAGCAAATTCCACATATGTGATCGACTATATGAAGGCCCTGTTCTATCCTTTTCCCTTCTAGTAATTTTTCTATTCCTTTGTGTGCATATCCTAATCTAAGACTAGCTTCAACAATGTAGTTACCATCCATTGATACACGTAAACATGATGGTTCATCGATTGCTGCATGATGTGGACCTATAGGTAACTTGAAATCGTGCATTTAATCACTCTTATCTTTTTGTAGCGGCGGTCTATCATTCCAATCATCTGGTAAGAACATTTTTTCATGTAACCTAGGGTTGCCTTTGAACTCTATACCAAAAAAATCATGTATTTCTCTCTCATAGAATTCTGCTGAAGGAAAGATATCTATGATGCTTGGAATTATAGGTTTTTTCTCAGAGATTAGAACTTTAAGCGTTTTTATTCCGCCTATATCAAAATGATATAATAGATGATAGCATCCTCTTGAGTCAAGAGCCGAAATCGTAATGAGTCTGAAGTCTTTCAATCCTTCAACCTTTTTCCTGAAATCCTTCAAACTAATTCTTTTTTCTTCCGTTCAAATCACGTAATGTTTTTAACAATACATAAATGATTGCCTCAGGCTTTGGGGGACAACCAGGTACATAATAATCAACTTCGATAACAGTGTTTATCCCTTTACTACTATTGTAAGCATTTCTAAAAATACCACCACTAATAGCACAGGCCCCAATTGCTAAAACTTTTTTATTCGGTGCCATTTGTGAATAAATTCTCTTCAACCTATCCCTTGCTTGTCTCGTTGCCACTCCAGTAACGAGTAGTATGTCAGCATGTCTTGGACTTGCTTTTAACAAACATCCAAACCTTTCAATATCATATTTTGGTGAGGCTAACATAATGCATTCCAACCCACATCCTTTACATCCACCTGAATTGAAGATTGTTATCCATGGAGATTTTTTAATCATCATTCTAAACCCCTGCGAATAAAGCGAGTAGTAATAGAAATACTATTGCTACTATTAAAAAAAACAATCTCTTATTAAGAAACTTATCAAATCTTTTCGGCATTGTTTCTTTTTGTTCATCATCCTCTCCCCCAATGTAAATACTCTTATTTTTTTTCATCAAAGCACCTTATTCAGTATGTAAAGTTGAACTTGTGGTAACAGACCGAATATTAAGCAAATGACGGCAAGAATAAAGTTAACGTAAGTAATATGTTTTAAAGAAACGTTTGAAGAATTAAAATTACCGACTGATATAACATTAATGATCTTGAAGTACATGATGAACAACAACAAAGCTATGAAAATTCCAAATAAAGTTATTACTGGATTAATCAAGAAAGATGCTTTGAACAAGAACCATTCGCTAACAAAAATGTTCAATCCAGGCAACCCAGCTAAAGATATTGCAGCAATCACACTAAATAAACCATTTAGTTTATCTTCATAAAATGTTCCCTGTAAACTACTGATATTTTTTCTTTGATTATCCCTGCTCAATACACCCAAAGTCAAGAAGAAGAGTAACCCAGCAAAAGTATAGTTGAATATTTGGATTGTTCCAAGGGTTGAGATTTTTTGAGTCATTTTTGCTATAGTTAAGTCCAATAATACAAACATGAGTTGTATGATATTAGAATAAATCAAGTATTTTTTCAAGTTGTCTTCAAAAATTGCTGTCACAGCCATTATACACATCACTAGAACGGATAATATTGCTATCGGGAGTAAAAATGCTATTTCATACACGAGAAAAACTTTCAGTAAGAAATATGCCATCAAGATTGAGCCAAACATGCTGAAACAAACTAGTTGTGTATAACTCATCCTATTGTAGAGAATTATCGTCAAGATTAGAAAAGGAATCGATACTAGAGAATAGCACCAATTTATTCTCATGGCAGCAACTAATAGAACCATTATTATGAACAAAAATGCAATATCCTTCTTTTCATAATGAATAGAGTAAATGCTTAATGAAATGAAAGAAATAAACAATAGAATCATGAAAAAAATGTCTATCATGAATAGGAATTACGCTTTATCGGGTATAAAGTTTACCCTCTTTTACTTATAAAAATCTCCTTGAAAAAATCTTTTTGTTCAGCGCTTACTTCCCCTCTTGCTGATAAATACAACAAAGGCATGAAGTATCTGACTATTTCATCTCTCTCCCATTTGTCAACGATTTTCGAGAACATTACTTTATCAGCCTTTAACTTACTGAGTAATATGTCAATCTCAGACATGAGGTTTTTAATTCTCAATTCAATATCCTCTTCTTCTCCTATTTCAGCTTTTATTCTTTTGCCTAACTTTCTTCTTATAATATCTTTCTTTTCTTTGACTTTCATCGCTTTTCTCAATGCATCGATTAGTTCATCTACCGTTACCTTTCTCTTAACATGTCTTTCAATCGGTGGTTTTAATTCGATATTCTCTAGTTCAAGTCTAGTCTGTTCATATTGATCGAGCAGTTTCATATCTTCTGGATAATATTCTGTTCCTTCCACTTTAAGCGGTGAGAGTATATCTGACTTTAATTTCAAGAGGATTGCAGCGACTAAAACAACTTTTGCTGGTATCCTAAAATCTAGAATTCTTATACCTTCAATAAATTGCAAAAAAGAGTTCGTTAACTTTATGATGTCAACGTCCCAAGGATCTAAGTTTTCATAAGAGACTATGTTGTAGATTAACTCTTCCCAAGATTCTTCCTTCAATATCATTTCTAATAAATTTTGTTCTTCCATTTCAAGCATCCATATAGTATAATTTTGTATTTTTATCCAAACTTCTGGTCAGTTTATCAGTTTCAAAAATCATGGCTTCGACAAGTTTGATTTGTGCTTTGAAAAAATGGCCACCATAAGTTTTTCCATTATTATCCGCAACAACACCATGAAGATGTATGATTAACTGATCATTCTCTTTCT